>VAOZ01259723.1_pt1 | contig 10468 bp, 12 predicted proteins | sample 3394041 | NCBI WGS metagenome assembly VAOZ01 (sample SAMN08290431, study PRJNA428436) | hydrothermal vent metagenome | isolation source: Deep-sea hydrothermal vent chimney | place: Indian Ocean: Southwest Indian Ridge
ATGGGCGAGTGGCGGAATTGGTATACGCGCATGGTTTAGGACCATGTTCCGAAAGGATTGAGGGTTCAAGTCCCTCCTCGCCCACCAGAATAGAACTTATTGGAATTTATTTTATCAAACTCGCATTTATGTTTAACATAAACACTAACTCGCATACTGAGCTTGTAGTAGTTTCAACAAAGGAAGCTGAATACTCCGCGTGTTATTGTTTGCACCCTGAGAAGCGTGAACGATACAAAAACATAGAAAAATAATCGAAAAAATATAACTTGGGGATATAGAAATACGACATTTGGGCTCGACAAATAGGTGGTAATTTGCCACAATTATATCGTTCTTGAGATAGTCTTGAGATCCTCAGCTACGAGAGGTTTCGTGGTAAAAAGTTATTTGAAATAAAAAGAAGGAGGATAAAATGTCTAAAAATGAAGAGGAAGTGGCATATGATTTATTGCAAGGAAAGATGGAGCAACTATTCTCCATCATAAAACTACAAGATGTAGGTATTTTGTCATGTCATGTTGCCATTAATAAATATTTACAAGATCTACATAATATACTTTGTCCTTTGTTTCGCACAGAGGACAAATAAATAAACTGTTTACCACCAATATACCAAAAAGTTGAGGCGGTTTTTTCTTGCAAAAAAATTGAAAGGAATTTTTAAAAAAATGAATTATTCACCTTATCAAAATTCTTAACTGCCTTACTGTTCATAATCATTTAATGTTATCAACAGTATTTTACACCATTATGTGATTTATTGATATAATGTGATATATTGAACACAAGCGAACCCGAACGACAAAACCATTTCCTTACCTTTCTTTTTTCGCCTTACAGTGGCTTGATTTGGAAAGTAAATAAATAAAAATTGAAGATAAATGGTTAGTTTGCTACAAAAATTCCAAAATGACTTTCTGAAAATAAGTTTCATTGCTTACGTAATATAAAAATCATTATTTTTGTATTTTATTTTTAAATTATATAATAACTTGCGCTTAAGGGACAAATTAGCTAATATAATTATAGACTAAATGCCTAATAGTAATAGAAGGTTTATTTTATAAATCTTTTTGGCAAAGGCTATTGCTGACTACAAGTTGTACAGAACTTAAGTAGCTAAAAGTAAGGTTTTGTACACATAGTTTATCTATGAGTGCTAAGGCTTACTAGTGGTTTTTCATTTATAAACATTATTTTGTGAATAATATTATGAGAAAAAAGGTGATTATAGCTTCAAAAAATCCAGTTAAAATTAATGCAGTAAAAATTAGTTTTGAAAAAATGTTTCCATCTGAGAAGTTTGAATTTGAAGGAGTGTCTGTAGCTTCTGGTGTAAGTGACCAGCCGATGGACAATGAGGAAACAATAACTGGTGGAATTAATCGAGCTAATAATGCAAAGACAGAGTTTCAAAATGCTGATTATTGGGTTGGCATTGAAGGTGGTATTGAAAAAATAAATAACGAAATGGAATCTTTTGCTTGGATTATTATTAAATCCAAAAATCAAATAGGAAAAGCAAAAACGGGAACATTTTTTCTTCCATCAAAAGTTGTTGAATTAATTGATGCTGGAAAGGAGTTAGGTGAAGCAGACGATATTATATTTAGAGACACTAATTCAAAACAAAAAAATGGAGCTGTTGGTATCTTAACGGATGATGTCATTGTTAGAACGAGTTATTATATTGAAGCGGTAATTCTTGCATTAATTCCATTTAAGAATGCTGAATTATACAAATAAGTAATTAAAATATATTTTTATAAATTTTATTTTTAAACATAAAAAATCAAAATGGAAAGTTTTGTAGAAATATTATATAAGTTTTAATTATTACGTTACCTAACTACTTGTGGGTCAGACCCACAAGTAGTTAGGTAGAAACTTTAATTATTTCTTTTGAAAAAATTTTAAATAAATAATCGGTAATATACCTATCGTATTGAATATCAAAATAGCAACAAACCATTTCAGCTGGTTATTTTTTGCAGATTTCCATAAACCGACACCTTTCCAAGCTATCTCCCATATAATTAAAGAAATTACCCAAATTAAAATTGTTGTTGGCATAGCAAATATCATATAGTATATATTATCACAACGCACACACAATCTTAAATAATATATGAAAAATAATATTTCAAAAAAAAGAAGAGTATATCTGGATTGGGCAGCGGCAGCACCAATTTGTATAGAAGCACTGCACGCGGCGAATGCTGTGCGTAGTGCCTATGGAAACCCATCTTCGCCGCATCAAGAAGGGAAATATGCACGTGAAATTATTGAAAACGCACGAAAAGTTATCGCGCGATATATTGAAGCAATTCCAGACGACCTTATTTTTACATCAGGTGCAACTGAAGCTAATAATCTTGCTATACGTGGACATTTAACCGCATTAGTAACTAATAAAAGAAAACCAAAAGACATACATTTGTTATATGCGCCAACAGCACACTCTTCTATTACCCACACTGCTAAAACACTTGCAGAGGAAGGATTTTTTGTTGAACCGCTTCCAATAACAGCACAGGGTGTTGTTGATATCACTGCTTTGCGTTCATGTATTAGAAAAGAAACAGCGCTTGTTTCTATGGAAGCTATCAGTGGCGAAACAGGAATAATATGGAATACACGCGAAGTTGCAAATATACTTTCACATATACCACATAATACTTTACGTCCATTACTACATATTGATGCGACACACACACCTTATACAGAATGTGTAACACGTACATATTGGGGTGCTGATATGCTCGTGTTTGACGCTCAAAAAATAGGAGCAATGCGTGGAATCGGTGTTTTAGTTTCTCATCGTACTATCGCACTACGCCAACTTATGAATGGTGGTTCACAAGAACGTTCAATTCGTCCCGGAACAGAACCAACTACTCTTATTGCGTCTTTTGCAGCCGCATTTCAATCTTGTGATGTATCGCGCGAGCACTTTCGTGCTCGCGCGATACGAAACCGAACTACACTAATTAAGTACATTTCTGCAATTCCACGCACATTTATAAATAGCGGAGTACATACTGTTTCGCATATCTTAAATGTATCATTTCTTGGACGAGATACTGATTACCTAACAATGCTTCTTGATGAAGCTGGGTTTGCGGTTTCAACCAAAAGTGCTTGCGAAACAGATAATATCGGTTCACATTCGGTAGCAATACTTACTGGCAACATTGCTCGTTCAATATCAACTTTGCGTATTTCATTTGGTCCAACAACAACATATACAGATATCCATAGGTTTATCAAAGCACTTATAAAGGCTGTGGCATTTATTGACGAAAACACGATATAGTTGTATGCTAATATAGCGTAATATACAAAATGTGACTATAATAGAATTATGGATATTGAAGATCTAACAAAATCACAACTTCTATTACTAATGATTTTAGTAAGCTTTGTTACGTCTATTGCGACAGGAATATTAACAGTATCGCTTCTTGATCAAGCACCTCCTACGGTAACACAAACGATAAACCGTATAGTTGAGCATACGGTGAAAACAATCGCACCTGTACTTCCGGCTACTGTTGTAAAAACAATTGTATCAACCCCAGCTCCTTCAACTGAAGATTTGGTGATGTCAGCACTTGCTTCACAAAGTGCACGTACAGTATTAATTTATAATCTATCAGCAAGCACTTCAACACCTGCGCGTTCAGTTGGTGTATATATTCCAAGCACTAATACTATTGTTACAATACTTTCAAATAAATCGCCGTCCCATATAAAAATTGAATTTTTGACAGGCACTGTTATTGCGAGCACGACACTTACAAAATCTGGGGATACAATATCGCTGTATCATGTAGATGATACAGCGGCTATTCCAAAAATACCAGTATTTAAGCTTGTACCAAAACAAAATCTAAAAATAGGTGAAACAATTCTTGCTGTGCGTGGTGATGGAAGCGCGATAACAGGTATTATTTCGCACATAACCGATAAAGGATTTTATACTACATTACCATCAATTACTGCTGGTATAGGTGTAGTTGACCTTTCTGGTAATCTTGTCGGTATTTCTACAGGTTATAAAAATGAACTTTTTATTCCGGCAGATGTAATTACTTCGCTTCTTATGACAAAAAGTGCGACAAGTACGCCAACAACAAATTCTACATCATAATAATAAGTATTTATGCCACCATTTCAAAACTTCACATCAAAAGCAAAAGAAGCGGTTCGTAAAGCACACGAACTTGCAATAGAGCGCGGACAAAATCATGTTAGTACGCTTCATCTTTTTGCGGCTCTTATTTTGCAAGAGGAAAGTCTGGTATTTTCCGTTCTTGATAGAATGGATGTGGATACGATGCTTCTTTCTGATACTGTAATTGAACTTCTTGAGAGTCCTGAAACATCATCAGTTCTCACACCATCATATCAAATATATTTAACACCTGAACTTGCGCAGGCACTTGAAGCCTCAGGGAAAATAGCTGCAAATATGAATGATTCTTTCGTAGGTACTGAACATCTTTTCCTTGCGGTTTTGGAACATGCAGGTCAATCTGCTGAATTACTTGCGCGTTTTCATATTGATAAAGATACGGTTACTGCTGTTTTAAAAGATCTAAAAAATTCAAAAGACAACTCTTCCACAGGTACAAAACGGTTTCGTGCTTTGGCAAAATATACAAGAAACCTTACAGCACTTGCAGCAGACAATAAATTAGATCCTGTTATCGGTCGTGATCAAGAAATTAACCGTGTCATTCAAATTCTTTCACGCCGTACAAAAAATAATCCTGTACTGATTGGTGAAGCAGGAGTTGGAAAGACATCAATAGCAGAAGAACTTGCTACACGTATGTCAACATACGATGTTCCAGAATCACTGAAAGGTAAGGAGTTACTTTCTCTTGACCTGGGTCTTATGATTGCTGGTACAAAATATCGCGGTGAATTTGAAGATAGATTAAAATCTGTTATGAAAGAAGTAGAGCGTGCTTCTGGTAAAGTGATTTTATTTATTGATGAACTGCATACACTTGTTGGTGCTGGAAGTGCGGAAGGTGCCATAGATGCCGCTAATATGCTTAAACCAGCCCTTGCTCGTGGTGAAATGCGTGTCATCGGTGCAACTACAACTAAAGAATATCAGAAATATATTGAAAAAGACGCCGCATTAACACGTCGTTTTCAACCAATATATGTAAACGAACCATCTATTGAAGATGCCATCACAATTTTACGCGGACTACGTGATAAATATGAGCTATTTCATGGTGTACGTATTACAGATGGTGCAATTGTATCAGCTGTTGAACTTTCTTCTCGTTATCTCTCAGACAGGTTCTTGCCGGATAAAGCGATTGATCTTGTTGATGAAGCTGCATCAGGGCTTCGTATCGCGCTTGAGAATAAACCACCACTTTTAGAAGAAACTGACCGCGAAATACGTAGTTTAGAGATTGAGCATCAAGCACTCAAGAAAGACGAAGACGGTGAACATAGAAAGGAGATTAAAGAACGCATTAAGCATATCAATAAAGAGATTGCTAATTTAAGAGAAAAAACAAACGAGATAGAATTAAAATGGAAAAATGAAAAAGAGGTATTAGACGGTATTCGTTTCGTAAAAACTGAACTTGAGAAATTAAAAGTACAAGCTGATAATGCTGAAGCAACTGCAGATCTTGGTGAGGCAGCTGAAATTCGTTATGGTAAAATACCGACATTACAAAAAGATCTTGAACATAAATTAAAACGTCTGAAAACACTACAAAAATCACGTCGTATTCTCAATGAGGAAGTAACTGAACATGATATCGCAGGGGTAGTATCTAGTTGGACAGGTATACCAGTTTCGCGAATGCTTGAAGAAGAAGTGGCTAAATTAGCACGTATGGAAGAGTCATTAGAAAATACGATCGTAGGACAAGATGCAGCCATAAAGAAAATTACAAATGCTGTTAAGCGTTCTCGTGTAGGTATTAGCGATCCAAATCGTCCAATTGGTTCTTTTCTATTTCTTGGACCAACAGGTGTCGGGAAAACAGAACTTTCACGAAAACTCGCGGACTTTATGTTTGATAATCCAGATGCGCTTGTGCGTGTTGATATGAGTGAATATATGGAAAAACATTCTGTCGCAAAACTTATCGGAGCACCGCCAGGATATGTCGGGTATGAAGAATCCGGAACACTTACTGAACAGATTCGGCATCGTCCGTATGCTGTTATACTTTTTGATGAAGTTGAAAAAGCACATCCTGAAGTATTTAATATATTGTTACAAGTACTTGATAGCGGTAATCTCACAGACGGTAAAGGACGTAGGGTTAATTTTAGAAATACAGTTATTATTCTTACCAGTAATATCGGTGGTGAGTTTATTGATAAAATGATGCATATCGGTTTTGGAGACACAAATGCTACTGATTCCACACATTATAAGCAAGTAAAAGAAAAAGTAACAGACACACTTAAAGAACACTTTCGTCCAGAATTTTTGAATAGACTTGATGACATTATTATTTTTGATGTACTAAGCCATAATGCACTTGCGAAAATCGTAGATAAACAAATTGATGAAACCGTTAAACGTCTTATGGTGCGCCGTTTAAAACTTTCTATTACATTACCTGTGCGTGTATGGTTATCAAAGAAAGGATATAGTACTCAATATGGTGCGCGTCCGCTTAAACGGCTTATTCAAGACCAAATCCTCACACCAATAGCGTCACTTATGGTAAAACGAGGGATTATGGAAGGTGGAACTATTTCAGTTACTCTTAAAAATAATGAACTTGTATTTAATGTTAAAAAGCAAACACAAAAAAAAGTACGCTCAATGAATAAAATAGCGGTATAAAGTATCTTGTTGCTATAAAAATATATACTGTTATACTGCTGTTTATGTCACAAAGCCATTTAATAGAATTACGTTCAACAAAATCAAATTATATATACAATACGCGTAAAAACAAGAAAGTTGAACGAAAAATAGAGCTTAAGAAATACGATCCAATTACTCGTTCGCACGAGATATTTAAGGAGGTAAAAAAATAAGTTTAATTTTCACTCAAAGTTTATAATTTTCAAAGTGGCGGGTCCACCAGGATTCGAACCTGGAATGACGGTTTTGGAGACCGTTGTTTTACCATTAGACTATGGACCCATCTATAGCAGATACGATACCAAATATATAGTAGTGTGCAACGTGTGTTTGGCACAATATGAATATACGATACAATAATAACATATGATATTTATTCAACGTATGAAGTTTTCCGTTATTATCAGTGTTTTATTTAGTATACCAACATTAATATATGCTTCGGCTCTTACACCAGTTGTTCCTCAAACTCCAACATCTTGTCCGCTTGGATATGGTGCACTTTTGTCAATGATACATAATATACTGAATGATGCTGTTATTCTTGCCGGTATGTTTGCTGTTCTTCTCATTGCATATGCTGGATTTATTTTTGTGTTTAATTCAACAGCGCCGGAAATGATTTCAAAAGGAAGAAAAATACTCATAAGTACAATTATTGGTTTTGTTATTGTTCTTTCAGCATGGCTTATTGTCAATGAAGTTGTTGTAATGTTTACAACTGGCAATCTGCAATCAGTTACCTCACTACTTGAACCATCAGGAAGTAATATATGCATTCAATCATCAACGCCTTAAACATTTAAGCAATACTTAAGATTAAATAGTAGACTTAACTAATTTACGTAGCCATGCTTTTTGATGTCGCACGTATTGCCAAAGCTTCGCTGATAAGGTGGGGAATAGAGACTCCTTCTCTCTTTCCCCACGTAGATATTCACCAATAATACGATATTCAAGTCCAAATTCATTTAAACGATTATCTCCGACATATTTACGTATATGACGCGTTTCGTCAATTAGTCCAGCAGTGAAAGCGCGTTGCAGACGTGCATCAATATTAGTACGTAATATATCATCTGTAATACTCATAACTAACCATTCAGGCATATATTTTACTGTACATCGTGTTGTATGTGGTTCTGGTACGCTTCCAAGTGCATTTATAATTTCAAGAGCACGAATAAGCTTACGTTTGTTTTGAGGGTCAATAGTTTTAGCACGGCGCGCGTCGGCGAAGCCGACGCGCGCGAACAACTCTTCATTTGAAAACATATCAAGTTCCGCACGTAATTTTGGATTTGGAGGTATATTTTTCGGCAAACCATTAAAAAATGCATAAAAATAAAAATGTGTTCCGCCAACAAATATTGGTACTCTTCCGCGTATATATATATCCTCTACAAGTTTTGAAGCGTCATTTACAAAATCTCCTGCGCTATAATTTTCCCGCGGATCACGAATATCAATAAGGTGATGTGGTATTCCCATCATTTCTTCCTTAGTAATTTTCTCAGTTCCAATATCAAGCATAGAGTATACTTGTCTTGAATCAACTGAAATAATCTCACCGTTTTGTTTATATGCTTCCGTAACTGCACGAGCACTTTTCCCGGAAGCCGTTGTACCTATGATACAAAGTATCTTTTTTTTAGTATTTGATGACATTAAAGGCGATAGTAGCATATAATCACCAATTAGTTATTTAAATACAAAAAACAATATCTTTACGGATAGACAACACAAAGTTTCTAAATATTATAAAAATTATACAACAGTTTATCAATTTTCTTAAATATATTTAATAAAAAAATACCAATTCTTATTTTTCAACCATAAATTGTAACTCAATAATTGGGTTTGTATCTAACTGATGTCTATTTAGTGAAAGACTTGACATAAACATAGAATGCTGTTTTATCTACTTTGCAAATTACCAACCTTTTTTCCTTTAAGAATCCAATTAAGCATTTATAATTCTTCGTAAATTACTTCAATCAAATTATATTTTTTGCTTCTTTAAGAGTTACCCAAGCATATTCTGTTAGCGCATAACAAAGCTTAATATCTCCTTTACTATAGTATGTGAAAAGACTCATAATCATTGTTGGAATATTATCAGATCTGATATATGCAAGATTTGTTAAACAACCGATATTTTTATAGTCAAATTAACTTCTTCTTCGGCCTCTCTTTTAAATAGATTTTCAAAAATATTGTACCAATGAACAGATGTATCTTTTTGGTCTTTTATATAGTCATTCAGTTCTAATTCGCCACTATGAACGGTCTATTGGTTTGGGAATGCTTTTTCTGTTTATATTCTGTTTGCGATCAAAAACTTTCCATCTTTTATGATAATTATATTTGCAACAATATAATAAACATATTTTGGATTATACATAACATATAAAATACTATATTTATTCTTTGAATGTAATCTTCAAAATTACTATCTATTTTTTGATGTCCACAGCTCTCCACACCACTCTGATACTTTTCCATTTAGAATTTCTTTTCCTAATTTTCTGGCGGACTTTGTTTTTAAATTACTATACTGGACATTTTCTTTATTAACATTACCTTTCCCTGAAAGCCAGATTTTTGCTTCTACATTTCCTTGATGTACGTATTCTTTTAATAATAAAATTTGATCTAAAAGATCGGCATCTTTTGCAACTATGGCTTCTTTGCTTTTCCTAATTTCAAATTCTGTATTTATTTTAAACAAATCTGTAAAAGGTAAATTTTGTAATTGGTCTTTAGATATTTCATCATCAAAAATTTTAACATACTTTTTATGTAAATAATTATGGTCTCCACTTCTAACTTCTTTTATATCATGCAAGAGTGTCATCATTACAACTTTATATGGATCTACATTTTCCATTTTTGCCAAAAACCAAGATATTAAAGACGTCCTATGTGAATGAGTTGCGATATTATCAGACAAATCTTGTGAAAGTAACATTTGCTGATGCATTCTTGGTATCTTTTTCATCGTACCGATTTCAAATAAAAAATCAGCTATTTTTTATTATTGGTCATATTTGCTATCTTTTATAGTTAAGTATTCTATAGCCTGTTTATCTGTCTATACATATTATATGTATTAAAAATAAGTAGATTTTTTTAGTACAATAATATATTGAACACATCAATTATATCGCTTATAAGAAAAAACAGAAGTTTTATATCATGCTTTCAATATTCTTGACTTTTTATAAACAAGTTGGTACTGTAAATACAGTTCTTTAGCATTGTAGCTGAAGAAAAATGAATTTTGAAATAAAAAACAGGAGGATATAAAATGAGTACTTTAGAAAAGGCAAATTTAACAAAAAGAACTGGGATTTTCTCGACAATTTCGACAAATGAAAAATTTTTAGAAAGCGAAAAAATAATCAAAAAAATAATCAAATCAAAAAATTTTTCATCGAGGATTAAAACATATCAAAAAAAAGAAATTTGAAGGTATAGGTATCGCAAAATACGGGAAACCTATTGGTAATTTGTGGTTCTATAAAAATTCTATAATCCTAAACATTTTCTACGGTCAACAAGAGTCCTCATATATGATACATATCATATATGAGG
>VAOZ01105566.1_pt1 | contig 10454 bp, 11 predicted proteins | sample 3394041 | NCBI WGS metagenome assembly VAOZ01 (sample SAMN08290431, study PRJNA428436) | hydrothermal vent metagenome | isolation source: Deep-sea hydrothermal vent chimney | place: Indian Ocean: Southwest Indian Ridge
AAAAAATATTTACAAACTACCGGAACATATTCCGGAAGGCAGAAGACAATCTTCTCCAATCATGATATTTTCGATTTCGTGAGATATACTTTGATAAATCTCTTTGCTGAACATATACAATTTTGCCGGTCGGTGTGAGACCGCTGTTTCTTTTTCGTTCAAAGGCACTATATAACTCAGATTGGAGATTTTTTTTCGAAAATTACGCTTGTCAAGGGGAATCCCAAGTATTACTTCATAAATTTTCTGTAATTGACTTAATGAAAATTTTGATGGTAACAGTTCAAAGGCCAAAGGTTTTGTTCGTAGTTCAAGGCGCAGGGTTTCTAAAGCAAAGTTTAAAATTTCCAGATGATCAAATGCTAAGGGTAACCCGGAAATATCATCAACATTTGTCCAACGGGCATTGGCAGTAAGGTTTATATTATTTCTGGTACCATCAGACAAATTAATGAGTGCATAATAAGGAATAGTAATTACCCGCTTTTCGGGATGGTCAATTGAAATAAGCCACGACATATCTTGTGGTTGTCGGATCAAACGATCAGGCGATCCAAAAGCTTTTAATTGTTTCATGAAGATATTCTGAAGTCCCGTTAGCTCTTTCAGGATACGCATCGAAACAGTATCAAGGTCTTCATTCAAACGAATTAAATCCCCGGGAAATTTCCAGTCGTGATACCGTACCCCTTCATAACAGACTTCCCGTCCGATTAATAATACGTTCAGGTGAACCGAATCAAAACCAAAAACAACAGAATCTACTGACATGTTTGGAATAAGTTGTTTGTCCATAATAAGCAAAGATTTAATGTGTTGAATTAATATGAGATAAGCAAAAAAAGTTTTTGTTCACCCTATTCGTCTATAGCTTAACAATTTATCCAATGACTATGAATCATCGGGAATGATTTAAACATCTTTATTAATCAAACGTAGTATAGGCCGTTTCCCCGTGCATAGCCTCATCCATACCAATAGCTTCCTGTTTTTCTGTTGCACGCAAGCCGAATAGCTTGTCCACAACAATAAAGAGGACAAAGGTGCCCACTCCAGAATAGACGACGGTTGACAAAACAGCAATCAACTGAACGATAAACTGGTGAGGATTCCCATAGAAAGCCCCACTATAGGCAGCCTGAATAGCAGGCGTAGCCAACAAACCGGTCAATAGGGCACCAATGATACCACCAATGCCATGTACACCAAAAGCATCTAATGCATCATCATATCCGGTTTTCGGTTTTATATAAGCTACCATAAAGAAACAAACTAAGGAAACTACCACCCCGATAATCAACGCGCCCGTTACATCAACAAATCCGGAAGCCGGTGTAATGGCAACTAATCCTGCCACGGCACCCGTAGCAACGCCCACAAGTGTCGGTTTCTTTCCGATAATCCAATCCAGAACTGCCCATGTTAAAGCAGCAGTAGCCGCAGCGATCTGAGTGACAAGGAAAGCGTTTGCCGCAAGTCCGTCGGCAGCTAATCCGCTACCGGCATTGAATCCGAACCATCCAAACCACAAAAGAGCGGCGCCAATAGCTACAAAGGGAATGTTATGTGGCGGAATAGCATGCCGTTGATAATCACGCCGTTTACCCAACATCAGGACCATAACCAAAGCGGCAATACCAGCATTGATATGAACCACCGTACCTCCTGCAAAGTCAAGTGCTCCTAATTTAGCTAACCATCCATCCGCTGACCATACCCAATGTGCAACCGAATTGTAAATAACCAAAGCCCAAAGCAACGAGAAAATCAAAAAACCTTTGAATTTGATGCGTTCGGCAAAAGCACCTATAATTAAGGCAGGCGTAATCACAGCGAACATCATTTGGAATAATATAAAAACGATGTGAGGAATGGTTCCAATCATCACCGGAATACCGTTGACTATTTTTCCCGAGGGTTGGGAATGGGAAATAAAATAAGGGCTTAAATCGTTGATATGAATTCCATTCAGAAAAGCCCAATGAAACCCACCTATATAGGGAGCCAATATTCCACTTGAACTACCGAAAGCTAAACTATAACCGAAAGTAACCCATTCTATACTGATAACGGCTGTAATCATAAAGCACTGCATCAACACATTTAAAATATTCTTGCGACGAACCAGTCCGCCATAAAAAAGAGCCAGTCCGGGTATTGTCATTAACAACACAAATGCAGTGGCTACAAGCATCCAAGCTGTATCACCTGCGTTGACTGTGGGTGTAGGAATCGCAGTTGCCGCTGCTGCACCTTGTGCCACCGCCGGCAAGCCTGTCAAAGTCAAGAGGGCAATAATTATTATATTTATTTTTTTCATTTTAAAGTAATATTATGATTTAAGAACATGAAACGAAGCAGCTTTTATCCATCAACAGCCTCACCATCACCGATACCAGCCCAGGTTTCATCGTGGTTATTTATCGGTTAAAAAGGCTTTACTTTTCTTCTTTTTCTTTGTTATATAGGGCCTCCGGTCCGGTTTCTCCCGTACGAATTCGATAGGTGGCTTCAATGTCAGATACAAAGATTTTGCCGTCGCCCATATCACCGGTTCTTGCAGCATCCATAATTGCGTTCACAGTTTTCTCCAAATTTTTGTCGCGTACAACGATGGAGAGCATGTGACGTTGGATATAATGAGACTCAAATATCTGTCCTCTTACCATTTGTTCTTCGGTGGATTTTCCAAGGCCCGTAATGTCCCAGTAGGAGAACCACCCGATACCGGCATCATATAAAGCCTTTTTAACATCCTCAAATTTTGATTTCCGAATAATCGCTTCAATTTTTTTCATAGCTTATAAATTTTGTAAAACAAAAAAGGCTCATGGATTTTCCCATAAGCCTTTATAACTTCTTTATTATGGAAAAATCAGGATTTCCTGTTTGTATGCTGATGAGCAGGCGATTGACAGGTTGATGATTATTGATGGTCTTGTTTATCTGTTCCACAGACAAGGCTAGTTCCGGCCTTTTGTTTCTCCACCGGTTTTCCCTAATACACACCGGGCAGTACAACATTATAAGCGGGGAAAAGTTCCCTCGCACAGTAGGAAAAAAGGAAAAAAGAGACTGTAACAATATTGCAGAGTCCTTTTTCATGTTATTTAAGCGCTTATATTCCAATTTGTTCTTCATATACCTGCAAATTTCATGGACATTTTGATAATGTACATTCTACAGAGATTTTAAGTGCATCAACCAATTCAAAAATATATATTTTCCCGTTTGGGAAGAACTGATCTTCAAATTAAATATTCACGAAAATACCGGAAAAAATCGAAATTATTATTTGTATAACACTAACATTTAATGAGATATAAACATGAGAGAAAGCCTGATTTATCTATTGCCTGTTTTAGACCTGAAATGAAAACAACCAATAATAACGTTTGCGAGGCACTTGATCTATTTGATTAAAAGCCCATAGTTCCAGAAAACAGAGTAGACTTTTAGCGTTTTTAAAGTAATTTTTCTGTACATGTCGGATAAAACAATAGCATTTAGGTTCCGAAATGGAAGGAAGTGCGTGACATTACTTAAAATTTAACAGGATTTTCAAGAGGAACATATTGGTTCTAGGAATTTAACTTCCCTCCGCCACCAAATTTCATCAAATAGGCTTTGATAAAATTGTCCAGCTCCCCATCCAAAACTGCCTGCACATTGGAAGTCTCATAATTTGTACGCACATCTTTCACCAGTTTGTATGGATGCAACACATAAGACCGGATTTGCGAACCCCATTCAATTTTCTTCTTGCCCGCTTCTATTTTTGCCTGTGCTTCCTGTTTTTTCCGCATTTCCATCTCGTACAACTGCGAGCGCAGCATTTGGAGAGCTTTTTCACGATTTTGTTGTTGCGAACGAGTTTCCTGGCACTCAATCACCAGTCCCGAAGGCTCATGCCGCAGACGAACTGCGGTTTCCACTTTATTTACATTCTGACCTCCCGGACCGCTGCTACGAAAAGTATCCCAACTGATATCCGCTGGGTTCACTGCAATTTCGATAGAATCATCCACCATGGGATAAACATACACGGATGCAAAAGAAGTATGACGACGGTTGGCCGAATCAAAAGGCGAAAGACGTACCAGCCGATGCACACCGTTCTCTCCCTTCAGGTAACCAAAAGCAAAATCCCCGTCAAACTCCAGCGTAACCGATTTGATACCGGCCACATCACCTTCCTGGAACTCCAGTTCTTTCACTTTAAAACCTTTGCGCTCGCCATAGCGGATGTACATGCGCATAAGCATTTCCGCCCAGTCCTGGCTTTCGGTACCGCCGGCACCGGGATTAATTTTCAAAATGGCATTCAGGTTGTCTTCCTCTTTACCAAGCATTTGCAGAAACTCCAGCTCTTCCACCTGTTTCAATGCCACGTCAAGCTGTTGATCCATTTCCTCATGCGAAACTTCCCCATCACGAAAAAAATCCTCCAGCACTTTCAAATCGCTAAAGGTCTCCTGGGCTTTGGCAAAAGCCTCCGTCCGGTTTTTTTTAGCCTTAATTTTTCTCAACATCACCTCCGCACTTTTCGGATCGTTCCAGAAATCCGGCGACTGTGTTTTCTCTTCATCTTCTTCAATTTCCATCAACATACGGTCGATGTCAAAGATACCCCCTCAAGGCCGCGAGTCGTTTCGACAGGTCTTTCAAGGCTTCTGCTGTGTACATAAGCTTTCTTTTTTTGCAAAAGTAAAAAGATTGTAGCTCAACAGGGGGATAATGGTTGAAATAATGTTGAATGGAATAACCAGTAGCCACCAAACAACAACGAACTAAAATAAATTATGACTTTTTGACAACTATTAGACAATTGAATAACGGTAAATTATTGTAAACCGCCACGGCTTAGCCACGCCATCAACGCAGAAATTTCTATACTTTTGCCTCTCGAAATGAAAATTACGAAGATGCGGCTTAACCTGCCTGCTTACGAAGTGAAAATAAAGGGAACAGATATTTTCGACACCTTCCGGAAGAAATATGTCCGGCTTACACCTGAAGAGTGGGTACGCCAACATTTTTTGCATTTTTTGTGTAGCGAAAAACATTACCCGTCCTCGCTGATGCGCATAGAAAGAAGTCTAATGATAAACGGTATGCCCCGGCGTTTTGATGCGGTCATTCACAAGAAAGACAGCACTCCCGTTCTGCTAATTGAATTTAAAGCACCGGAAATTAAACTGAGCCAGGCTGTTTTTGATCAGGTTGCCACATATAACCTCGCACTCCATGCCGATTATCTTATCATCAGTAACGGACTCTCACATTACTGTTGCAAAATGGACTATGAAAAACACCGTTATCATTTTCTTCAGGACATTCCTGATTTTACTGAATTATAATATTTTACATTGGTTTATTTTGTCTAAATAAAAAAATTGATTTCCTTTGCATCAAAATTCCTTTTGGAATACTAAAAAGTTATAAATTTGTGCGTAAATTTTTATGGTATGAAAAAAACAATCTTTCAAATTATTTTGATAGCAATAGCTACGATCCTGGCTTACTATACTTATGCAAGTATCATGGAGCCTGTTAACTTTAACAAAGCAAAAAGAGCGCGTGAAAAGGTAGTGATTCAATACCTTAAGGATATTCGTTCGGCAGAGTTTATTTACAAACAGCTTAACAACAGATATACCGGTTCGTTTGATACACTGATTCATTTTGTGGACAGCGCACAAATTCCGGTGGTAAAAATGATTCCCGATCCCAACGACACCACTTACACGCTCACCATTAATGACACGGTAGGTTATGTCAAAGTCGCCGACTCCTTGTTCAGAGGGCAAAAGAATGTTGATTATAAGCACATAAATATCATACCATTTTCCGGAGGTGCAAAATTCCAGCTGAAGGCAGGGGTGATAAAAAAAGGAGGCGTCAAGGTTCATGTCTTTGAAGTAAAAGCACCTTATTCCGCATTCCTGAAAGGAATGAATGAGCAGCTGGTCGTCAATCTGAAAGCAAGCCGCAAGGAGCAAAAAAAATATTCCGGGCTGAAAGTTGGTTCAGTGACTGAGCCTTCTACTGACGGCAACTGGGAATAATACCCGGCTTATGCCATTCAGTATTAAGCCACATATCAGCTACCTCGACAAATCTTTTAAGACGTCACACACCCGTTCGTATATCATGGCCATGCAAATCAACATGCATGGCCTTGCTTTTTCCATATACAACCCCGATAAGAATAAATTTGTCGGGCTGCAGTATTACCTTTTTGACGAAAGAAAAACACCTGCTGATTTTCCCCTTGTGTTTGATCTCATCCTCAATGAATATCCCTGGTTTGCTTTTCCTTACATGGATTTTTACTGTCTGATGCAGAATAGTTTCAACACGCTTGTCCCACTTCCCCTTTTCAAAAGTGAGCACAAAAATCTCTACCTTGGCTTTAACCATCCCTTTCAGGAAAACCACCGGATAATTTTTGATGAACTTAAAAACACGGAGTCGGCCAATGTGTATTACCTCCCCAACCCTCTGGCTGAAAAAGTGAAAGAGTTCTGGCCAAATGCCCACATTGCCCATTACTCTTCAGCCCTCATCGAAAGCCTTACGGTCAATTTTAAAAATAAATTTGATGAGAATATCCTGTTTCTGGATGTTCACGAAGAGAGTTTCGATCTGGTTTATTTCAAAGAAAATCGTCTTTTTTACACCAATAACTTTCTTTATCATACCAAAGAAGACTTTGCTTACTTCCTACTCTCAGCCATGGAACAACTTTCGCTAAATCCAGAAGAAGTCCGGTTGATGCTCATGGGAAATATTGATAAAGACGATGAAAACTACCAGCTTATTTATATATACATCAGACAATTAGAATTTATTGAAGAGAATAAAAACTTTTTTTATTCTTATATACTCGATGATATAAGACGACACAAATATTACACACTTTTTAATGTGTTGCAATGCGAATTATAGCCGGAAAATACAGAAGCCGGAAAATTACCCCCCCTGCAAATCTGCCGGTACGCCCCACTACCGACATAGCAAGAGAGAGTTTATTCAACATATTAAACAACCTTGTTGTATTTCAAAACATTGCGGCCCTGGATTTGTTTTCGGGAACCGGTGCTGTTTCGTTTGAGCTTATGTCGCGCGGATGCAATGACGTTACAGCAGTGGATCAAAACCGGCAATGCGTGGAATGGATCCGCAGTGCTGCCAAAAACTTCCAAATGGAAAACCTGCAGGTCAGGCAGGCTGATAGTTTCAGGTTCATCAGGCAAAATCCCCGAAAGTACGAACTCGTTTTTGCCGACCCACCCTACAACCTGGAGCGTATTGAGGATATCATCAGGTATGTTTTTGAAAACAATCTCTTAAAAGAGGGCGGATGGCTCGTACTGGAACATTCCAGGGAAGTTGACTTTTCAAGTCGGCTTTTTTTTGAAAGTCACCGCAAATACGGAAAAGTGAATTTTAGCTTTTTTCATTTTACTAACGATGTGTAACGAATTTTCTGACGATAAAAATCTTCCCCAAATCTTTTTCTTCACCGGTCTCGGAGCCGACGAAAGGGCTTTTTCCAACCTCATAATCAAAACTCCTTTACAGCAAATCCATGTTTCCTGGCTGAAACCGAAAAAGCAGGAACCACTAACAGTATATTCTCGGCGACTCATAGAAAAATACAAGATGAAAGATGGCGATGTCCTCATTGGCCTTTCTTTCGGCGGTTTGGTAGTCACCGAAATAAACAAACTCATCAAACCAGCACTAAGCATTCTTATTTCCAGCGCTTCCACACGAAAAGAGTTGCCGCTGATTTACCGTATAGCAGGACTAATAAACCTACATTATCTTATTCCAGAATCTTTGCTAAACAAACCAAACCGGCTGAGATATTATCTTTTTAGTTTGAAAGATACTGCACAGAAAAAGCTGTTCGATGAGATTGTCTCCAACGCCGATCCGGATTTTGTCCAATGGGCCATTGATAAAATTGTTCACTGGAAAAATAGTGAAAGACCTGAAAACCTGTTCAAAATACATGGCACTTCCGACCGTATCATACCTATTCACAAATCCTCTTCCGATTTTATTATAAAAGGCGGGAGCCATTTTCTTACCTGGGAAAATGCCGAAGAAGTTTCTGCTATTATCCGGCAACTGATGAAAGCAAAAGGATTTGGTACAGGGAAATAACGATTTACCCTACCCTGATCTTCTTTATGACAAATCCTGATAACCGGAAATTTTATACCTTTACTCCTTATTCTTGTTATACCTGAATTATGAACAGAAATCTGAATTTAGAGAAGTTAAGAAACACGTCCCTTTGGGATGTAATCGTTATTGGCGGTGGAGCCACAGGACTGGGAGCTGCTGTGGATGCTGCTACTCGCGGATACAAAACATTGCTGCTGGAGCAGGCCGATTTTGCCAAAGGAACTTCCAGCCGGAGTACCAAACTGGTACATGGCGGGGTCCGCTATCTTGCTCAGGGCGACATCTCGCTGGTGCTCGAAGCGTTGAAAGAGCGTGGACTTTTGCGCCAAAATGCCCCCCACCTTGTACGCAACCAGGCATTTATCATTCCAACCTACGAGTGGTGGGATGGCCCTTTCTATACCATCGGATTGAAAGTTTATGATATGATGTCAGGCAAACTTGGACTGGGACCTTCTGAACGGATTAATACAGGAACGGTGATCAACGCCATTCCTAACCTAAAGAAAGAAGGCTTAAACGGTGGCGTCATATATTACGATGGACAGTTTGATGATGCCCGTCTCGCCGTAAGTCTGGCACAGACATTAGAAGACAATCGCGGAACTGCACTCAACTATTGCCGCGTAACCAATATCCTGAAAGACAAAATGGGTTTTGTTGATGGTGTCAGGATCTTAGACAGAGAAAATAACGAAGTTTATGAAATAAAAGGAAAAACAGTCATCAATGCTACGGGAGTTTTCGCAGACAGTATCATCCAAATGGATCATCCCGAAACAAAAAAGACCATTGTTCCTTCCCAGGGTGTCCACATCATTCTCGACAGGAAATTTCTTCAGGGAGACGCTGCCATTATGATACCCAAAACACCCGATGGACGTGTGTTGTTCGCCGTTCCGTGGCACGGCAAAGTAGTTGTGGGCACAACAGATACCCTTGTGGACGAAATTAGCCTGGAGCCACGGGCGCTACCCGAAGAAATTGATTTTATCCTCAACACCGCCAGCGAATATTTGGTTTATCCACCAAAAAGATCAGATGTACGCAGCGTGTTTGCCGGCCTTCGTCCGTTGGTAGCGCCTGAAGAAGAGGGTGAGAAAACCAAAGAAATATCCAGAAACCATAAAATCACTATCTCAGCAACCGGACTACTGACTATCATCGGTGGAAAATGGACAACCTACCGAAAAATGGGCGAAGATGTTATTGAAAAAGCCATTTTGATTGGCGGGCTCAAAGAGACGCCATCGGTTACAGCCAACATGCCCATCCACGGCTATGTGAAAAGTTTTGATGAAACAGACCCGTTACACTATTACGGCTCGGATCGGGATAAAATAAAATCACTTTCACTCAAAGACAAAAGTATGGAAGATGTGTTGGTGGAAGGATTTCCATATACCAAAGCCGAGGTGGTCTGGGCTGTCCGTGAAGAAATGGCACGTACCGTTGAGGACTTCCTGGCGCGTCGCTCCCGCTTTTTGTTGCTGGATGCCCGCAAAAGTATGAAAGCAGCACCAGCCGTAGCCAAAATTATTGCGGAAGAACTGGGTTTCAGGCGGCGCTGGCAACGTGAACAGATAGAGGAATATACAGCACTGGCCAAAGGCTACATTTTGGAATAAAAATGTTTTCCTCTTTTTTAATACTCAATCCATGGAAAAAAGATATATTCTTGCACTGGACCAGGGAACAACCAGTTCACGCGCCATCATTTATGACCACGCCGGAAGAATACTGTCGATGGCGCAGAAAGAATTTCGGCAGATTTTCCCCGAACCCGGATTTGTGGAACAAGACCCCATGGATATCTACAGTTCACAAATCAGCGTGGCAGCCGAAGCTATGGCTCAAATGGAAATTCACGATAACGTCATTGCCGCCATCGGCATTACCAACCAAAGGGAAACTACCATTGTGTGGAACCGGAAAACAGGAAAGCCCATCTACAACGCTATTGTGTGGCAGGACAGGCGGACTTCGGTCTATTGCGACCGGCTGAAAAAAGAGGGCCTTCAAAACATAATTTCCGAAAAAACAGGACTGGAAATTGATGCCTACTTCTCAGCAACCAAGATAAAATGGATTCTCGACAACGTTGCAGGCGCACGCAAAGCTGCTGAAAACGGCAAACTTGCTTTCGGCACTGTGGATAGCTGGCTCATGTGGAATCTCAGCAACGGTAAGGCTCATCTGACCGATGTCTCCAATGCCTCACGTACCATGCTTTTCAACATCCACACGCTGCA
>VAOZ01020723.1_pt1 | contig 10451 bp, 10 predicted proteins | sample 3394041 | NCBI WGS metagenome assembly VAOZ01 (sample SAMN08290431, study PRJNA428436) | hydrothermal vent metagenome | isolation source: Deep-sea hydrothermal vent chimney | place: Indian Ocean: Southwest Indian Ridge
AGCTTGTCGAAGGAAGCTTGTCGAAGGAAGCTTGTCGAGGGAAGCCCTTCGGCATCGCTCAGGAGAGCCTGTCGAAAATCGGGACCAATATTAGTAACGTAATAATTATCCATTTAATGAAAACACTCTCTAATGCCCAAAGACTTTAGCCGTACCCGCCGAGTGGGTGAACAGATCCAGCGTGAGCTGGCGGTCCTTATTCAGCAGGAAATCAAGGATCCCCGCTTGGGAATGGTGACGGTGTCTGCGGTCGATGTATCTCGTGATCTGTCGCTGGCCAAGGTGTTTGTGACGGTGTTCAATGAAGAACATGATATGGCGCAAACGCTGGATGTACTGAATCATGCCGCCGGTTTTCTGCGCCACTGTTTGGGTAAAAACATGAGCCTGCGCAGTGTACCGATACTGAAATTTATCTATGATGCGTCTGTCAGCAATGGTGACCGATTGTCCAGTTTGATTGATCAAGCTGTGAGCGCCGATCGTGAGAAGCATCAGGATCAGGATTCGCAGGATTCGGATCAACAGGATCAGGATTAAATAGATTCATGGCTCGACGCAGGCGTAATAAAGGTCGCAATGTCAGCGGCATTCTCTTACTCGATAAACCGGTAGGCATGACCTCCAATGCTGCTCTGCAGCGGGTCAAACGGCTATTCAATGCCAACAAGGCGGGGCATACCGGCAATCTGGATCCCATGGCCAGCGGGTTGTTACCCATCTGCCTGGGTGAGGCGACCAAGGTTTCCGGTTTTCTGCTGGACTCTGATAAACACTATACGGGGACCAGTAAACTGGGTGAGCGCACGGATTCCGGTGATGCCGATGGCGTGGTGGTGCAAACCCGCCCAGTGGAAGAGTATAGTGAGGCACGCATCCTCGAAGTATTCAGTCAATTTAAAGGTGAAATTAGCCAGATTCCACCCATGCATTCGGCGATCAAGGTGAATGGTCAGCCTCTGTACAAGCTGGCGCACCAGGGTATTGAGATCGAACGCAAGCCGCGTCAGGTGACGATCTTCAGCCTTGAATTGCTGGGTCAGGCCGAGGGTGAACTGGACATCGATGTGCATTGCTCGAAAGGCACCTATATTCGTACGCTGGTGCAGGACCTCGGTGAGGAACTGGGTTGTGGGGCGCACCTGAATGCATTACGGCGTACGGGCGCCGGACCCTTTTCTATCGAAAACGGCAGCACGCTGAGTGAACTGGAGCAGTTGGCGGAAGAAGGTTTTGCGGCCATGGATGCGCGCCTGTTGCCGATGGAATATGCATTGGCTGACTGGCCGCAGGTAAAATTAACCCAGGATAGTACGCATTATCTACGCCAGGGTCAGGCGGTACAGGTGCCCAAAGCGCCGACTCGCGGCTGGGTTTGTCTATTTGCTGATGATGATCGTTTTATCGGAGTGGGTCAGATTCTGGGCGATGGCCGGGTGGCGCCCCGGCGACTGATAAACCTGGCCTGAATTCGCCGTAATTCTAGCGAAATTAGCCTGTTTCCCCGGATTTAGCTTGTCTCAGGTACCTGCGCACGGGTAGAATACGCGCTTTCTTTGATTCACCAATTTTTATGTAATTACAGGAGCTTGCGATGTCAATCAATGCCGAGAGCAAGGCGAACATCGTTTCAAACTATCAACGTTCAGGCACTGACACCGGATCTCCCGAAGTTCAGGTCGCGCTGTTGTCGGCGCGTATTAACGATTTGTCCGATCACTTTAAAACCCACATTCATGATCATCACTCCCGTCAGGGACTGTTGCGCATGGTCAGTCGGCGCCGCAAGCTGCTCGACTATCTCAAGAACAGGGATCTGCAGCGTTACCGCGACTTGATTGCAGGTCTGGGTCTGCGTAAATGAGACCTTTGCACGAAAGTCTTTTCTCTCAATACAGCGTTAAAAATCAGTTCAAAATGTTCATTTATTGCGTGTAAACTGCGCCTTCTCACTGATTTTTGCCTTGTCTTGAAAGAAAATCCAATTCGTGCAAAGGACTCAAAATTTTTTAGTCAAGTTCATCGTTTAAGGAACCTTCATGGCCGTTGTTAAAAAAGAATTCAAGTTTGGTGATCATACTGTTACGCTCGAAACGGGTGAGATAGCAAGACAAGCCTCGGGCGCGGTCATGGTTCGCATGGCTGAAACCGTTGTTCTGGTGACGGCGGTGGCGAATAAAAAGGAAGTGGCAGGCCGGGACTTTTTCCCCCTGACGGTTGATTACACTGAGAAGACCTACGCCGCAGGCAAGATTCCCGGTGGCTTCCTGAAACGGGAAGGCCGACCCTCTGATAATGAAACCCTGACGGCCCGCCTGATTGATCGCCCCATTCGCCCCCTGTTCCCTGAAGGATTTACCAACGAAGTTCAAATTATCTGTACGGTTATGTCCCTGGATCCCTCCGTCACGCCGGATATCCCGGCCATGCTTGGCGCGTCTGCCGCGCTGACGTTGTCTGGCGCACCGTTTAACGGCCCGATTGCTGCTGCCCGTGTAGGCTATAAGGACGGCGAGTATCTGTTGAACCCAAGCAAGACCGAAATTGAAGATTCCGATCTGGATCTGATCGTGGCCGGCACCGATGCGGCCGTGTTGATGGTGGAATCCGAAGCTAAAATTTTATCTGAAGAAGTGATGCTGGGTGCCGTCATGTTCGGTCATGACGCCTTCCAGGTGGCCATCAAGGCTATTCGTGAACTGGCCGCCGATGCCGGTACCGTTGCCTGGGACTGGCAGGTCGCAGAAGAGAATATTGCGGTGAATGACGCGGTAGCGGCGGCGGGTGAAGCCTCGTTCGCCGAAGCCTACACCATTCGTGAAAAAATGCCGCGTTACACGCGTTTGAGTGAAATTCGCAAGGAAATCAAGGCCAAGCTGATTGACGAAGAAGGCGAAGGCTATTCTGAGGAAGAGGTTTCCGATGCCATTGAAAAACTGGAGAAGAAAGTTGTACGCAGCAAAATTCTTGCCGGTGAGCCGCGTATCGATGGGCGTGGCACCCGCACCGTGCGGGACATCACGGTAAAAGTCGGCGTATTACCGCGCACGCATGGCTCGGCCCTGTTTACCCGTGGTGAAACCCAGGCGCTGGTCGTAACGACCCTGGGTACCGAGCGCGATTCCCAGATCATCGACGCGCTGGGAGGTTCCTACCGTGATCCTTTCATGCTGCAGTACAATTTCCCGCCTTACTCGGTGGGCGAAACCGGACGCGTGGGGACGCCCAAGCGCCGGGAAATCGGCCACGGCCGTCTGGCTAAGCGTGGTGTGCTGGGTGTGATGCCGGATATGGAAGAATACCCCTATTCCTTGCGTGTGGTGTCTGAAATTACCGAGTCCAACGGCTCAAGTTCTATGGCCTCGGTTTGCGGCAGCAGCCTGTCCATGATGCATGCCGGGGTGCCGTTGAAAGCGCCGGTTGCGGGTATCGCCATGGGGTTGATTAAAGAAGAAGACAAGTTTGCGATATTGACCGATATTCTCGGTGACGAGGATCATCTGGGTGACATGGACTTTAAGGTTGCCGGTACTGACAGCGGTATCACCGCTCTGCAGATGGATATCAAGATCGAAGGCATTACCAAAGAAATCATGGAGATTGCCCTGGAACAGGCCAAAGAAGGCCGCCTGCACATTCTTGAAAAAATGAATGCTGTCATCGACAAGCCGCGCGAAGAACTGTCCGAGTTTGCGCCGCGTTATGTTACCTTCAAGATCAATCCGGACAAGATCCGTGACGTGATCGGCAAGGGTGGGGCGACCATCCGTTCGATTACTGAAGAAACCGGCACCACCATCGACATCAGCGACGATGGCACGATCAAGATTGCTTCCAGCGATCAGGCGGCTGCCAATGAAGCACGTGAGAAAGTCGAACGCCTGACCGCCGATGTTGAAGTGGGTCAGATCTATGAGGGCAGGGTGGCCAAACTCATGGACTTCGGCGCATTTGTTACCATCCTGCCGGGCAAGGACGGCTTGGTGCATGTCTCGCAAATCTGCGAAGAGCGGGTTGAAAATGTCAGTGACAAACTGACTGAAGGCGAGCTTATCAAGGTCAAGGTACTGGAAATTGACAAGCAGGGCCGCATTCGCCTGAGCATGAAAGCCGTAGACGCAGGCTGATTCGAAGTCGCCAGATAAAAAGGGCCGTAGGGCCCTTTTTTTATGCCTGTTGAACAGCCTGTAGGCTAATGTTGGCATATTATGTGAATGTTCTTGGGCTAATTAGCTGATTTAATCAGGCAAACCTGTTCTACCCGATAATATCGATGAGGGTTTATGGTAAGAATCTGTATTTTTCTTATAGCTCTGCTGCCTGTGCTTAGCGCATGCAGCAGTATCGGCGTCGGCATTGCCCCACCGGAAGAGATCAAGTCACCGGAGAGGGGGATGATCTTTGGCAATATTCAGGCCTCGGAGCGGGTTATCGAGGTCGTTCTGCGTGAGTATGGCAAAGTGTATATCCGCCCCTTCAACCGTCCCCCCCGTGTTCTGATCTACAAAAACGGGGATTTCATGGCCGAAAACCTGAATCCGGGGAAATACATTTTTTCCTCGGTGGCGACTGCGAACAATCGCTACAATTTGGTACAGAAGAAAATTGATGCCTATCAGCGTATTGTCACCGTGCATCCGGGGGAGCTCGTTTATATCGGTTCTTTCGAATTGTTTGATCTGCATACGAAAAACCGGTACAGGGAGAATTTTAAAGTGCTAAGAATGCGCAAGCCGGATGAACGTACCATCATCAAAAGACTCTATGATAAATCCATGGGTACTGGCTGGCAGGATCTTTTTGCACGAAAATTGATGGAGCTGCGCTGAATGCCGGGAAGTTGTTGGGCTTCATTTTATTCAACCCAACCTACAGCTCGGGTTTTTTTGATTATTCTGCTCTGGGCTCAGCCCAGAGTTAAATGTAGGTTGGGCAGAGCAACGCGAAGCCCAACAGGAATTCTCTCAGCCCTGTAAGGGCACGTTTTTGTGTCACCTTGTCAGATATTTTCAGCCTTACTTGTTCGCCCGATTTTTGATTAGATCATCGACCACGGCCGGATCGGCCAGGGTTGATGTATCCCCCAGATTATCCAGTTCGTTGGCGGCAATTTTACGCAGGATGCGGCGCATGATTTTGCCAGAGCGGGTTTTAGGCAGGCCAGGCGCCCACTGAATCACATCCGGTGAGGCGATAGCGCCGATTTCACGGCGTACCTGCTGTACCAGTTGATTACGCAGCTCATCTGTGGCCTCCACACCTTTTATCAGGGTGACATAGGCATAGATCCCCTGGCCCTTGATATCATGCGGACAGCCTACTACGGCAGCTTCCGCCACCGCCTCATGTAGTACCAGCGCACTTTCAATTTCTGCCGTACCCATGCGATGGCCGGAGACATTGAGAACATCGTCCATACGCCCCGTGATCCAGTAGTAACCATCGGCGTCACGCCGTGCGCCGTCGCCGGTGGAATAGTAACCGGGATAGGCGCTAAAGTAGGTATCGATGAAGCGTGGGTGATTGCCATAAAGTGTGCGCATCTGGCCGGGCCAGGGATGGCAGATGACCAATGCACCCTCGGCCTCGCCTTCAATCAGTTTGCCGTCTGTGTCCATAATTCCCGGGATAACGCCAAAGAAGGGGCGACTGGCCGAGCCCGGTTTTAGTGGTGTAGCGCCGGGCAGCGGGGTGATCATGTGGCCGCCGGTTTCGGTCTGCCACCAGGTATCGACGATGGGGCAGCGGCTGTCACCCACTACACGGTAGTACCACTCCCAGGCTTCCGGATTGATGGGTTCCCCTACGGTGCCGAGAATGCGCAGGCTGGTGCGGGAGGTCTTTTTTACCGGTTCGTCACCCTCACGCATCAATGCCCGAATTGCCGTGGGTGCGGTGTAGAAGGCGTTGACCTGATGTTTGTCAATGGTTTGCCAGAACCGGGACGGGTCCGGCCAGGTGGGAATGCCTTCAAACATGAGGGTGGTGCCGCCAATGGCCAGCGGACCATACACTGTGTAGCTGTGCCCGGTAACCCAGCCCACGTCGGCGGAACACCAGAAAATATCACCCTCGTGCAGATCAAAAGTGTATTTGGTGGTCATGGCCGCATACAGCAGGTAACCGCCCGTGGTGTGTAACACGCCCTTGGGTTTGCCAGTGGAACCGGAGGTATAGAGGATGAACAGGGGATCCTCGGCGTCCATTGCCTCGGCCGGACAATCCTCTTCAGCCTTGTCCATCAGTTCGTGGTACCAGACATCGTGTTGTTCGTTCCAGTCAATATCACCGCCGGTATGGCGAACAGTGAGTACGGTATGGACGTTGGAGCATTGAGCCACGGCCTTGTCAGTATTGCGCTTAAGGGCGATGGTCTTGCTGCCCCGCAGAGCCTGGTCGGCGGTAATTACTACCCGACAGTCAGAGTCGAGAATGCGATCTTTCAGGGCTTCCGGCGAGAAGCCGCCGAAAACGACGGAATGAATAGCGCCGATACGGGTACAAGCCAGCATGGCATAGGCGGCTTCCGGAATCATGGGCATGTAGAGGCAGACCCGGTCCCCCTTTTTTACTCCTCGGCTCTTGAGTACGTTGGCCAGTTTGCAAACTTCCCGGTGTAATTCGCGGTAGGTGATTTTTTTGTCTACAGAAGGATCGTTGCCTTCCCAAATGATGGCGGTTTGATCGCCGCGGCTGGCCAGATGGCGATCGATGCAGTTGGCGCTGACATTGATCTTGCCCCCCTCGAACCAGCGAATGTGGCCTTTTTTGTAATCCCAGTCTAACGTGCTGTCCCAGAGTTTCGTCCAGTCGAGAAACGCCTTCGCGTGTTCGGCCCAGAAGCCGGCTGGATCATCTACGGATTGTTGATACAGGCGAAAATAGTCGTCTTCAGTGATGTGTGCCCGGGCAGCGATATTTGGGGGGATGGGATAGATTTTTTCCTGCGCCATGGTTTTCTCCTGAATGAAAAACGGGACGGTCGTGAAGGTTGATTATTATCTGTTCCTGTGTTTCCGCCAACTTTCCGCAGATCACCCTCATAGGGCTTTCAAAAAGTTCGCGATTTTTGCGAATGCAAAAAATCGTGAACTTTTTGAAAGCCCTTTGGATGAGTTTGTTATATTCTACTTTTCCATTTTTCTGGATCTCGCCTTGCATGCAAGACAGCAAGAATAATTACATTATTATTTTCAATAATATAAAACACGCTGAACGGAAATCTTCGAGTAACAGCTCTTCGAATATTTTGATATACTTTTTTATAAATTGAAGGGTGTTTTTGAAGTTTTGAGAAAACCCCATCGATACATAATTTGAAGTCGAAGCCTAAACCTGATCTTTGTTCTTGATACCATTGAAAAGTGTCTAGCAAGTCGTCCGTTCTGGCTTCAGGACGGATTATAAGTTCATAATCCATTATTATTTCATTTCGTTTCTAACTTCTTCCCAAGACGTACCTTCATTTGGTGAGGCTTTATAGGCAGCCATTCTTTCGTCTAGTATTTTCTTTTGAGCGTCAGTCACTTTTAAGTCATCCTGATTTTTTGCAACGCTATCCCATAGTTCCTCAGCTAAAAGAATACGCTCGGATTGACTAAGTTGTTGAATGTTAATGCTATTCTCTGTGCTCATATATCTATTTTAGTCCATTTTAGTCCAATTACGACTAATCGTCGATAGCTAGCTTGGTTAAAGAATATAACACGGGGTTAAAATGACTACAGGATCAATCCTTGGCCTGGCGGTTCATCAGTTCGATATCATAAATATAGCGCTGTATTTTTGCTGAAATATCGGTGCTGATATTATGGAATTGGCAGCCGAAGCGCAGGCCGGCTTCGAGATTGTCCTGTTTCAGCGGTAGATAGTTCATAATCTCGATATTGACCAGGCCGGATTCTTCATTCGGCAGGATCAGACGAGCGCCGTTGAAGAGCATACCGGCTTCGATAGGGTATCTGGAATCCTCAATGCGAATGGCCAGCCCGGCTATGCTGATGTCGAGTACCGAATACGGAACCAGAATATTCTCATTGTGTATCAACTCGCAGAATACATTGTCACGCAGGGGAACGCGGACCCGGTAGAATTCGCGCCGTTGTACCCAAAGTAGTGATTCGGGGATCGCGCAGGCAAAGGCCGGCCTGCCGTGCAGTTTGGCTTTTTGTAGCGAGCCAGTGCTGAACTGGGCGGTGACACCTTCGTGCTGGGTTTTGAATACCGTGTGTTCGCTTTGCAGCAGTTTTTTATTGGTGGCCTCGTTGGAACCATAATCCAGTACCACCAGATCCTTGTCCAGCAGCACATCGACGATCTGAGTCAGCATAGAGTACTTGCCGCCGCCAAAATGAGCGGTAAGGTTGTTCTTGCTTTTAGCCAGTTGCCGCAGCTTCTGGACGATAGCGGCCTTGCTGCCGAGCAGATATTTTTCGTAGTTATCAACTTTTGACTGATCGGTATCGTTGATGGTGGATTGCTCTTGTTTGTCTGTCATGAAGTTGGTGATGGTTGCGGTCTGCGCACGGTCTTTATGATCGTTTATTAGTCCAAAAGTTTTCGCCACCAGCGGCGGCGATTACCCGCCTGTGGCAGGTTGCTGAGATCCATGGGTATTTCAAGTGATAATATCCAGCCAGGCAACGGTGGATTGTTACTGAAGCCGCAGGAGACGCCGAGATTACCAGGATCATATATTTTGATGAAGCTGGGATCTTCGCGCTTATCGGCATAGACGATGCCGCAATATTCCTCTTGATGCTCCTGGCGGATCAGTTTGTCTATTTCATTGATGAAACGATGCAGTTGTGTGCTGTCGGCGCAGTTTTGGGGCGGCACCTCGCCCACGGCGTAGATATACCAGTGTTTGAAGCCCTGTTCGCGCAGTACTTGCCACAGCTGATCCAGTTGTGACCAGCGCAGCATACTGGTAAAGGAGCCGCGGAATGTTGCAATGAAGGCCGAGTCTGCGTCGGGCTTTATTTGCTGTGCCGTTTTCGCCATGATCCCGCTCATCTCCCGCCTATCAATTAGCTTGAATCTCTTTCCCCGCTGTTTGTAGCAAAAAAAACAGTAGAAGGGGTAAAGCAAAGCGCGAAGTCCAGCAGGGAAACCCATCCGCACGCTACAATTTAATACCCCGCAACTTGCTGCGGGGTATTCGGTTAAATAATAACACCTAATCGGGCATTTAGACAGTTCAGACTGACAGCGCCGATATATTTATGGGCTTTGCCGGTACCTGCTTTAATTGCCAGTTTTGCCGCGCCCACAGCCAGAATTCAGTCACTGTCACCTCCGCCAGCTCAGGCGGGGGAGCGTGGCCGAGAAAGCTCAGAGCCTGGCAGAGTTGTTTAGTCGGCCGGGTAAACGGCAGGGGCCGCGCGCCGCTCTGCTTACTCAGTTTCTTGCCTTCGGCATTGTTGACGACAGGCAGGTGGGCGTAGCCGGGTGCTGTTCCACCGAGTTGTTGTATAAGGTAAATTTGACAGACAGTGGTATCCAGCAAATCATTGCCGCGCACCACTTCGGTGATGCCCTGCTGCATGTCATCGATACTGACGGCCAGCGCATAGGCATAAAAACCATCTCGTCGGAAAAGGATAAAATCCCCATTTTCCTGATAAATATTATGATTTATCAGGCCCTGAACAAGGTCGTTGAAGCTCAAGGTAGTGTCTTCAGTGCGCAGACGCAGGCTACGAGGTGTTGTACTTTGCGTGTGAAGCAGATCCTTGTTCCGGCAGGTTCCCGGATAGCGCGGTGGTTCGTCGCCGGCGCGAGTTTCAGCTATCATTTTACGGCTACAATGACAGGCATAGAGGCCATTTCTGTCCCGGAGTCGGGATAGCGCATCTTCATAGAGGGCATGACGCCGACTTTGGTACGTAACCGGACCGTCCCATTCAAAACCATAAGCCTCCAGTGTATTCAGAATGGCGCTGATCGCGCCGGGTGCTTCACGGGGGGGGTCGATATCCTCGATTCTCAGCAGCCAGCGTCCCTGATGTGAACGCGCCTGGAGATAACTGCCTAGCGCGGCGACCAGGGAGCCGAGATGCAGGGGGCCGGTGGGGGAAGGGGCAAAACGACCAATATAAGGGAGTCGGTGTTGTTCAGTCATACCTACGGATCAATGCCTCAACCTCGGCGCGGGGTAGGCGGTACGGGTTGATCGGCTGGCTTGTACGTCGTCTCCCGTGACGATCACCTGACGGGTTGGATGTCGACGCCGGAGAACGCCCCGCGCGCAGCACCATCATGGTCTGTAGCATAGCTATTATTTAAGCCTGTTTCATTTAATAAAATTTGGGCTATAGTTCTAAATAACTGTTCCAAATACCTGTTAGGGATTACCGTTCGTCCTGAGCCTGTCGAAGGAAGCCTGTCGAAGGAAGCCTGTCGAAGGAAGCCTGTCGAAGGAAGCCTGTCGAAGGAAGCCTGTCGAAGGA
>VAOZ01028431.1_pt1 | contig 10446 bp, 7 predicted proteins | sample 3394041 | NCBI WGS metagenome assembly VAOZ01 (sample SAMN08290431, study PRJNA428436) | hydrothermal vent metagenome | isolation source: Deep-sea hydrothermal vent chimney | place: Indian Ocean: Southwest Indian Ridge
ACGAACTTGGTATAGAGAAACTGCCGCAGCGTCCCCCAGATGCCGCACATGATCTGTTTGGCATGCCCGGCATAGGCTTTGCGGATGCTCACGCAGGCGACTCGGTAGCTGCATGCTTCCGGTGGCAGGTAGAAATCGACGATCTCGGGAAACTGACGCTGAAGTATGGGAATGTAGAGTTCGTTGAGCGTAGCGGCCAGGATTGACGGCTCGTCCGGTGGCCGACCGGTGTAGGTGGCGTGGTAGATGGGATTGTCGCGGTGGGTGAGGTGCGTGACGGTGACGACCGGAAACGATTCGGGTTCATTGTAGTAGCCGGTGTGGTCGCCGAACGGTCCTTCGAGTGCCTGGTCGCCGGGATGGATTACGCCTTCAAGAACGATTTCCGCCTGCGCGGGCACGGTGAGTGTGTTCGACAGGCAGCGTGCAACCTCGGTACGCGCGCCGCGCAGCAGGCCCGCAAAGGCGTATTCGGACATCCGGTCCGGGATGGGCGTGGCGGCCGCAAGCAGCATCGCCGGGTCGGCGCCGATTGCCACTGTCACCGGAAAAGGTTCGTCCGGGTGTGTTGCGCACCAGGCCTTGTAGTCGAGGGCGCCGCCGCGATGGGGTAACCAGCGCATGATGATCCGGTTGCGTCCGATGATTTGCTGACGATAGACGCCGACGTTCTGTCGCTCGCGCTGCGGGCCGCGCGTGATGACAGTACCCCAGGTGATGAGCGGGCCTGCATCCTCCGGCCAGCAGGTAAGAACGGGCAGACGGGAAAGATCGACGGCGTCACCCTGGAGGCGGTGTGCCTGGCATGGCGGATGGGTTGCGGTGTGGACCGGCATTTGCAGCATCGAGCGCACCAGCCCCAGCCGTTTGAGTACGTCTGAAAGCCGCGCCGGGGGTTCCGGCTCGCGTAACATCCCCAACAAGTCGCCAAGCTCGCGCAGCTCCGCAACCGAGCGTCGTCCCATGGCCAGAGCAATGCGCTCCGGGGTGCCGAAAAGATTGGCGAGTACCGGCATCGCATGTCCGGTCGGGTGCTCGAAGAGCAGGGCGGGGCCACCGCGTCGCAGCGTGCGATCGCACACCTCCGTGATTTCGAATTTGGGGTCGATTGCGGCGGTGATGCGCTTGAGTTGCCCGCTCTTTTCGAGTTGGGCGAGGAAGTCCCGCAGGGTGCGTGGAGCGACCAGTGGGGCCGGTAGGTTTCCGCGTAGTGTGGTCATGGCGATCGGCTTACTGTTCGGTAACCGCAGTAATGCGGAAGACTGAAGAGTCGAGCCAGGATAGCAGCGAGCGGTTCGCCTCGACGGTAATCCGGTCGGCGTAGTGACGCAGGGGCTCGAGCAGACCGTTGATGCAGGCACGACCGTGTGCTGAGGCTTCCCTGAGCTGCACTGCCACCGTGACGGCCGGCGCGTGCTTCAGTAGCCGGCGCAGGAGACGTGCTGTGACTTGTGCCTCGATAGCTGCCAGATCGCCCTGTACGATGATGCGCAGGCACATTCGGCGTCCGGCAGGTTCGGTTCGCAGCTCCAGGCTCTGCTGCGACAGGTGTCGGTGCAGCCGCCGGATAAACTGCTGCACGGTGTGGCGCAGCCGTTCGTGTTCTTCTGCTTCCGTGGCGCCCAGATGGCGCTGGGCATAGGCGCGAATAGCAAGAGCGTGTGCCCAATCCCGCATGGCTACCGGCCATAAGGTCGGTCGGAAACCGGCGAGACTCCACAGAAATGCTGACGTGCGGCCCAAACCGCCCGATAGAATGCCCCGCAGCATCAGACGCCCGGCGAGGGTCAGTGCCTCGCTCCGGTTGCGGTGCCCCAACGGGACCGTCTTCCCGAAATGGCGCAGCTTGTTGCGGATGCGTGCTGCGATTGCACGATTCGAGCACAGGCGCCGATACAGCCGGGCATAGCCTGTGGTCATCTCGGCGTAGCTCATTCCGAGCGGTATGACGTTCGTTTTTCCGCCCGTGTTGTCACCCGGCGGGATATCGCGGCGCAAACGTCCCTCGCTTTCCAGACGCCGGTATAGTGCGGTCCTGGGGACCGCCGTCAGCAGGCCCAGCATCGCCACCTGGATGCCGGAGTGCACGATGAAGCGGTAGAGGCGCGAAAACGACGCGACCGTGTCGTGGTCGAACCCCACGATGAAACCGCTGAAGACATCAATGCCGTGGCGATAAAAGTTCTGTACCGCTTCGAGCAAGTCGCCTTTCAGGTTCTGTTTCTTGCCGGCCTCTGCGAGGCTGTCCGTATCGGGTGTTTCGATTCCGAGAAAGACCCACCGGAAACCCGCATTGCGAAATAACCCGAGGAGTTCCGGGTCGGCGGCCAGATTTACGGATGCCTCGGTACCCAGCGCAAACGGGTAGTTGTGCCGGCGCTGGAATTCGGCGAGGTAGCCGAGCAGCGCGCGCGCACGCGGCTGGTGGCCGATCAGGTTATCGTCGACAAAAAACACGTTGTTGACGCTCACTGCGCGTAGCGCTTCCAGCTCTCGGCCCACCTGGTCGAGACTCTTGGTCCGCGGCCGCCGCCCGAAGAGCAGGGGGATGTCACAGAATTCGCACTGGAAAGGGCACCCGCGGGAGAACTGGATACTGGCGGTCGTGTAGCGTTCGAGCTGCAGCAGGTCGAAGCGGGGTGTTGGGGATTCTGCAAGATTGATCCGGTCTTCTTCCCGATACACTGCCTGTACTTGTTCGGTTTCGTAGTCGCTACAGAATTGCGGCCAGGTGCGTTCGGACTCGCCGACTATAATGGTATCGGCGAGATTGACGTATGAGTTCGGGGACAGGGAGGCATAACTGCCGCCGGCCACGGTGCGATAGCCCAAGCTGCGGTAGTGGGCCAGGAGTTCGCATTGGCGGCGGTGCTGCACCGCCATTCCGCCGATTCCGACAATATCGGCTTCGGGTTCCAGCGGCAGGGCTTCGATGTTTTCGTCCAGGATTGTAACTTGCCAGTGTGACGGCGTCAGGGCCGCTACGGTGGCGAGACCGAGCGGGGGATTAAGTGCCCGTTTCGCCGGCAGCAGCTCCTGTAGCGCCCAGCGGAAACTCCAGAAACTCTCGGGAAAACGGGGATTGATCAGTAACAGGCGCACAGGTTGTGCGGGTGGTTCTGTTTGGCGCATCGGGGAAATCAGTGACATATCTTATTCAGCCGAATTTCGACGACTTGACCTTAATCAAGTCATCGAGTGGTAGACACCGAATATAATATACTGAGAAAGCAGGCAGCGACCGCGCGAATCGTATCGCGGTTCAGGTCGTGGCGTTGAGATAATGCCAAATCGGTAGGGGGATTTCCGAATGTCATATGTTATGCAGTCGGGTTTTTCGTCACTTTCAGGAAGTATCGAGCCATACCGTCTTTTATGCGGGATGGCTCGGTTACTTGAACGACTGGAGGGTTGGGGATGAGTATCGAGCTAAAGGCCGGATTGGCTACTGCCGCAGGTGCATTTTTTATCGTTCTCATAGCAGTATTCCTGTGGTATGCATCGCGCCGCAAGTCGCCCGCCCCTGAAGAAGATCACAAGCGCATCTATGAACTGCGGCTGATCTATTTCTTTATTCTGACGATCGGATTGGCTGCCACCCTGGGCGGAACGCTTCAGCGTTTGCCATATCCGAATTTCCATACCTACCCGCCGAAGATGGTCGTCAACGTTACCGGTAGCGATTGGCTATGGAAGTTTGATATTGTCGCCGGACCGGGTGCGGGTACTACCAGTTACAACCGACTGAGCCTGCCGGCCGCCGGCCAGGTTGTCGAGTTTCGGGTTACCTCCGCCGATGTCAATCATGGTTTCGGACTGTATAACAATTCGGGAACGCTGCTCGGTCAGACTCAGGCAATGCCCGGCTTCGTCAACCGTCTCTACTTCCGCTTCCCCAGGTCGGGAAAGTATCACGTGGATTGTCTGGAGTACTGCGGGGTGGGACATCAGCTTATGCATGCAGAAATCAAGGTGACCCCCCCTCCGCATCCGACTGCAAACGCCTCCGGGCAGGGATCGACACGTAGAGGGAGATAGCGCATGAACGGGCCTCTGGAACAGTCTGTGTTATCCGCTGATCGCAAGCGCGAAGTGGTAAGCGCATGGGGCATCGCGGTGGTCGCGATGGCGGTCGTGTTCACGGACTTCTTCGCGATGGCGGTGATCGGTGTCGTCATGCGGATGAATCAGGGCGTGTGGATCAAGCTTGCGCCCGACCGTTTCTATAGCCTTATGACGATGCACGGACTGCTGATGACGGGCGGATTGTTCACGGCTGCGTTGTTTGCCGCGTGGTACGTTCTGGTTCGTCGGACGGGAATCCGCGCAAATTCCTGGGGAATGAGCCTAGTCCTGATTGCAGTGATGGTGGGCGTGGGCGGAATCGTGATCGGCACTACGATCGGCGGATATGCGCCCGGTTGGTACATGTTGTATCCGATTCCGTTTCTGCATCCGACGTGGCCGTCATGGTCGGTGGGTATGGTCACCTCCGCCCTGTTGCTGATAGGCGTTGCCTGGACGATGATGCTACTCATGATCTTGCGTGCGCTCGGGCAGCGCTATGGCTACGCGAATTTGTTGGGGTGGCAGTACCTCGTCAGGCGCGACCCGCAGACCCGGATATCGCCGATGGTGCTGATTAGCACCATGTGCGTCATTGATGGACTGGTCGCGATGGCGTCGGGGGCCACGTTTCTTATCCAGTATCTGATCGAGTGGGTTAACCCGCTGGTGCACTACAACGCACTACTCGAAAAGAACCTGATTTTCATTTTCGGCCATACGTTCACGAACTTGACGCTTTATCTCATGGTGGGTGTGGTCTATGAATTGATGCCGCGATTTACCGGGCGCGCGTGGAAGACCAACCGCGTGGTCGTAGTGGCTTGGAACGCCACCCTGATCTTCATCCTGCTGGCATATTTCCACCACCTCTACATGGACTTCGCCCAGTCGGAAGCGCTCCAATATATAGGTGAAATCTTTTCCTACGCCAGCGCGATTCCTGCGACGGTGGTTACCGTCTTTGGCATAATCGCCCAGATTTACCGGCTCGGAGTCAAGCGCTGGAAGTTTGTACCGGCGACTTTTGCCCTGGGCACCCTGGGCTGGATTATCGGCGGGTTTGCTGCCATCATCGATGCCACGATCACTAATAACGTCGTATTTCACAATACCCTGTGGGTTCCAGCTCACTTCCATACCTATTATCTGGAAGGCCTGTTCCTGTGGCTTCTGGGCTTTGCCTTTTACATTGTGGGAAGCCGCGCGGAGCGCATGGGCAAGGCAGCCCTTGCGTTGATGGTGGTGGCCGGCTACGGGTTCCTGTCGATGTTTTTTCTGGGTGGCGAGTGGAGCGTGCCGCGTCGCTACTCGGACTACCTCAGCACCGGGTTCACCAATCACGTGTTGGCGGTGCGCGGTGCGTTGACGGCAGAGGTCGGTGCCGTGTTGGGAGCAATCTTCATCGTGGGGTTCCTGATGTTTCTGTTTAGCCTCGGGTTCGTTCGTAAAGACCGCTTTGCCGAACTTGACGTCCCGGAGGATGACGCGGCGTCGATGATGGGTTCCGGGCCGTGATCTTCGATCCGCGGCGAGGGCGGTAATGACGCGTACACCGCGGGCAGGAGCTCGGATGAGGCGCCGCAGTGCCGTGGTGGTGGCGTTTGCGCTCGTGGCCGGCGGTAGCGCTCTAGGAGCTTGGTTTTTTGCCCAGTCGTCGCTGCGCTCGAATGTAATTGCCGGTCGGCTGCTTCCGATCTACGGTCGTGCGCCAACCTACGTTCTTACGGACCAGCTGGGACACCGGGTGAATTCCTCGAACTTCACGGGGAAGGTACGGATCGTGACGTTCCTGTTCCCATACTGTACCGAGTACTGTCCTCTCATTGCAGGATGGCTCGTCAGAACGGGAAAGATACTGGCACAGGACGGATTGGAGAACAGGGTTCAGATTGTCTCGTTCAATGTGGATCCGGCACATACGGGGCCGCCGGTTCTGAGCGCTTTTATGAGTCAGTACGGCTGGAATCCTAACGACACGCATTGGGAATACCTGACCGGTGCTCCGGGTACGATCCGGCGGGTCGTCACCGGCGGGTATCATATTGGCTACCAACAGGTGGGGCGAAAGGCGGGGACACACGATGCTGCGGGGCCGCATGCGTATAATCCCTTAGCCCGGCGAGCCCAGCCGGATTATGATGTAGAGCATAATGACAATGTCGTTCTAGTCGATCCTGACGGGCGCATTCGAGCGGTGATATCGAGTGCCTACAAGGTCACGCCCCGGCAGATCGTTTCAATGGTGCGGAAACTATGGAACAACTCATGAGCGGAATCGAATGCAGCGTACAGGATGATGCCTCGGAGGCGGCTTTGGCAGCGTCCATGCAGGAGGAGATCCTTACGCTCAAGAAAATGTGCAATGCGGTGATACTGGCTCACAGCTACCAGGTACCCGCGGTACAGGCGGTTGCGGATTACACCGGAGATTCGTTGGGACTTGCCCGGCAGGCTGCCGCAACCGATGCCGATGTCATCGTCTTTTGCGGGGTGCATTTTATGGCTGAGACGGCAGCGATTCTCAGTCCGGAAAAGACGGTACTTCTTCCGTGTGTCGATGCCGGGTGCTCTCTCGCCGAGATGATCAATGCCGACGATGTGCGGCGATGGAAGAGCAAGCATCCGGAAGGACTCGTCGTTTCCTACGTGAACACTTCCGCCGAGGTGAAGGCGGAGTCGTATATCTGCTGTACCAGCTCTAATGCAGTAGCCGTGGTGAACAGTCTACCCGAAGGTCGGCCAATTCTGTTCGTTCCGGACTTTTTTCTGGGGGCTTACGTACGTGAAAAGACCGGTCGTGATATCGAATTGTGGCTGGGTGAATGTCACGTGCATGCCGGAATCCGCGATGCGGATATTACCCATGCGGTCGAGCGTTATCCGGATGCCGAGCTCCTGGTTCATCCCGAATGCGGATGTACTACGGGCGTCATGATGCTGCATCCGGATCTGCCGTTATTGTCCACGAGCCAGATGGCCGAGTATGCACAACGGAGCAAATCCAAACAATTTCTGGTTGCTACCGAGGTGGGTATTCTGCATCAGCTTTCCACCCGGCTACCTGAAAAACAGTTCATCCCGATTCGCACGGATGCCGTTTGCCGCTATATGAAAATGATAACGCTCACCACGGTTCGTGATGCACTGGCCAATATGCAGCACCGCATCAGCGTGGTTGAACCCATTCGGAGTCGGGCCCGTGCAGCACTCGATCGGATGCTGGTTGTCTGAGCGTTCGCGTATTCGGTGTGAATCGATACAAACCTGATGTGCTGATTATCGGAGCGGGTCTTGCCGGTCTGACGGCGGTCTGCCATGCCACTGCCGCCGGTGCGCGGGTGATGGTGGTGACCAAGGGGGTCACGGGCGAGGGGGCAAGCCAGTGGGCGCAGGGCGGCGTTGCAGTACCCTGTGGGGCAGACGATGTCGCCTCGCACGTTCGCGATACGTTGACGGCCGGGCGCGGCTTGTGCGAACCTGAAGCCGTGCAAAGCATTATTGGTGAAGGCATGAGCGTCGCTGAGTGGCTGCGTTCATTAGGCATGCGCTTCGATGCCGAACGTGCTCGCGAAGGTGGGCACACACGGGCGCGTATTCTGCATCGCGAAGGTGATCGTACCGGGGCGTACATCATGCAGGCGGTCGGGCGTGCACTTTCGGCACTACCGGCTATTCCAGTTGTCCTGGAAGGGCATCGGGTGTTGTCATTGTGTATGAGAGCGGAAACGGTCACGGGGGTTTGGGTTCAGTCGCCCGGCGGCGAGCCTTTCCAGGTCGACGCCCGGGCGGTAATTCTTGCGACCGGCGGTCTCGGTCGGCTTTATGCGCGTAGTACGAATCCCCAGGGAGCGTGTGGAGAGGGTGTCGCACTCGCGCTTGCAGCGGGCGCCGTAGTTCGGGATATGGAGTTCATACAGTTTCACCCGACCGCATTGCCCGACGGGAGCCTGGTAACGGAGGCGGTACGTGGTGCCGGTGCTCGACTCATCAACGCTGCAGGCGACTATTTCATGGCGCGCTACGATCCGGCGGGCGATCTCGCGCCGCGCGACGTCGTGGCCCGTGCCGTTTTTCGGGAGAGTGTCAAGGCCGAACCCGTACGGCTCGATTTGCGCAGTGTGAAGCATTTTGCCGCGCGCTTTCCCGGGCTTGTCGATCGTCTTCATGGGTTGGGTTATCGACCGCTGCAAGAACCGATTCCGGTGGCGCCTGCAGCTCACTATGCAATCGGCGGCATCAAGACCGACCTGGATGGACGCACCACGATGCACGGGCTTTATGCCGCCGGCGAGGTGGCTTCTACGGGACTGCACGGGGCCAATCGCCTGGCTTCCAACAGTATGCTGGAAGCGTTGGTGATGGGGCGTCGCGCGGCACTTGGGGCGCTGGAGGATCGCCAGGCAGCGTCCGGGCGGGGGCGGCCACTGCCTGTGAGTGCCGTGACGCAGGAAGCCATCGCATGGCTGCCCGGGGCGATGGAATCTGCTGTCGGAGTAATGCGTGACGGAGCCACGCTGGTCGCGCTGGAAGAGCGTTTGTCCCGCATCCTGAAGCGGGCTGTAGAGGCGGTTCACGGGGTGGAGTTCGCCCAGCAGGCGCAGGTTGCCCGGTTGATCGTACGCGGCGCTCAGGCGCGGGCGCAGAGCCTCGGCGTGCACTGGCGTAGCGATGCCGCAAGCGATACCGTCCTGTCTCCATATCACCTCGATCGATGGCGTACTTCCACGGGCGAGGAAAGGCACGGCATCACCCAGCCCGGAAAATCCTGAATGTCGCAAGCGACATTCAGGGACGGTAGGATTGCCTCCCGTCCGAGCTGCTTGGCGTGTGACTCATCGCGTTGCTGAAGAAGCGGAAACCGGAATCCATGAGGCGTTTCAGAATGCCCATGTTGTCATTCGGCTTGTGCCCCGGATCGCGTGTTCCGTACTCGGTTGTGCCCGGTACACATCACGACGCACAATACCGATCACCTTGGTCTTGTGCGCTGCCGCCGGAGCGTCAGATGAGCGTCGAAGACCATTGCTATCGCATGCAGGAACAGGCGCCCGACAGGAGTGATTTCCAGTGCATGCGATGTGCGTCGGATCAGTTCGTCGTGCTGCAGTCGATCGAGGCGGGCGAGGGCGGTTCCGAAATAATTGTCGAATGAGATGCCGTGGCGATTTTCGAATTCAGCGAACGGGATTTCGTCTCGGCACATGACCGAACCGATCACGTCACGCCGGATCAGATCGTCGGCGTCCAGGACGTAGCCGCGCGCAGTGGCCGGGTGCCCGGCGCTCACCGCCGCCTCCCAGTCCGAAACCGAAGGTGTGTTTTGAGCGTAGATACCTCCGAGAGAACTGGTAGCGCTGGCGCCTAGTCCGAGGAGATCGGTATCGGGACCGGGGACGTAACCCTGTAAATTGCGCATCAACGTTCCGGCGTGGCGCGAGCGGGCAAGTGCGTCGCCGGGAAGAGCGAAGTGGTCCATCCCGAGGTATTCATAGCCGGCCGAAGTAAGCGCCACGATAGCGTTCACAAGCAGGATGAGCCGCTGCGCGCCAAGCGGTAGAGCGGTAGAGTCCAGAAGCTTCTGGGCGCGAAAGCGGTTAGGGAGATGGGTATAGCTGTACAGCGCAATGCAATCGGGCCGGAGTTGGATCACCCGGGTCAGCGTCTCGTCGAAACGCTCCAGAGTCTGTTGTGGCAAACCATAAATGAGATCGAAATTGAGCGAATGGAAGCCGGCACCACGCGCGGCGGTCACGAGCGCTTCCAGCGCTTCGGGTGTGAGGCACCGATTTACCGCTTTCTGAACGCACGGATCGAGATCCTGGACACCGAAACTGAGTCGATTGAATCCCAGTTCATGCAGCGCCATAATGTCTTCGGCAGTTACCGTGCGGGGATCGATTTCGATCACCCTGTCCATTTGCTTCTCAGGCATGAGGGTGAAGGTTTCCCCGAGCGTGTCAAGCAACTCACGCAGCTCCGCGGGTCGGTAATACGTCGGTGTGCCACCGCCCAGATGGATCCGCATTACGTTGCGGTCATGAGCCAGCAGAGGGGCCAGTAGGGCAGCCTCAGCGGCGATCAGATCCAGGTAACGACGTGCGCGCTGCGTATCGCGGGTGACGATCTTGGTGCAGGCGCAATAGAAACATAGAGAGCGGCGGTACGGCAGATGAACATAAAGCGATATCGGCGCCGGGAGCGTGTCCTCATTGCTTCGACCGATTGCTGCCGCCAGCTCCGCCGACCCGACACCGGCGTGGAAATCCGCGGTACTTGGATAGGAGGTATAGCGCGGAGCCCGCACAGCGTAGCGCTTTACCAATCGCAGCACGTCATCCATTCCGCTGAAGATCCGTTACAGGATTAAGCTATTCTGCC
>VAOZ01188175.1_pt1 | contig 10438 bp, 7 predicted proteins | sample 3394041 | NCBI WGS metagenome assembly VAOZ01 (sample SAMN08290431, study PRJNA428436) | hydrothermal vent metagenome | isolation source: Deep-sea hydrothermal vent chimney | place: Indian Ocean: Southwest Indian Ridge
CATGAGCCAGAAGAAAAAATACTTCGTTTTGGGTGTCAGTGGCTTTCAGCCAGATCGAATGGATCAGCTATGGCTCTGACTTTATGAGGAAACTCTAAATATGAAAAATAGTTTGAATACCTGTACTATTAAAATAGATAAAATAAACCCGAAAGGGGTTGATGATTTTCTTCGACTATCGCGTATTGAATATGGTAATAAAAATGCCGTCACCGATGCGGATCACATAAATTGGAAACATCTTAATACAGCAAATGGAGCTTCTACAGCAATTAACCTTTACTGTAATGGCGAAGTTGTTGGTAGAGTCTTGTTGCAGCCAAGCTCAATATATATTGATGGTAAGAAAATCCCTATCGCTTTTGCAACCGACTCACTTGTCCACCCAGAATTTAGACGACCGTTAAGTAATTTTTTTTCAATAATGAAGGAAATAAAGAAGATAACAGAATTTGCAATAGTATTGCATACATCGAATGAAAATACTGAGGAAATTTATCGCAACATTCTCAAATTCAAGAATCCAATAATGTTGTCCAGTTATGGATTTCCGGTTGATTTAAGACATTTATCTAAGAAATTTCTATATTTCGGCGCGCCGGTTTGTCAATTAATCAACTTACCTTTTCGTTGGATTCTTGCCGCTTTGCATTTTTTGTCTGGGATATCCTCGCGATTGAGAATTACAACAAACGCTCCCGACAGTCAAGTTTTTAATGATCTATTGTTAGAGAATGCTGGTTCAAATAATATAGGGATCCCGCGTAATACTCGTTTTTTAGATTGGCGATTTACGAATACACCATTATGGAAGGCAAAAATATTACATATTTATCGTGAATCTGACTATATGGGGTATGTCGTTTTACGTAATATTGAACTAGAAGGTCTTAAATTTACTGCGGTAATGGATTTCTCTTTAATAAAAAATATTTCTAAAAAACAGATGTTATTTATTCGAACCTATATCATAAAACAAGCCATCATATATGGTGATGATGCGGTGTACACGTTACTTAATAACGATGCAAAGGAAGCGAAAAAATTTTTAGGTTTTCCATTTCTTCCTATTCCGGACAAATTTTTGCCACATAAAACTCCATTTTTTGTACACGTAAATGATGAAAAATATATTGCTATGGAGGAGTGTTCCGACTTACATATTACCTTAGGTGATCTTGACTATTTTTAATCAACAATAGTAATTATTTTTTCTTAGAAAAATTGCTTTCCGACTATGAATGCTCGCTTCTCTATTTTGAAAAAGGACTCGCTACAATGAAGGCACTAATTTTAGCGTCGACTTGTTCATTTTTGATAGTTGTAGGGCAAGTGCTTTGGAAAATTGCCATTGATAAAAATGGTGGGTTAATAAATGGTGATCATACTATTGCTCAAAATATACTTAATCTCATATTTTCACCGTACATGTTAAGTGGTTTCTTCATTTATATGCTTGCAACGATATTTTGGATATACCTGTTAGGAAAATATCAATATAGCTATATCTACCCTATGTTATCAATGACATTTATTATAAGCTTTTTATTTGCTGTGTTTTTATTTAATGAATCAATAAGCACTTATAAAATAATTGGGGTCTTATTGATTACGATAGGAGTATTATTTATCGCAAGGGGCGGTATTAGTTGAAGACACAATACCTGGTCTTATTGTTACCAGTAGAGTACGGCAATTGAAATGAGTAGCCTTCCCTCAATAGCTGTAGTTATACCTTGTTACAAAGTTAAAAGCTCTGTCTTGTCGATAATTGACAGAATTGGTGAAGAGGTGACTAGTATTTTTATCGTTGACGATGCCTGTCCACAGGGAACAGGACGTCATGTAGAAGAACAATGCAAAGATAATCGCGTAGTTGTGCTTTATCACGACAAAAACAAAGGTGTTGGTGGTGCGGTAATAACAGGATATCGAAAAGCAATTGCTGAGTCAATCTCAATCGTAGTGAAAATTGATGGGGATGGGCAAATGAATCCCGAAGATCTCTCAAAATTTACTCTGCCTATACTTAACGGCGGAGCAGATTATACAAAAGGAAACCGCTTTTTTGATATTCGATTCTTAGCTGACATGCCTCCCATTCGTATATTGGGCAACTCTATATTATCATTTATTAATAAATTATCCAGTGGCTACTGGAATATTATGGATCCCACTAACGGTTTTACCGCTGTCCATACTAACATTTTAAAACATCTGCCTCTTGATAAAATTGAGAGCCGTTATTTCTTTGAAAGTGATATGTTGTTTAGACTGGGTACAGTTCGTGCTGTTGTGCAAGATATTCCATTGGTTTCTATATATGAGGGAGAACAAAGCGGTTTGAATGTCTTGAGTGTGTCAGTTCAATTTCCAAAAAAATATATTATAAGAATTATTAAGCGGATATTTTATTCCTATTTTTTACGGGATTTCAATATCGGAAGCGCGGAATTGATTTTTGGGACAATATTGTTTTGGGGGGGGGGGGGATACGGACTAATCAATTGGTATTCTGGATACATAAGTGGTCTACCAACACCCATGGGCATTATCATGATGGCGGCACTGCCAATATTATTAGGGTTTCAGCTTTTATTATCCGCTCTTAACTATGATATAACTAACACGCCTGATAAGCCTATTCATAAGTTCCTGTAGGGTTTAATAATAACTTATTTTGATTTAATCAAAAAAATGAAATATGTGCGTCTAAAGATAATAGAATATCTTATAAAAATAATGAAAGGAGGTATTGATGGAAATATCAATACTGATTCTTCGGTATTGTGGAGAGCCTGGTCAAATTGGGGTTTTCTATTTTTTATTATTCTGATCTATATTTATAGGGCAATGGGTTATATTGGGCCAACGATGGCCCCTGATGCGGAAACGACATATTTGCCATATGCGCAAAGAGCAATTTCTGAAGGATTAAATTTTCTTTTTCACAAAGACTCAATTTTAGTAGCGCCGATGTCATATTTTTGGCCGGCATTATTGGGGGGTAAAGTTCTTTCCATAAAATACGCAAACCTCATATGCGGACTAATTATGGTTCTCTTAGTTTATGGAATTGGCAGGCGGATGCATTCACACGCTGCTGGATTAATTGCATCATTTTTATTTGCAAGATCCCCATTATTAATACCTTGGATTCCAACAGCTCTAAGCGAACCGCCATTTTATCTTTTCACATTTATATGGATCTGGGCAATTGGGGAGGTTATTGCAAAAAGAAAATGGGCTATTCCTATTGCTTCGGTTGCGTTGTCTGTGTCTATTTTGGCTAGACCTGTATGGTTTTATCCATCAATTATTTTCCTATTGGCAGCATTTATTTGGTTCTGGTTAAAACAGCGAGACAGGGATTTGGCGCGAAGCTTAATAATCGTGCAACTGACAGGACTAATCCTTCCTGTAGCAGTAATTATAAAGAATATTATACTTTTTGATTTTCCATCAATAGCGCTGGGATCCGGTTTGGCCCTCTACTTTGGAACAAATATAATGACAGGTGGGTTTGAACCGCCACTTTTGGGTCTAAGTTATATCTCCGGCCTCAACCCCATGACTATAGTTGGGAACCATGAACATATGCTGGTTGCTATGGAATTTTTTAGGGATAGATCATTGTTTGAGTCTCTAGAGTGGTTCACACAAAAGATATCCTGGATTTTAATGTTTACACCTCTGGACGCCTCTATAAAAATCTCAGTATGGCGTGCAATAGAACTTGCTATGGTGCTTATAGGTTTTTGGTGGGGTGTTAGGCAAAAATCATATTTTATAATAATCATGGGTGCGGGTTTAGTCTTACAAATATTTCAAACATCATTGGTTTTATATAATGTTCGTTACAGTACAGATAATATCGAATTACTATTGGTACCTCTTGCCGCAGTTGGCATAGTTGTTTTCCTTCGGAGTGCTATGGTAGGAGTTAATCATGATTACACGAATAATTTTCTTTTTAGGTCTAATACTTTTCTTGACTATAGAAAATTAGGAATTGTTTTAATTGTTATTTTTTTGTCAATAATTTATTTCAAACTCCGTCCAAGTCCAGAAATTAAGTTACCAAAAAACATACCCGTTACAACTTTATTTAAAAGAACGAATAAAACAGCAATAGATATTTTATCAACCACTGGAGCTAATCAAAGTAGCCAATGGGTTGTAAAACTTTATATTCCAAAACAAGTAAGACCTGAAATAAGGCCAGGTGAAGAGAATAATGTTCTATGGGAAATTAGGATGTCTATTTCAGCAAAATCTGATGAGTATTGTAAAAAAACGACAATAGGGTTTAGTCCCTCTCACTCGATTAAGAATAATTTTTATTCAACGACTATTCCTGTAAGTAATGATGGGTTTATTCATTCATACTATATTGGTACAACATATGCGAATTCAGCTTTATTTCCCAAAAAATCTGGCAGGTTGATACTAAAGTTTGACTGTGATCCAGGGGTTGATATTCAAATAAAAAAGATATCCCTTATAGTTCCGCATTTTGTAGAATATTATTGGAACAAGGTGGTTCACTAACTTTGATGTCTTGTTGCAGGTTGTTAGAAAAATAGGGGAAATATTGTTCCCTGCAGTGCGGATGCCTTATCTTTATTGCCACATTGTAGGTTACATCAATTGTCTTAATGCTGAATAAATATTGTTTTAATTATAAGGGTCTTCAGGAAAATCTGTGGGTAAATAATTGATCAAAAAATGATAATTGAATCACATTGAGCCTCAGTGTATGATGGAAGTTACCACACTAACCATCATAAAAAAGAAGCCCAATGCGAATAAGAACATTACTGAACGACTGCCAAAAATTCAAGTCATTTGTCTTCAAAAGGGAATATACCGAAATAATCAACGGTGAAATGGCATTAATCGTCGAAACAGCAGAACGAAAAAATAGCCGACCAATATGTAGTTGCTGTGAGAAAGCTTCAAGCCAATATGATCGTGTATCGCAAGCAAGAGATGATCAATTTATCCCATTATGGGGTTACCAGGTTTACTTTCGTTATCGTCGTCGCCGAGTAAACTGTCCCAATTGTGGTGTTAAAGTTGAGCAAGTACCTTGGACAAAAGGTAAGCAAAAGCTAACAGACGCATTTAAACTTCATTTGGCACGATGGGCAAGACGACTATCCTGGAAGGAAGTTGCTGACGTTTTTCAGTCCAGTTGGGATCATGTGTATCAATCGGTAAAGTTTATTGTTGCATTTGGCCTGGCAAACCGTGATATCGATAATATCGAAGCAATTGGAGTGGATGAGGTTCAATATGGTAAGGGGCATCAGTATATTACGCTAGTATACCAGCTTGATAACAATAACAAGCGACTGCTTTATGTTGGGAAAAATCGAAAGGCGAAAACACTATTACGTTTTTTTTACCAACTTGGAAAAGAACGTTGTTCAAGTATCAAGTTTGTTTGTTCAGATATGTGGAAAGCCTATATTAAGGTGATTAAAAAAAAGATATCAAATGCATTACATATATTAGACCGATTCCATATCGTTGCCATGCTAAACAAAGCGGTCGATGAAGTGCGGCGCAGTGAAGTGAAACAATTAAAAGCTGAAGGGTATGATGAAATTCTCAAGCATACAAAATACTGTTTTTTGAAAAAGGAAGAAAACCTGACTCACAAGCAAAACATGAAACTTGATGACGTTCTTCAGTACGATTTGAAAATCGTCAGGGCTTATCTATACAAAGAAAGCTTTCAGGCCTTTTGGGAATACCAGTCACCTTATTGGGCGAACTGGTTTTTACGGAAATGGTGCGGTAGAGCGATGCGTTCACAACTTGACCCAATTAAGAAGTTTGTTAAAATAGTACGCAACCACCAGTCATTGATGATGAACTGGTTTAAAGCGAAAAAACAATATTCTTCCGGAACAGTTGAAGGAATGAATCGTAAAGTAAATTTGGTCACCAGAAAAGCCTATGGATTTAGGCACTATGAAACTCTAGAAATAGCCTTGTTTCATACGATGGGGAAGCTTCCTGAGCCGGAATCAACCCATATATTTTTCTGAAGAGCCAATTATAAAAACTGTGAATATTGTGATTTATGTCTAAGATAATAAAATTTGTATTAAGATTGGTTCGAGCCATTTCACTATTAAAAATTGATTCAAATACCAGGAGGTATATTAGGCATAATAAAAAATATTGGAAAAATTGGTGTGTCAATAATAGTGAAAGTGTGATTTTGATTGACTTTCATGATATGAACGAGACAGTTATTGCACTGTCATATTTTTCAAATATCCTTGCGAGAAAATATAATGCATCGATTAGGTCATTTTCGTCGAAAAGACTGTGCCACCATCGAGCTAAACATAATATCTATCGATCTTTTAACACAGTTGACCATGTGGTTACTGTATTAAACAATAAACAAAGATGCTGTAAAAGCAAAATTGTTCAGGAAATACTCCCAAGAATTAGAACAAAACAGGATGTTTTCAATCTTGAAGTTCTTGGTGTGTGGATTGGAATTGATGTTTATGAAACATATTTGAGGGAGCTTTCTGAGCCAACAATTAAATTGAATGATGAACGACTCGATAAAATGATTGATCGTGGAGTTGGGCTAGTAATATTTTGGATGGATTTTTTTTCAAAAAATAATGTAGTGAGCGTTCTTGTTTCTCATGATTGTTATTTAGAATTTAATGTTCTTTGTAAGATTTCATATATTAATAAAGTGCCTGTCTATTTACCGGATTGCACAGGTGCTACTTATGCTACGGAACCTTTTTCGGTGCATTCTAACTACAGAAGTTATAAAGAGAGGTTTGCGAGTCTTCCATTTGAAGAACAAATAGAAGCTCGTAAAATAGCAAAACGCCAGCTTAATCGAAGAATGAATGGAGAGATTGGCGTTGATATGAGTTACTCTACAGCGTCAGCCTTTAGTGTGGCTAATGAGGATAATGTAAGTGTCTTAAGAAAAAGCGATAAGATTAAAGTTCTTATTTGCTCTCATTGTTTTTATGATAATCCTCATGGGTTAGGGGGCATGTTGTTTGTTGATTTTTATGAATGGTTGTGTTATTTGGGCAGCATAGCCGAACAGACTGATTATGATTGGTATATTAAAATACACCCAGATCCCTTGCCCGGCACTTTAGATATTGTTCATAAATTAGTTGGAATTTATCCTCGTATAACTGTTATACCTCATGCCACATCTCATAAACAGTTAGTTAGCGAGGGTATAGATTATATTTTGACAGCTTATGGTACGGTTGGCATTGAGTACCCATTATTAGGCAGACAAGTAATAAATGCGGGCTTTAATTCTCGTTCTTCTTTTGAATTTAATTGGAATCCAAAGGATTTAGATGAATATGAACGTTGGCTGTTGAATTTGGACTCATTACATCTAGATATAAATTTAGATGACGTGTATGAATGTTATTTTATGTCACATTATTATGAGAAAGTTGATGATTTAATTTTTGAATCACATCGACAACTTCTTAAAGATTTAAGTTTAAAACAGAGGCGTGGGACAGAACCATTTGGCTATTTCATCGATAAATTTGATGGTAGAAAGCATATGAGAATAATTTCTATATATCAGGATTTTATAACTTCTAAGAAGCGACATCTCTTTTCTAGGGGGCCAGAGAATGATTAATCTAATTAATGCTTAAAATTGTGGAAATCTTCAGTGTGCCAGGGATTCATTCTTAAATTAATATTTGAGCAGTTAAAAAAATGGTTTTAAAAACATTATCAAAGATGAATAGAGTAGATGTCAAATACCACATAGAAATACTGATGCTATATATTCGGAAACAATGGAAAGGGTGGGTTAAAATGTTAATGCCACCAATTTTTCTCTATTGGTATCGAAAGAAAAAAGAACACGTAGCTCCTAGAAAAATGCCTAAATGGCTGCGAGAACAGGTCGCCAATAATAAAATAATTAAAATTAATTTGTGTTGTGGTCCAGCCATATTAGATGATTATCTTAATATTGATATGTCACCATCGGCTGATTTGGTTATTGACTTGGAGAAAGAATTATTGCCGTTCAAAGATAATGCGGTTGAATCTTTAGTGTGTATGTCTGCAATCAATTATTTTACTAAACGACGGGCATTGGATATCATTAAAGATGTGCATAGAGTCTTGCGTCCAGGTGGAGTTGCGCGTTTTGGTGTTCAGGATTTGAAAATTTTAGCGGAAAAATATCTTAGAAAAGACAGAGATTTTTATTTTCAAAAACACCCTGATGGGCAAACCCGGTTTCCGGGGGGAACCTTCGGTGACAAATTCAATCATTTTTTCTATGGTTTTGAAAGCCTTGAGCATAAGCATTGTAAATACGTGTATGATTTTGACACCTTAAAACTACTATGTGAAAAAGCAGGATTTTATAAAATTGAGGAAAAAAAATATCAGGAAAGTGCACTGCCAGAAATTAAAAATATTGATAACAGACCTGAGCAAATGTTCTATTTAGAGGCAGTAAAAAGCGGTGATGTCAGATCATTTAGTGAAGAAGGAACATTATTATGGGAATCAGGTCAGAAAGAAAAATCATGGCAGTTTTTGTTGAAAAGTCTAGATGTTGATTGTACTGACAGAATTACAATTTTAAAAATGTTGGATATTCTTCTTGAGTATAACAATACAGAGTCTTCTGTTTCTTTACTCAGGAAATATTTAAAACAAGTACCAGATGACCAGGAAATAAGGAAGCGACTTAACAATGTTCGTGCGCAACTAACGCTACGAAAAATGAAGCCAGTTGAATTAAATGCTCGAAAATCCCATCTCGACAAATACAACTTACATCAAAATACGATACTTACGGATAAAGAGCATCTCAAAGAATCTATAAAATGGCTTCGGCAAACCTATTATATTACTAATGATGGAGGAACTTCATCTCATTATGATTTGCTTCATGAAAAATGGGGTTCTTCATATCCAGAAACAACGGGGTATATAATCTCAACTTTTCTTTGTTATGCTAAGCTTACAGGTGATCAATCATATCGCCGAATGGCTATAGAAATGGGTGATTGGGAAATAAGAATTCAATCTGTAGAAGGAGGAGCAGGGGAACCTATTGGAGTTTGCATAATACGACCACGCATTTTCAATACGGGCCAAGTGATGTTGGGTTGGTTGTCATTGTATAAAGAAACGGGAAAAGAAAAATATTTGGAAGCGTTAATTAAGGCATCTGATTTTCTTGTCAGAAATATGGGCGATGATGGAAAATGGTTAAGTTACACATTTACCGGAGAGTCTAAGGCCTATAAATCCAGAGTGATTTGGGCTCTTCTAGAAGTTTACGCTATTACTACCGAGGTTCGTTATCAACAGGCCGCGGAACTATCTATCTCATGGATTCTTCAGCAAGCCAAGTCCAACGGATGGTTTTATAATAATGGTTTTTTAGATTCAAAACCTATAACACATTTAATTGGTTACAATTTGGTTGGACTGTTAGAAATATATAGACTTCAAAATGTTTCCTTTGATTATTATAAAGTACTTAATATCTTAATTGCCGCAGCAGATAATATTACAAATTTTTACCTAAACCGTAACAAGTTTGACTCAAAATATCATGGTTTACCTGGCAGTTTCAATTCTCGATGGAAAAGTAAGAATAACTGGTCCTGCATTACTGGGGATGCTCAAATTGCCTTCTTTTTGAGGGGCCTTACTCAATATGTGGATAATATCGATTATATGACAGTTGCAAATTCTCTTTTAGATAACCTTAAAAAAATCCATCTTATTGATCATATTACAGATGACAATATACGAGGTGGGCTTTTTGGTTCCTATCCTATAGGAGGGGAATATTGTCCTTATCAAATACCGAGCTGGGGGGTTAAATTCTTTGCGGATGCTTTGCTGCAGAAAATAATGAATCAAGATGAGTTGAGTTACTTGAGTTAATATAATGGAATTTTATTAGTCATGTTTAAAGTTGAAATAACCGCCTTCAGACGGTTAGGTTTGCCTGCGATACTTCTTACTGCTTTGATTGAAGGTGGCGGGAATATCCGTCCTTCTCGTCGGCGTCGGGTTGATTGCTGACGTTGCGGTCAAGGTGGAGAGGATGCTCCGGGTAAAGGGGAAAAGCCATTGTCCTCGCATCGAGAACTATATATGGGTTTTAGTCTGGGGGATCAGACGATTAAGTTGGAAAAAGGTAACGCAAGCGTTTTGTACTTCCTGGGGAAATATTTTTCGCTCAGTTGAAATGACGGTCAATATGGGCAAATTGTGTCAGAATTTTTCTGGACGCACTAAAACGATGGGCTTGAAAATTGAGAGTTATAACTGAATCTGGTGTTTGAGTAGTTGAAAAAAAGCGGCGTATCTGGTTAATTTGATGTTGCGAGACAAACAAATAACCTGAGGAGATACGCCA
>VAOZ01019008.1_pt1 | contig 10432 bp, 12 predicted proteins | sample 3394041 | NCBI WGS metagenome assembly VAOZ01 (sample SAMN08290431, study PRJNA428436) | hydrothermal vent metagenome | isolation source: Deep-sea hydrothermal vent chimney | place: Indian Ocean: Southwest Indian Ridge
ACGCGCTTGGTCGCCCGCGCCGAAGGCGCGGACTCTCGCCTCAAGCACATAACGGCAAAGAGCGGTATGCGCGTTAACATCGGTGGTGGAGCATTCATTGAGGTGCTGTATCCTGACAAAACAGGATCGCTCTCGGCGCAAAAAAACAATGCAATAGTGCTTCGTCTTGTGTATGGAAAGACGGCGTTTCTTTTTCCAAGCGATGTGCCAATGTCGGTGCAGAAAGCGCTTGCGACGCATACTTCCGAAAAGCAACTTTCTGCAAATGTATTCTTGGTTGGACACTACGGCGCACCGCAGAGCGTTGATGCAAGTTTTTTGAAGAAGATACATCCAGACACCGCGGTCATTTCAGTGGGAAGAAATCCGTATGGGTATCCGAATTCTCAAACAGTACACGAATTGCGCACAGTTGGTGCGCACGTGTTATCTACACGCGTAAATGGAACCATTACATTTTCAAGCGATGGCAAAAGTGTTAGTGAGAGTTTTGAAAAGTGAAGTTACGCATGGTGCGTATAGAAAAAACCACGCGCAAACCTGAAAGGTTTGCGCGTGTACTGGGGCCCCGTACTACATATTAAATAAGCTTTGCTTTTTTGAGTGTCGCGTATGCGCCGTTCTTTTTTATATGGCGCAATCCCTTTACTGATGCTTTTACAATAATCGTCTTATTAATTTCAGGTACAAAAACATGATGCTTTTGTATGTTGGGATGACGGCGTACCTTACCAGTTGGGTTGAATTGCGTCGCACGCGTACGGTTTGAATACCCGCCGCCGACTTGTGATGTTTTTCCTGTGATGGTGCAATTTCTCGCCATAGTGTAGGTATGGTACCATGGAAATACCTTATTATGCAACTGACACTTGATTCTACTTTGCTGACTATTGTTATCCTTATATTTTCCGTCATTGTGCACGAGGTTGCGCATGGCTACGCTGCAAATGCGCTTGGCGATCCTACGGCGCGACTTGCCGGACGGCTTACTCTTAATCCGATGCCACATATTGACCTTATTGGATCGGTACTTATTCCCGCATTTTTAGTATTTACACATGCTGGTATTTTATTTGGTTGGGCAAAGCCGGTTCCGTATAATCCATATAATCTCAAAAACCAACGGTGGGGAGAAGCAATCGTAGCATTTGCCGGTCCTGCAACCAATTTATTTCTTGCCATACTCTTTGCGTTTGTCGTGCGCGCAGCAGCGGCGGGCATTCTGCCCGTCGCTGCTGGAGCTTTTGCACTTACTATTGTATTTGTCAATCTCTTTTTAGGGCTTTTTAACCTCATTCCTTTTCCTCCGTTTGATGGTTACACCGTCCTTGCAAGCATACTTCCTTACCGTTACACCATGAAAATGCGTTCACTTGAACAGCGTATAATGTCTTTTGGGTCTATGGGTCTTATCGCCGTTTTGTTTTTCTTCATATTCTTCTTTTCTGCTCCTTTTTATAATTTCGTTTTTTTCGTATTTAGATTATTGGTGGGGGCGTAGCTTCATATTTTATAGGAGTACTATTCTACACAGTGAACAACCTTCGCCAAGTGCTTGTGTTTGTACGGTGAGTTGCGTTTTATCGGTAGTTCCTATATAGTATCTACAATCCCCGCGTGGGGATTTTACATTCAAATGCCAACAATAAATCAACTGGTGAAGAAACGCCGAAAGAATAAAATACGCAAGACAAAGGTCATTGCGCTTTCGCGTGGTTTCAACTCAAAGAAGAACAGCCCCACGTTTTATCCATCTCCTTTTAAGCGTGGTGTGTGTACGAAAGTTACAACTAAAACTCCACGAAAGCCAAACTCAGCCATTCGTAAAATTGCTCGTGTGCGTCTTACAAACGGTATGGAAGTTACGGCATATATCCCAGGAGAAAAGCACAATCTTCAAGAATACTCAGTGGTTCTTTTGCGAGGTGGTCGTGTGAAAGACATCGGCGTGCAGTACACGGTTGTGCGTGGAAAGCTTGACGCTGGCGGAGTTGAAAATCGTAACCGTAGCCGTTCACGCTATGGTACAAAAAAGCCAAAGGCATAATATATTTTAATACAATCTTATGAGACATCCTCTTAAAAAACAACGCACATGGAAGCCAGATATTGTATACGGTTCTGAAACACTCACCCGTTTCATCAATGCAGTGATGCTTGACGGCAAAAAAGAAACTGCTCGTAAAGTTGTTTACGCAGCGCTAGAAAATATCAAAAAAGAAGATCTTGATCCGCTTGAAACATTTGAAACCGCGATTAAAAATGTCTCTCCTTTGCTTGAAGTGCGTTCTCGCAGAGTTGGAGGAGCTAACTATCAGGTTCCGCGCGAAGTACCACAAAAACGCCGGCTCACACTTGCTTTCCGTTGGCTTATAAAAAGCGCGCGAGGAAAGAAAGGGGAACCAATGGCACAAAAACTCGCGCAAGAAATCTTGCTTGCATCAAAGGGTGAGGGTGAAGCAGTCAAAAAGAAAGATGATACACACCGCATGGCTGAAGCAAACAAAGCATTTGCGCACTTTGCTTGGTGAGTAAATCTTTCATCTACTCGTTCGTCTCAAAAAACAATAATTTCACAATACACACGGCGGCGCTTTGGCGCCGCCGTGTGTATGCTACACTGTAGCAATCATGGTCTTCACACTAACCAGTGATGTGTTTTCACAAGGAGCGCGCATACCGAAAAAATATACCTGCGATGGTGATAATATTTCTCCTCCACTTACTATTACAGAAGTACCGAAAGGCGCTGTATCACTCGTACTCATTATGGAAGACCCAGACATTCCCAAAGCACTTTATCCAAAAGGTGGAACTTTTGACCACTGGATATCATTTAATATTCCACCAGACACCACTGTTATATTAGAAGGAAAAGAAGTAGGCACGCAAGGGAAAAACAGCGTTATGAAAAATAGTTATGCTGGACCTTGTCCACCACCACAATACGAACCGAAAGAGCATCGCTATTTTTTTCGCGCGTGGGCACTTGATAAAAAGCTCTCCCTTCACGAAGGAGCAACCAAAAAAGAAGTACTTTCTGCTATGCAAGAACACATTCTTGCCACCTCTGAACTCATGGGTCGCTACACTCGCGCGTAAAAAACGAAACCTCACTTTCATCAGTATATGATATGTTACATAATCAAAAGTAAGTGATGTAACAATTCAATCTAAACAATGCTAGGACATCCGATGTCCTAGCATTGGGATATCCGAATATGGCTAAACAATGCTAGGACATCGGATGTCCTAGCATTGTTTGAATGATATGCAACATTACTCGTGCGGGATGCTGTGCCGTATCGTTAGTACAGCAACATTCGTGGAGTCTAATATATGTCGTATCAAAACAACCCCTTTACGCCAGCCATACTTTTTGTTACATTGTAGACAACGCTTCGGCGGCTTTTATTTTTACTATATACTTATGAATAGAGACTATCCTTTGAAGAGGGTGCGCAACTTTGGTATCATCGCGCATATTGACGCGGGCAAAACAACCACATCTGAGCGTGTACTTTTTTATACTGGATCTCAACACAAGGTTGGCGAAGTACACGAAGGGGAAACCACTACCGATTGGATGGAGCAAGAACGTGAGCGTGGTATCACTATTACCGCTGCCGCCATTACCTGTTTTTGGAGCAAGACCGAAGTAGAAGATAAGAAAGATAAGGCACAAAAATATCGTTTTAATATTATAGATACACCTGGACACATTGATTTTACTGCCGAGGTGAAGCGATCAATGAGTGTTTTGGACGGTGCCATCGTTGTATTTGATGGTGTGTCTGGTGTTGAGCCTCAGTCCGAAACAAACTGGCGCTATGCTGACGAAGCCAATGTGCCAAGACTTTGTTTTATTAATAAGCTTGATCGCATAGGCGCATCTTTTGAGCGTTCATTTGAAAGTATTTTAAGTAACTTATCAAAAAAAGCAGTGCGTATGCACATACCAATTGGTGAAGAAGGCGCCCACGAAGGTATGGTGGATCTTCTTACCATGCAAGCATTTCACTTTGAAGGGGACATGGGTGAAGAGATTATTATCGGATCTATTCCAGATAATCTTAAGGAAGACGCGCAAAAATACCACATGGAACTCATTGAGCGTATTGTAGAACAAGACGAAAGTCTTATGAGTGAATATCTTGAAGGTAAAGAACCGCCTATAGACAAATTGAAAATTGCTTTGAGAAAAGCAGTTATTGCCAATGAAATATTCCCAGTCTTTACCGGATCAGCTCTAAAAAATAAAGGTGTTCAGCTCATTCTTGATGCAGTTGTTGATTACCTTCCCTCTCCGGAAGATCTTCCTCCAGTAAAAGGCATTAACCCAGAAAATGGTGAAGAAGTAGAACGAAAGGCATCAGATGATGAGCCATTTACTGCGCTTGCGTTCAAACTTCAAACCGACCCATTCGTTGGAGCACTAACATTCTTCCGAGTATATTCAGGGACGCTTGAGTCTGGATCGTATGTTTATAATGCAAATCTTGAAACCAAAGAGCGTGTTGGGCGTATCGTACGCTTGCAAGCTAACAAGCGCGAAGAAGTAAAAAAAGTATTCACGGGTGAAATTGCCGCGGCAGTTGGACTTAAGGATACAAAAACATCGCACACACTTTGCGATGAGAATGCCCCAATTCTTCTTGAAGAAATAGTATTTCCAGAACCGGTTGTGTCTATGCGTATTGAACCAAAAACAAAAGTTGACCAAGAAAAGCTTGGAACAGCCTTGCACAAACTTTCAGATGAAGATCCAACGTTCCAAGTTTCCGCCGACCCAGAAACGATGGAAACCATTATTTCAGGAATGGGTGAGTTGCATCTTGAAATTTTGGTAGACCGTATGAAGCGAGAATTTAATGTTGAAGCGAACATTGGGCGACCGCAAGTTGCTTATCGTGAGACTATTAAAGGTACAGCAGATGTAGAGAACAAATATATCAAGCAAACTGGTGGGCGTGGTCAGTATGGTCATGTAAAAATCCGTGTTAAACCACTTGAACCACTCAAAGAGGGTGCCAAGATACCAAACAATGTTAAGCGTGAAGATCATTTTGAATTCATTAACAACATCAAAGGTGGTGTTATTCCACAAGAATATATCCCAGCCATTGAAAAGGGTATTCGTGAAGCCATGGATCGTGGTGTAGTTGCTGGCTATCCAATGGTTGATATTTCTGTTGATCTTTATGATGGTTCATATCACGAAGTTGATTCATCTGAAATAGCATTTAAAATTGCTGCCTCACAAGCTTTTCAGACTGCCACAAAGCAAGCAAAAGCAGTGTTGCTTGAGCCAATCATGCGTGTTGAGGTGATTATGCCTGAGCAATTTATCGGCGATGTGACTGGAGGTCTTTCAGGGAAGCGAGCGCTCATTGAAGGAATGGATGACCACGGTATGAATAAAGCCGTTCACGCGAAAGTGCCACTTTCAGAAATGTTTGGTTATACTACAACGCTCCGTTCTATGACTGAAGGACGCGGTTCCATGACTATGGAATTTGACCATTACGCAGTAGTGCCAGGTAATGTCGCAGAAGATATAGTTTCAAATAAAAAATAGGATTCTATGCTCAATGTGTAGGCAGTGGGCGTGCTAAGGAAGAATAGTAGAGCACTGCCCACACAGAAAGTGCCCAAGCGCTCTCTAATTGTTCTTGACCTTTTTGCGGGGTACCTGTAGTCTGTATATAACGCAATCATATTTTGTGAGCACATTATGTGTCTTTCGCAAATATGCACGGCGCGTTATACGGTTAGGAAAATGTCCACACCTTCTTATTAATTTTTAAGTAATAATTATAAACGCTTATGGCAGCAGAATTTGATCGCAGCAAGCCGCATATGAATGTAGGAACCATTGGTCACGTTGACCATGGAAAGACTACTCTTACCGCGGCAATCCTCAATGTACTCAAGCTAAATGAGTCAAATGGTTACTCGGCACGCAGTGAGAAAGTTGAAAATATTGATAACGCACCTGAAGAAAAGGCGCGTGGTATTACTATCGCCCTTCACCACAGCGAATACGAGACACCAAATCGTCACTATGCGCATGTTGACGCACCGGGACACGCCGATTATATCAAGAACATGATTACCGGTGCAGCGCAGATGGATGGCGCTATATTGGTAGTTGCCGCTACTGATGGTGTAATGCCTCAGACGCGTGAACACATACTTCTTGCAAAACAAGTTGGTGTTCCGAGTCTTGTAGTATTTCTTAACAAGGTTGATATGGTTGATGAACCAGATCTTATTGATCTTGTTGAAGAAGAAGTACGAGAGATTCTTACAAAACAAGGGTTTGACGGAGAAAATACTCCAGTTATTCGTGGATCTGCCCTCAAGGCACTTGAGGCAACATCTGCGGATGATGAATGGGTACAAGGTGTGAAGAAATTGGTTGATACCATGGATGAATATTTCCCTACGCCGTCACGAGATTTGGATAAACCATTTCTCATGCCTATTGAAGACATATTCTCCATTGAAGGTCGCGGTACAGTTGTAACCGGTCGTATAGAGCGCGGGTCAATTAAAATTGGTGAAGAAGTTGAAATTGTCGGTATGAAAGATACAACAAAAACAACGATCACTGGTATTGAGATGTTTAACAAACAACTTAAAGAAGGTTTGGCAGGCGACAACGCTGGAATTCTTCTTCGCGGAACAAAAAAAGAAGATGTTCACCGAGGACAAGTCTTGGCAAAGCCAGGAACATTACAGCCACATGTTGAGTTTGAAGCTGAAGTGTATGTTCTCAATAAAGACGAAGGAGGACGAAGTACTCCATTCGTTTCAAAATACAAACCGCAGTTTTACATTCGTACAACCGATGTAACTGGTGAGGTTACTTTACCGGAAGGGAAGGAAATGGTTATGCCTGGCGATACAGTAACATTCAATGTGAAGCTTATTGTACCAGTCGCTATTGAAGAGCAACAACGCTTTGCTATTCGCGAAGGCGGAAAGACTGTTGGTGCCGGAGTGGTAACCAAGATTGTCGCGTAATCTCGTTCATATAGATATATCAGTAAAAAAGCAATGACAACTGTAACAAAAAAAACAAAAAAGACAGCATCAGAGGGATCCACGCCTAGCGAGTTGCGTTTGCGTATTCGTATTCGCGCGTATGAGCATAAAGTGCTTGATCTTTCTGTAAAGCAGATTATGGACACGGCACAACGGTTTGATGCAAAAACCGTTGGCCCAGTTCCGCTCCCAACTGAAATAAAGCGTTGGACAGTGAATCGTTCCACTTTTGTGCACAAGGACGCGCGTGAACAATTTGAAATGCGTGTACATAAACGATTGATTGACATAGTAAATCCTTCACAGAAAGTCATTGAAGCTCTTACAAACCTTAATCTTCCGTCGGGAGTTACTATTGACGTAAAGATGAACGCATAACTACTCTATAGCAGTATGCACATCTAAAAACCGCGCCCCCAAGGGCGCGGTTTTTAGATGTGCTAGAAAGAAAAAGGATAGTACTATTTGCTTTTTTCATAAAGTACGGTATTCTCTTTATATAAGCCGCCTGCGGCTTTTTATTTATCACATATGAAATTTATATTAGCGCGGAAAGTGAGTATGACACAAATCTTCACCGAAGATGGGAGAATGCGTGCCGGTACTATTTTGAAAACTGGACCGACAGAAATTACTCAGGTTAAATCCTCTGGAAAAGATGGATACACTGCCGTGCAGGTTGGATTTGACACTCAAAAACCGCAACGCCTCTCAAAGCCCGTTCTTGGGCATTTAAAAAATAAAGCATTTAAAGTAATTAAAGAGTTTCGTGTTCAGGATGTATCAAAGTATACCGTTGGTGATGAAATAACCGCTGACATATTTGCAGTTGGTGACAAGGTGCGCGTTGTTGGTACTACAAAAGGAAAGGGGTTTGCCGGTGTTGTAAAACGACATGGTTTTCACGGTGGTCCACGAACGCATGGTCAAAAGCATTCAGAGCGTGAACCTGGGTCAATTGGTGGTTCAGGAGGTCGCGCGGGAGGCCGTGTTGCCAAAGGCATTCGCATGGGTGGCAGAATGGGGAGTGATCGTGTGGTGACAGATGGTCTTACTATTCTTTCAGTTGATTCAAAACTCGGTGAAATAATAGTTTCCGGATCCGTTTCCGGATCTCGCAATTCATTGGTAGAGATAACCTCTGCATAATTTTATATTTGACTATGACTACTACCGCAACAAAAACTAAAATAAAGACAACCACACCGAAAGCAGAAACAGCAAGCGCTTCAAAGAGTGTTTCAAAAACACGCGCTGAAATTCTTTCAGTGTCTGTGTACACCGCCGATGGAAAGACCGCCAAAACCATCTCGCTTCCAGAGGAATTTTTTGGTATGCCATGGAATAATGATCTTGTACAACAGGTTGTCGTTGCTGTTCAAGCAAACGCGCGAACTCCTATTGCACACACTAAAACCCGTGGAGAAGTGAGTGGTGGTGGTAAAAAGCCATGGAAGCAAAAAGGAACAGGGCGTGCTAGACATGGTTCAATTCGTTCTCCAATATGGAAAGGCGGTGGTGTTACTCATGGTCCACGATCAGAGCGTTCCTTTGCGCAAAAGATAAATCATAAGATGCGTTTTGCCGCATTGACCTGTGTTTTGTCACGCAAACTTAAAAGAGGCGAAATAATCTTTATTGATTCAATCTCATTTGAAGAGCCAAAGACAAGAAAAGCAAAAGAAGTATTGCAAAACATCGCAACGGCTTCCAAGATTCCAGAAGTTGCTACTCGTCGTGTAAATGCTGCACTCATTGCACTATCTAAAAAAGACAGCTCGGTTGAAAAGAGTTTCAGTAATTTTGGCAATATTCGTACAGAAGAGATACGCAATCTAAATCCTGTAGATGTACTTTCTTATCGTTATTTAATTATTGAAAATCCAGAACACATGATTGAAACACTTACCGCGCGAAGTTCATCCGCAAAAAAGCGTTCAGTAGTATAAATAAAATATTATGGCAATTTTTAACAAAAAGACTGATAAAAAGAAAACTACTGCTAAAAGCACAGTAAGCAAGCAGGCGTCTTCTCCAAAGAAAAAAATAGAGGTTACTCGTGCAAAGCGCGCGCGTGCCGCCACGGTGCTCACCGCTCCGTGGATGTCTGAGAAAGCTCTCATCGGTACGGATTCTGGTATTTATGTTTTTGCTATTGCCAGAGAGGCAACTAAGCAGGATGTTGCGCGCGCTATAGAAGTTGTGTACAAAGTAATACCGCGCCAAATACGTATTGTTAACTTGCCAGGCAAGCGTGTGTCGCGTCGCACTCGTAGCGGGTCGGCAATTCGCCCTCGTCGTAGAAAAGCGTATGTTTATTTGGAAAAGGGAGAAACAATTCAAATTGTATAATATCGTTGTATTATGAAAACCTATAAACCAGTAACAAAGAGTCGTCGCAACATGTCAACGTTGCCGTATAAGGAAAATCTTTCCGGTGACAAACCATTGAAAAGTCTTTTAGTTAGTAAGAAACGCCAAGCAGGACGGAACAATGCCGGGCGCATTACTACGCGTCATCAAGGAGGTGGACACAAACGCCGTTTGCGTCTTATTGACTTTACCTATAACAAGCGTGACATTCCAGCAAAGATTGAAACAATTGAATATGATCCCTATCGCTCTTCAAACATTGCTCGCACACTTTATGCAGATGGTGAGCGTCGTTATGTGATAGTTCCTAAAGGGATGGCTGTTGGTGATACATTCATTGTTTCTGAAAATGCCCCGATAAAAGTAGGCAATCGTTTATCTATTGAAAAGATTATTGTTGGAACATTTATATATAATATTGAGTTGCGTGTCGGTGCGGGTGCGCGATTGGTTCGTTCTGCCGGTAATTTTGCAAAGCTTATAGCTCATGATGCAGGATACGCGCAAATAAAACTTCCATCAGGTGAAATTCGCAAGGTATTGGAAAAGTGTTATGCATCTGTTGGCACAGTCGGAAATGAAGAGCATAACCTTGTAAAAATTGGTAAGGCTGGGCGATCGCGATGGATGGGTATACGCCCAACGGTGCGAGGAAGCGCTATGAACCCTGTTGATCACCCTTATGGAGGCGGTGAAGGTCGCCAAGGTCGCGGAACACGCCGTGCCAAGACAAAATGGGGCAAGCCGTCAGGAAAAGGACAGAAGACACGCACACCAAAGAAATACTCAAATGTCTTTATTGTTGCGCGTCGCAAAGTTGGTAAACGCCGTTAATTTTTTGAACAATAAAAAACACGTTGATTGAAGTTTTTATTCAGTATAAATAGAGTAAAATAACCCGACCATTATGGTCGGGTTATTTTATGGGAAGTATATACTAAAATCACAAAGCTAGGACATCCGATGTCCTAGCTTTTGTCCTAGCTTTGTTTAGATAGTTGCTCCACCG
>VAOZ01082065.1_pt1 | contig 10429 bp, 10 predicted proteins | sample 3394041 | NCBI WGS metagenome assembly VAOZ01 (sample SAMN08290431, study PRJNA428436) | hydrothermal vent metagenome | isolation source: Deep-sea hydrothermal vent chimney | place: Indian Ocean: Southwest Indian Ridge
CAACTTCCACAAAAGGCTCTGGACCACCGCGCCCCCATTGAAGCCATGAAAGAATGGCAGTACACCCATCCACAATTATTTGTCAAAAGAATACGTAAACTCACGGGACCCGACAGTTACAAACATCCAAACCGTACCCGGGGTATGGATTTTGCCGGTCGAGTTGGTTTTCAGCCGATTCAGGGCTTGATGCTGGCGCTGGGGGTCTACAGTGGCAAACTTGGCAAGGATACGCAGGCTGTGCCGGCCCTACATACTGCGCAGCGCTATGACGCACTGGTGGCGTATCACAACAGCATGTTCCGTATTGGCGGCGAATACTTCAACGCTAATAATTGGAATAATATCAATACTATAGCAACCGATAGAGCCGATGGCTATTCGGTATACGGCAATGTCAATTTACGCAAGGGCGTGGCCGTATTTGCTCGTTACGACAAGACTAATCTGAGCAAGACCATTGATCCTACACTGCAGGACACCTATTACAACGTCGGGGTCTCGCAGCTTCTTACCAAGGGTCTGATCCTCGCTATGGTGTACAAACACGATAATCGCCAGAGTAATACCAGGCAGCTCAAGAGCGATGAAATCGGCGTCTGGGGTCAAGTGAAATTCTGATCATCGTTATGGAGCAGGGCACAGGGATGTCGCTGGGCGGTGGATGCAAATCTGCCGCCCTACTCCTTGGAGGGCAAGACCTAACCCAGCAGCAAGCCTGTAAGAACGGGGTCAATTCTTACGGATCTTGTGGCTAAGCTTTATTCTTATCTGGCCACAGACACAGGTCGCGTAGCAGGCACTCCTGGCAAGCAGGCGTGCGGGACTTGCAGACATAGCGGCCATGCAAGATCAGCCAATGGTGGGCATCATGCATGAATTCGTCCGGGGTAACCTGGAGCAGTCGGGCCTCCACTTCTTTGACATTCTTGCCTGCTGCCAGACCGGTGCGATTGGCAACCCGAAAGATGTGGGTATCGACGGCGATAGTTGGCTCGCCGAATGCGGTGTTCAGTATCACGTTGGCGGTTTTGCGACCGACGCCGGGGAGCGCTTCCAGTGCCGCGCGTTGGCATGGCACCTCACCACCGGAACGCTCAATTAATAGTGCACAGCTTGCGATGACGTTATGGGCCTTGGTCCGGTACAGGCCAATGCTGGCGATATAGGGCATCAGGCCGGATTCTCCGAGAGCAAGTATGGCCTGCGGTGTGCTGGCTATCGGGAAGAGTTTGCGCGTAGCCTTGTTGACACTGACATCGGTGGCCTGGGCCGAGAGCATGACGGCAATCAGCAATTCGAATGTCGTCTGGTATTCCAGTTCGGTAGTAGGTTTTGGATTGAGCTGCCGCAAACGCTGGTACATCTCTTGGATTGCTGCAGGCGATAAGGCTTGTGGATCACGCTGGGTAGGCCGTGGTGAGCGACGCTTTTGGGATGGAGTGGGGTCGGCCATAGGTGGATATTGAAGCGGTTGCCATTATTGATCAACCGACCTGTTTAACGTACGCACTTCGGGTTGGCTCATCCCGGACGACGCGGACACTTTGCACCCACCATCCCGGATCACCGCGTCCCTGTTTACGTTACCCCGAACCTATAAGGTGCTCCGACCCGGTTCTCTCCAGACCCAGGATCCATAGAGCGGTCGCAATAGTGGGAGCGACCATCGTTAGAGGTATGCCAATGGAGCTGACTGTCCATCGCTACATAGCTACAAAAAAGATCGTGCGCCCACTGCGTGGCCATGAGTTACTTCACTGGATTCCCGCCTGCGCGGGTATGAAGGATGGCTGGTAACAGTAGGTTGGTCCGCTGCTGTAGTCTGGGTGCAACGAAGTAGAATCCAAGAATCAATGGCCTATCCATCCAGGCTATGTTGGCTTCAGGATTTCTTTTGTATTCGCTGCACCGTGGCACGGAGGGCACGTTGGGTTTGCGGATGAAACCAGCCGTCATTGAACGCGGCGATGGGTAGGCGCTCTGGATCGGCAAAGGCTTCGGCCAGATCACTGCGGACCATAGCCCGGGTCTCCAGCATTGCCTTGCGGGGCAGAGCCAGCAGTTCCTGCAGCCAGACCCGAGCCCGGTTGCGCACCTGCTCAGCCTCGCACAACTCATCGACAAAACCGCAGGCCAGAGCTGCGTCGGACTCGAGCATGGTCCCGGAGACCAGCAGACGCTCGGCTCGATAGGCCCCGGTCAGGCGCGCCAAGGCCTGGCCGATGACTCCCGGTACGCTCAGGCCCACCTGTACTTCATTGAGGCCGATCTGGTAGGCACCTCGGGCCATGATGCGGTAATCGCAACATATTGCCAGGACCGCTCCACCGGCCGGGCTGTGACCAGTTACGGCGGCGACACAGGGCATAGAACTGCAAGCGAGCAGTCCTGCTACGCCAAAAAAATCACGCCAGACTTCGACCAGGCTATCGCGGTCCAGGGTGAGCAGTATGGGCAGATCCAGTCCAGCTGAGAACAGCCCAGGGGCGCCGGAAAGTATCAGTCCGGCTACCTCCTCGCGTTCGGCCGCCTGGATCGCTTCATACAGGGCATGCAGCAGAGCCGGGTCAAGCGCATTGACCGGAGGCCGGGCCAGGCAGAGTTCACGAATTCCACCCTCGTGTTGATGAATATCCAGCATGTTAGCTCCTGTCTCCGTGGTAACGGACGGTGTAATTGATGTGGGCCTCGCCATGAGCGGGGATACGAACTTTCCAGCTTAGCCGAGACGTGTCGTGTTGGACCGGCTGGGGGCTGGCTTGCAGCAAGGTCCACACCCGCCAACGATTTGGGTACTGGGTAATCCATACCGTGCGGGCATGGCTGGCCGCATTGTAAAGGGTCAAGCGTAGTCCTTCAGTAAGTTGCTGGCCTTGTAAATCCCAGCGGGTACGCTGCCGTTGGCCGCGCAATTCGAAGGCCCGGCCCAGATCCAGACTGCGTTCCTGTTTGCGGGCGGTAGCGGTCAGCACCTGCTGGCCGATGAACTGCAGAGTACCCCGGTCGTCGGGAGCATAGACCCGTAGCGTGCCTCCGGGAAGATTCTCAGGTGCATCAAAACGCAGGGTCAGGCGCAGTGCAAAGTGGCTGGCTTGAGTACGCTTCGGATTGAAATCGGGTTTGCTGGGAATCCACGAGTTGGCCGCAATGTATTGGTAGCGCTTCTGGCAGCGGATTTGGGCCGGAGTGTACAGGGGCAGTTCGGTGATGCTGGTAGCGGGCAGATCTACCGGGCGGGCAATACGATAGCTGCGGAAGGCTTCGAGATCGTTTTGTGTGGGTAGGGATCGTTGCCGGGCCGCATCTCTCCTGACAGCCTGGGAGGTGCTCAGCGCCATCAAAGGCCGGGGTCCGGCGCGTTGCCCCTGCACATCGCCGGCGATAAGCACAAGTTTTGCTGCGGAATAGTCACGGCCACTACGGTTGACGATACTCGCCCGGCTCTCCAGGGTCGCCGCACAACGCTTGGTTCCGTGCAAGCTGAGCAGGTAATTCGCCTGCCAGGCAATTCCCCTGGCCCGATACAGCAGTTGCAAGGGCCAGCGGCCGGCTCGGGCGGTTGCCAGGTGCAGAGACAGGCGTTCACCTTGCGGTGGGATCCGCAGGTTTTGCGGGAATTGCACGTTGCCCGAGAGCTGTTGCAGCCTGCCCCCGGCGCCCTGGATCAGTAGGGAATGATCGCGGTTGACCTGTTTCAGGATGCCACGGGCCAGCACCCGGCCGCGGTTGTCACGTACTGTGATGAGCTGGCCGATAGCAACCTCCAGCAAGCTGCTGCGCTTACCCGAACCGATTACCCGTAGCCTGTCGATCCGCGCCGCGGCCGAACCGGGCAAGCGCAGCAGCAGAGTACGGGGATCAAAGTGCAGCGGAAAGCCGTCCAGGGTGAGCGCCTGGGGACCCGCTTTCAGCAGCACATCACGGTGTTCATGAACGATTGCGAAGCCGTTACTGGATGATCGGAATCCGGCCTCGCTGCGACTCTGATAGATGCTCAACTCAACCCCACTCGCGGCAAGCGCGGGTAAGCTGGCCAGCAGCAGGATGGCGGAAAGAACTACTTGCCGGTGCAGCTTGGGCATAGATCATCATCCTGCAGGGCCATACCACGCAGTGTACCCTTGGGCACATCGATAAGCCTACTGCACGGCTCGATTACTGCGTTGCTCATTCCTCACCTATCTACGTGATATGTCGCGGAGATTTACTCTGGGGTGCCTGGCACGCGAACCATTCACTAGCGTTTTTCGAGGTGGACCCTTGTCGGCAAGATAGAGGGTGTTGTGATTACGGTATCAGGATTTACCAAGGGTGCGCTGGGTGATGTGAACCGATGAACCAACAGGAGACGAATCATGGCAGGTCGAAGCGTATATGGAGCACAGATTGAGGCGTATGTCTCGAGCATGAGCCCGGAGACCGACGTAGCGCGGCGCTTGCGCGAGGAGACCGCGCAAATGCCTGAAGCCGGTATGCAGATCGGCCCGGATCAGGCGGCTTTCATGACCATGTTGGTACGCCTGTTGTCAGCACGACGCTGTCTAGAAATTGGTACCTTTACCGGCATGAGTGCCCTGGCGGTCGCCACGGCGCTGCCAGCGGATGGTCAACTGGTGTGCTGCGATATCAGTGCGACGTGGACGGCAGTGGCGCGTCGTTACTGGCAGCAGGCCGGAGTTGAATCGCGTATTGATCTACGTCTCGCCCCAGCACAGCAAACCCTGGACGATCTATTGCAACAATACGGTCCGGACAGTTTCGATTTTGCTTTCATCGATGCGGATAAGACCGCCTATGCCGACTATGTCGAAGCCTGCCTGCGGCTGCTTCGGAGCGGTGGCCTGATCGCCATCGACAACACCTTATGGTCCGGTCGTGTGGCTGACCCAGCGGTTCACGATGCCGACACCGAGGCACTGCGCGCACTCAACCTGCAGTTGCGTGATGATGCCCGTGTCGAGTCGGTATTGCTCACCGTTGGTGATGGATTGACCCTGCTGCGAAAACGCTGAGCTGAAAAGGTAGCCTGAACATCAACCACACAAATCGAAGAAGAGCCGGATTTTGCGTTGCTTGTCCTTGTTGTCGGTACTGGTTTCCGGCCGTTTGTTGATTACTCCGAGCCGTTGACGGAACGGTGATCGCCCACTGCAAGGCGCGGCACCGGCATGAGGAATGGCTCGAGTTTCTGCGCCTGATTAATCGCCGGATCGAAAAAGGGAAATCACTGGATTTGATTGGCGACAACTACGCGACTCACAAGCACCCGCAGGTGAAGGTCTGGCTTAAGAAACACCCACATTTTCACATCCACTTCACCCCCACCTCAGCGTCATGGCTGAACAGGGTCGAGCGCTTCGTTCGCAGCATCACCGTGGATCGCTTGCGCCGGGGCATGTTCCACAGTGTGGCCGATCTTAAGAAGGCGATTGACGGTTACGTCAACGCTTACAACAAAAGCCCCAAGCCCTTCGTCTGGACGGCTCAATCCAGTGACATCCTGCAGAAAGTTATCCACGCAAGATGCTCTCTGAATAAAACGGTTCAAACAGCTTGAAGCACTACACTAGTTCTGTGGCGTTTTGGCCGGTTGCACGAGCAATGCTCCAAGGCCTTGGGTGGGATTTTCGCGGAAGTTATCGAGGCCGAGTTTCATGGTTTTCTGGGGAGCTGCCGGTTGATCGCGATAACTACTGAAAATCCAGTCCCACCAGCTTAGGTTAAAGCCGAAGTTGCGATCGTGCTCCTCGGCGGCAGGGCGGTGGTGGATACGGTGCATATCAGGGGTAACGAGCAGCCAGCGTAGAGCCCGGTCTATGCGCAGCGGTAAGGCAAGGTTGGAATGGTTGAACATGGCTGTTGCGTTGAGCACAATTTCAAAGGTGATTACCGCGCTGAGTGGGATGCCGAGTGTTACCACGGCAGCAATTTTCACGCCCATCGACAGGACGATCTCCAGCGGGTGAAAACGTAAGGCCGAGGTGACATCCAGGGCAAGGTCGCTGTGGTGGACACGATGCAGGCGCCATAGTAGCTCGTAGCGGTGCATCAGCCGGTGTTGCCAATAGATGGTGAGATCCAGTAACAGCAGGGAGAGTAGCCATTGCAGTACGGTTCCGGTGTGTAGCCAGGGCAGCAGGCCGAGGTGTCGCTCAGTAGCCCATACGGCCGCACCGACAGCAGCCAGGGGCTGTAACAGGCGCAGGCTCACGGTGTTTATGAGTGCCAGGCCGAAGTTCGATATCCAGCGTATGCGTCGTCGGGCTGGTCGATGTTGGCGCGGCCAGACCTGTTCAGCTATACCCAATAGAACCAGCAGACTGAGAAAAACGCCGAGGCGCAATGTGTTTTCAAAAGTGGGCATAGGCACTCAGTAGCGGGGTGAGCCCGGCGTGAGCCGGCTGCAGGGTACGTGTTGTGGACCCGCCCGTTGCACACATGGTTACAGGTGCATGCCGGACGTATGGTGGGGTTACTTGAAAAACCTACTGCGCAACCCAATTGCTGTGTTGGGTCCTCACGTACTTCTCTACTTCTCGCCTATGTGCCTTACATGTCGCAGAGATCCGCTCCGGGTCGTCTGCCACACGAACTGCTCGCTACGGGTTTTCAAGGTGCCTGGAGTATTTATGCTGACTGGGCAACAAGGTGGGCAGGGTACGGGTGAGGTGCTCTGGGCCATTGACCGATGCCGCCTGAACGTGCGCCGACGGTAGTTGGCAGTTACGTAGCCAAATACTTGTAGCCATCTAGGTGCTCGGGTAGGGTAAATTATCATCCACCAGCACGATTAATATTGAGAATATCCCTATGAACAGTTCCACCTTGGCAACAGCCAAGAACTACACTCTCAGCGAAGAAATAGCCAATGCCAGCATTCATGGCTTGGGCGTGTTGCTGGCGATTGTCGGTCTGGTGTTGCTGGTGATTTTGGCAGTCGAGGACAGCTCGGCTCTTACGGTGACGGCAGTCAGCGTGTATGGGGCCAGCCTGGTTCTGCTCTATACCAGCTCGACGCTGTATCACACGCTGCTCAGCCCACGAGCCAAGGCGCTGTTCCGGCATCTCGACCATATTTCGATCTACCTGCTGATTGCGGGTACCTACACACCATTCACCCTGGTCAGCCTGCATGGGAGCTGGCGGTGGTCACTGTTTGGCTTGATCTGGGCACTGGCATTGGCCGGTATTGCCATGCAGGGTAACCTGATCAAGCGTCGGCGAGGTCTGTCGATTGCCGTGTATGTTGCCATGGGCTGGGTGGGAATTATCGCAATCAAACCGCTGATTGATGCTTTACCCACTGGCGGTTTGGTATTGATGCTTGCCGGTGGAGTGGCCTATACCCTGGGCACGGTGTTTTACGCTTGGCACCGATTGCCCTACAACCACGCCATCTGGCACGGTTTTGTGCTGTCGGGCAGTGTGCTGCATTTTCTTGCAGTATTGCTGTACGTGTTGCCGGGCCGCTGAGGGGGCGACCGGATTCAACAAGTATTGTGACGTTGCCAGATACGGCAACGGTTGTTAGCCGGCATTGGCAGATCGTCCTGCAATATGAAGCCCGCGTCGCGAGCCAATGCATCCACGGCTTCGGTATCACGAATACCCATATGGGAGCCCTGGTCCTGCAGCCAGACATCGAAGGTTTCGTTGCTGGTACTGCTGAAGTGTCCGTCGTAGTTGAAGGGTCCGTACACCACCAGTTTGGCCTCGGCGCTGGCGATGTCGGGCAGCTTTGCAAACAAAGCCTGTACTTCGCTCCAGGCCATGATGTGCAGGGTATTGGCAGTGAAAATGGCGTCATAAGGCCCTTTCGGCCAGGGTCCACTGACGTTGAGGCTGAGCGGTGGCGGGGTATTGGGCAGGGTGGCTTCGTCCAGCCACAAGCGTATACCGGCTAGGTGTTCGGCGCGATCTGAAGTTTGCCAGAGCAGATATGGCAGGGCCGCTGCGAAGTGCACGGCGTGCTGACCGTTACCGCTGCCGATTTCCAGTACTTTGTGGCGGTCAGCAAAAACAGCACTCAGTACCTTGAGAATTGGTTGGCGATTACGTTCACAAGATGGCGAGTATGGCTTGTCCATCGGAACTCGCTGCAGAGCAATCAGTTTGTGCGAGGGCCGTGCAGCAATCGCGCCGGTAGCAGTAATGCCGCTCGCAACAGTGCCAACACGGCGTCCACGGTGATGCCAAGTAGCCGGAAGGGCAACAGCAGCAACCAGATCAGTGGATACAACAGCAGGGCTAACAGGGCCAGCGGCCAACTAAATATCAGCAGCAGTAACCAGAGTAGAAAAGTCAGCATTGGGAGCCTCTGCAAAAATAACCTACGGAGATCACTATAGCGGTCTTCTGAATGTTGCAGGCGTCAGCGACAACGAGTCGAGGCTGTACGGTACCAAGACGGTACCTGCTGAGAATGGAGTTCTCAGCACTTGATCCAGGCCCCATCTACTGGATCGAAGCCACCCAGGGCGACGTATGTAGGTCGCCCTGGGTCAGCGGGTTAGAGCAGTTGCTGGCCCCTCTTCACGGCCGATTGCAGTGCCTGCTCACCGTTGGCGCTACGTTGTGCCAGGGTCTTGTACACCGCATATTGCGCCGGGCTTGGGTGAACATAGGCGAGGCCGATGTCCGCAGCTAGGTAAGCCAAGTGACTGCGTAGCCTGGCCTCGTGCAGCAGGCTGCCTTCGCTGGAGCGGATGTTCAGCTGGACCATGGCCTGGATGGACTGGTCGAGAGCGGTGATGGCTGGTTTGGCCCGGGTTGCGGTCAGATGATGTTGGTGGACGGCTGCCCGCAGACGGTGCCGGGTGTTGATGGCCTGATTGATGGTTCGATCAAGATGATCGAGGGTAGCGTGGATTTGCATCTCCAGGGCCAGGCGGGCCTTCAGGTCAGCCGGACTGGCCTGCAGACGTGGATCCAGATTGACCTTGAAGCGTGCTTCGCTGCGCTGTTCACCATAGGCCAGTACAACATGATAGGTCCCTGGCACAACCACCGGTCCGTCCACCTCGTCGGTCAGACCACCGGCGGCAATAGGCGGCTGGAAGCCGGTCACTTCGGTTGCATCCGGGTAGCGCAGGTTCCACTGCAACCGGTTCATGCCCGGAGTCATTGCGGTGAGCTTGCGCAGGGCATCCGCCCGCTTCCGGGTGGGCTCGAAGCGGGCACTGCCGGAAGGCTTGCTGGTTGTACCGGTTTTCAGGTGCAGGGTAAAGCTGCGCACAACGTGTCCTGAGGCATTGGTGAATTCCAGATGTACCGGGGTCTTGCCGTGGTAGTTGCTGGGGATATGGAAAAACACCGTTGCCCCGAAGGGTGGATTGGCCCCCGCCGCCGTAGCCCGTTTGGCATAGGCACTGATGCGATAGGCATGGCTGAGCCAGGCGGATTGCGGGGCGAATACATGGCTGGCATCGGCGACGAGCCGGGGGCTGTGGGTGAGTTGTTCGAGTAGAGACAGGTTATCCAGCACCCAGAAGGCCCGGCCATGGGTGGCGGCTACGACCATGCCCTGGCGAGTGTCGATGGCCAGGCCACGCACTTGCACGCGGGGTAGCCCCTTGCCGACGACCTGCCAATGCGTACCACCATCAAGACTGGCGAAGACCGAGTTCGATGTGGCCAGGAACAGCAGTTTGGCATTCTTGGGATCCTGGCGGATGTCCATGGCATATTGGTCACTCGGCACCCCGCTGGAAATTCTGCTCCAGTGGCGGCCGAAATCGCTGGTCTTGAACACATACGGGTGGAAGTCATCCCACATATAGCGGCGCGCAGTCAGATACGCAGTGCCCACGGCAAAGTGGGAGGGCTCGATGGCGGTGATCCGCGACCATTTCGGCAATGTAGCCGGTCGAGCGGCGAGCCAGTGGCTGCCACCGTCACGGGTTACATGTACCAGGCCATCGCTGGAGCCGGCCCAGATCACCTGAGCGTTCAATGGAGAGGCGGCGATTGAGGCCAGCGATGGATAGATCTCGGCTCCGGATTGGTCGAGATCCACGGCTCCACCGGTTTGCTGCTGGGTGGCGGCGACATCGCGGGTGAGATCGGGGCTGATACGGTGCCAGGTATGGCCGTGATCGTTGCTTTCCAGTACGTACTGGGAGCCGAGCAGTAGCTGATCGCGGTTGGCGGCCGAAAACAGGATCGGGTGAACCCAGCCGAAACGATTACGCAACTCGTAGGAGGCGGCGCCCTCACGATAATTCGGCCATGGGCTGACGCTTTGGTATTGTCCGGTTTTACTGTCGTACTTCAGGAAGATGCTGTAGTAGCCGGCACCGTAAGTAATACTCGGCTTGCCCGGCTGCGGGACTACTACGGTACTTTCGCCGTAAGCGACTGAATGCCAGGCGCTGAGTGGAATCATGCCGTCCACCGAGGCACTGGGTCCTTCGAATGACCCTTCGTC
>VAOZ01000963.1_pt1 | contig 10424 bp, 8 predicted proteins | sample 3394041 | NCBI WGS metagenome assembly VAOZ01 (sample SAMN08290431, study PRJNA428436) | hydrothermal vent metagenome | isolation source: Deep-sea hydrothermal vent chimney | place: Indian Ocean: Southwest Indian Ridge
CTCCCGCCAACCCAAGGTTCACTTCCCGGCGGCTGGCTAAACCTTACCGGAGCGGAACTCGAACCCGCCAGAATAAACGACCTTGCCCGGCCGCACTGCAAGAGGCTCATATGTGTCTACATGTGAGGATTCGAGCCAACGGCGCCAGGGCGAAAAAGACGGGGGTGCTGAGTAGCGACTCACCCCGCTTCGCGGCGCCCAATCCAAGAGTAACAAAATCAAGCACCTACGATTTTGTTACTCAAGAGCTGCCATGAATTGTTCAGGTTGAGTACGTTGGGTTTGCAAGCAACGATCCGGGTTGAATTCTTCCGCGCTGTCCGCTACATAAGGCTATGGCGAATTTTTCTGTTGCCTTCCTGAATGAGGTGCTGACCCGCACGGATCTCGTTGATCTGATTGCACGCCATGTGCAACTGAAGAAATTGGGTGCGAATTTTATGGGTCTGTGCCCGTTTCACCATGAAAAATCCCCCTCGTTTTCGGTCTCCGCCGACAAGCAACTGTATTATTGCTTCGGTTGCGGTAAAGGCGGCGGGGCATTTCAGTTTCTGATGGAGCATGACGGTTATTCCTTTCCGGAAGTTGTTGAATACCTGGCTGAAAAGGCGGGACTCGATATTCCACAAGACAGCGGCCCCGTGCCGCAGGAGGAAGCGAAAAAGAAGCAAGCGCTTCAATCGCTTGATCGCGCGGCCAGTTTTTTTTCCAGGGCACTGCACTCGGCGCGGGGTAAACGGGCGCTGGAATATTTTCAGCGACGGGGATTGTCTGAAAAGATCATCCATCAATACAGGTTGGGCTATTCCCCGCCGGGGTACGGTTTTATGCAAAAGAGTTTCGGCCAGGATGATCGAATACTGACCCAACTGGAAGCGGTGGGACTGTTGTTCAAGGGCGATCATGGCTATGCGGATCGCTTTCGTGCGCGCGTCATGTTTCCTATCCGTGACCGCCGCGGTCATGTGGTGGGATTCGGTGGGCGGTTGATGGAGAAGGGAGAGCCCAAATATCTGAATTCTCCCGAAACACCGTATTACCACAAATCAGAATTGTTATACGGCTATTATGAGCACCGTGAATCCATTCGTAAACGCAAGATACTGATCGTTGTGGAAGGTTACATGGATGTGCTGGCGTTAGCAGCGCATGGTCTGCCCGCGGGGCTTGCGCCGCTAGGCACGGCCATAGGCGAACGGCAGGTGCGTGATATTCTGCGCTTGCATGCCGAGCCCGTATTTTGTTTTGATGGCGACCGCGCGGGACGACAAGCCGCATGGCGGGCGCTGGAACGGATGTTGCCTGTACTGGGTTCAGAGCATGGTCCATGTTTTCTGTATCTGCCCGAGGGAGAGGATCCGGACAGTCTGTTGCAGCGGGAGGGTGCGGAAGCTTTTGCTCGGCGCGTTGATGAAGAGGCTAAACCGGTGCTGGATACATGGATTATGGGTTTGCGCATCCTCGCTGGACGGGGTGCCGAAGGCCGTGCGCGAATGGCTAAAAAAGCCGATGTCATGCTGGCTGGTATGCAAGACGATTACCTGAAACAAGTCTGGCGGCAGGAAGCTGAAGCTGACACTGGATTGGAACTCAAGGCGCAAGGAAAGCCGGTCAAGACCATGCGTTCCGTATCCGCTTATGCTTCTCCATCGGCGCGGAATCAGGAGAGATTCCTGGCGGCACTTCTTCAAAATCCGTCTCGAATTCCTTCTCTGTTACAGAGCGCAGACAGATTTATTCTTGACGACACAGGCTTGAATGATGTATACACGCGCGTTTTGGCATTGGAGGGTTCGAGCGAATGTATTGTGCAGACACTATTGCTTGATTTTCCACGGGAAGAACGCATTCCTCTGTGGGCCAGTCAATCAGACATTTCGGATGGAGAGTACTGTAAACTGTTGTTGCTTATGCAAAAAAGGTGCTTGGAACAACGCCTTAAACAGCCAGACACGCTTGTGCTTGCGGAGAAACAGGCGAAATACCGCCTGAAACGATTACAAGAGATTACAAAAAAACTCAAAGAGGTTGATATCAATGCCGAATAAAGAGCAGGTAAAGCTTCAGAACCTGGGCGTTTTAATGGCGCACGGTAAAGCGGAAGGCTTCATTACCTATAATGATTTGAATAAACATTTGCCTGAAGGGCTGGTATCACCGGATCAGGTGGAGAAAATCATTAACCTCTTCACCGAGATGGGTATTGACGTCGTGGATCCGGAACGTGCGCCAAACAGCGGATACAGTATTCGTAAAGATCGCCTGCGCAAGGAAGATTCCGCGCTTCGGGCGGATACGACAACACTGGGAACCGTGATTCGTATTGATGATCCGGTACGCATGTATCTGCGTGAGATGGGGACTGTCGAGTTACTGACGCGTGAAGGCGAAATAGAGATTGCCCGCCGCATTGAGGAAGGCCGCATGCAGGTGCTGGAAGCGATTTGCCTGTGCCCGGCCACGTTCCGGGAAATTATGCTGTTGGGCGACAAGGCGCAGGAAGAGGATGCCGATCTGCGCCATGTTCTTGATATTGATAACAAGGTTGTAAACGCCGCAGCGATTGCACAATACGAATCACAATTGAATAAATCGGCCGATGATGATCTGGATGACGACGAAGACGAAACTGATAACAAGGATCAGCCGGTTGATCAGGAAAAACTGGATGCGGCCATCAAGGCGCGCACGGCTACGCCGGATGGTACACCCATGCAGGAAATGGTCATCACCCGCGAAGAACAATTGGAGGAGGCCATTACACATTTTAAGGCTGCCAGGAAGCTCCATGCCAGATTTCTTAAGCAGAAGAAGCAACTGAGTACCAAGCCGGATAATGCCATGCTTGCGGGTTCACTGAAACAGACCCTGGAGAACATGCTCAGCGAACTGGTCAGCATTCCGTTCTCCAGCCGACAGATTGATATGCTGGTACAACGGTTCAAGAACGCGGTTGAACGTGTACGCAAATATGAGCGGGTCATTCGTGATTGGTCATTAAAAGCAAAAATGCCGCGTAAACTGTTCATTGAGAGTTTCCAGCCCATGGAAAACGATGAGCGCTGGGTGGATACGCTGCTGACGGCGCACAAGGGTGCGGCATGGACTGAAGCACTGGAGTCTGTTGCCGGGAAGGTTCGGGAGAACCAGCGTCGCATCAAACGTGTGGAGCAGGAAATTGAGCTGGATGTTCATGAACTCAAACAGGTCGCGCGGTGGCTGACCATGGGTGAAGCCAAGGCGCGCCAGGCGAAGCGTGAAATGATTGAGGCCAACCTGCGTCTGGTTATTTCCATTGCCAAGAAATATACCAATCGTGGACTAGGCTTCCTTGATCTTATTCAGGAAGGCAATATTGGTTTGATGAAGGCGGTAGACAAATTTGAATGGCGGCGCGGGTATAAGTTTTCCACTTATGCAACATGGTGGATCAGACAGGCCATTACCCGCTCCATTGCCGATCAGGCGCGGACCATCCGTATTCCGGTGCATATGATCGAAACGATTAACAAGATGATGCGTGTTTCTCGTCGTATCGCCCAGGAAATCGGTCGTGAGCCTACGCCCGAGGAACTGGCTGAACATCTGGAGATGCCGGAAGACAAGGTACGTCAGATCCTCGAAGTGGCCAAGGAACCGGTATCGCTGGAGACGCCCATTGGTGACGAGGAAGATTCGCAACTCAAGGATTTTGTTGAAGATGAAAGTGCTGAAAACCCTCTGGATGGCGCCGTGAATGCAGCACTGTCCGAAGCGACGCTTGAAGTCCTGGGTCAGTTAACCGAGCGTGAACAAAAGGTGTTGCGCATGCGCTTCGGTATTGGTATGAATACGGATCATACGCTGGAAGAAGTGGGTAAGCAGTTTGGTGTAACCCGTGAGCGTATCCGCCAGATTGAGGCCAAGGCTCTGCGCAAGTTGCGACATCCATCACGGGCCAGGAAACTGAAGACGTTTGCTGATACTCCGGAGTCGTCGTCCGCCGTGGCCTGACTGAGCATCCGGTGTGGAACTGCGAAGAAAAGGCTCAGATGGGCGGTACATAGATGCGTTCGATGTTTAGCGCATGCCTGGTGACTGTATCCACCCTCACCAGCGTGGCATAAATACTTGCGCCCCGTTCTACCGCCTTAAAACGTTGTGGCAGTCTCTGCACCATGCGTTTTAATGCCCCCTCAACCTGCATGCCAATAATGGACTGATAGGCGCCGGTCATGCCCAGGTCAGTCTGGTAGGCGCAGCCCCTTGGGCGAATGGTTTCGTCGCAGGTGGGCACATGCGTGTGGGTGCCGAACACGAATGAGGCGCGATCATCCAGATACCATCCCATCCCCATCTTTTCACTGGTCGCTTCCGCATGCATATCCACAATGATGGCACTCACGTCCGACGGTATGTCGGCCAATGCTCGATCAGCGGCATGAAATGGACAGTCCCACGAGCCCATAAACACCTGCCCGATGAGGTTGATCACTGCAATTTTGTGTCCACTTGGCGTTTCGCATACAATCCAGCCACGCCCGGGAGCATCTTCGGTAAAATTAGCAGGACGGATTAACCGATGATCCTCATCCATCAAAGGCATGATCTGGCGTTGATCCCAGCAATGATTGCCATTGGTGAGCACATCAACGCCGATGGAAAACATTTCTTCCACGGTCTTTTCAGTTAAACCAAAACCCGCGGCAAGATTCTCGCCATTGGCAACGACGAAATCCACATGATGATGATCAATCAGATTCGGTAGATGTTCCTTCAGTGCCCGTCTTCCCGCCCTTCCGATAATGTCGCCAATGGCGAGAATATTCACGGTTTCCGGCATTCGATGATCTCCCGTTCGGTAATAATGGTATCCAGCGGTACATCATGCGCTTCCGCCGGAATGGCCGGTACTTCCTGACATGAAAAAGCCAGTCCCATGGTGGTTATAAGATACGTACCATATCGGTTAAGCCAACGATCAAAGCATCCCATGCCAAGCCCCAGACGATTGCCCGCACGATCAAACCCCGCCAGGGGGCAAATGAGTACCGCTTTCCCCATCCATGGTTCCCATAAACGGCCACCGACCGGTTCTTCCACACCGAATTTCCCCGTTCTCCAGCCTGTGTCATGGCTCGCCTCATACCATCGCATACCATCATGTTCATGGATGAATGGCGCAAACATCAGCGGGCGATCCATAGTCAGTATCCGGCGGGTATCCACCTCATCATGCATGGAACGATAGATCAGCACGGGAGCGGTTGTCAGTTGCCGCCGTTCAAGTTGTGATAACAACACATGCCGGATGTGAATGGATGCGAAAACACGCTCTTCGGGGGAGAGCGACCGCCGTCGCTTAAGCGCCTGCTTTCGATAAAAATTTTTCGTATTCATGTTAGTGTTGTAAAAAGAAAAAAGGCACCCCCGCGCTGACGTTATGGCGAAATGCTTCCGAACCCTTCAAACGAAGTGGGCGCCGCATCCTGATGTCAGGTTTCCCATGTGATCGCATACGCGACCGGGGATACACACGATCAAAATAGCCAAGCTCCCTTTCAGCATTTATCGGCTCGGGCAATCGTACCTTGCGTTCAACGCAGGGGCGCTTCCGCTAAACCCTGTGCCTGCAATATTATACCATCCAGCTCAGATAGCAAGCCACTCAAATCCTGATGCTGTGCCTCTTCTGTCTGCAACAGTTCGCCAGCCAGATTGAGCGCAACAAGAGCCAAAAGCCGATCCGATGCCACTGTTGTACCCAGATCGCGCAGTGCGTCCACCCGTTCCTGTACCCGTTGCGCGGCTGCCTGAACCTTCTCGGGTTCGTCCTGCGTCCGGATAGAAAAGCTGCGCTCCATGAGCGTGATTTTTACGGAATGGCTCATCTGCCCGGCTTGTTCGGTTGAAGCACCAGGTGATCCAGTTTTTCCATCACATGTTCCATGCGCCCCCTCGCCTCCTCGCGTTTATCATCCATGCCATGTAACTCATTTTTCATCTGCTGAACCTGATCCCGCCGTTTGCGCAATTCCCCTTCCGCCAGTCGAACCACTTCTCGCAGGCGCTGGTTTTCGGCCAGCAAGCCTTCCATTTTACGGCGGATTGCCGCCAGCGCCGTGGACAGTTTTTCCTTGCGATCGGCAAAGGCCTGTTTGGGATCGATATCCTGCATGCGTCCATTGGAGCACCGGTACGCACGATGGTCAACCTTTACATCTTTCAGTTCATCAGGAGAGCCTCTTGCAAAACTCATGAGCGGCGATCGGCTTCCCCACTTCGGCCCATTTCCGAGCTTGAATTTCGCTCTATGGAACCACCATGCAGCTCATTCGATCCTGAAAATGGTCTCAAAGTGGGATTGCCGTTCATCCACCCGGAGTTTTGCAAGAGGGTCAGGGGTTAAGCAATTCTCCGATATTGAATGTGGATGCAGGGTGTAAGCCTTTGGTTTGTGCCATGCGCGCTGCATGTCAAGGTTAAGTCAACGAACCGGCTGCGTCGATTCACGTATCCAGTCAGCATATGCTGCACTGGCCTGCACGGGCCACCATGCGAGTTCCGGTACTTCATAAGGATGGTGCCGGCATAGCCATGTCATGGTATCATCCAGTTTCTCCGATGTGGTTTTAATGGACAGGCAGTACTCCTCAGCCAATGTAATATGGCCTTGCCAAGGGTAAACGGATGTGGTGGAAGAAGAAACATGAACGCATGCAGCCAGCCGTCGTTTGACCAGATCATATGCCAGAGATTCTGCGGTGGCTTGACTATCCACGCTGGTGATCAGCATTATCAGGGATACATCCATGCTGGCACAGTAGCGCAAGTCATCATTTGACAACAGCTTCGCTAAAATTGAGGTACGCGTGCACCTATAAAAACCGAGGAGATATATAACATGATCGACGCGATTCATTCCATACTCAACGAGAACAGAACATTTTCTCCACCGGACAATGCCACGGCGCATATTCCGTCCATACAGGCATACCAGGATTTGCGAAACAGGTTTGAAGAAGATCTGGAGGGTACATGGGGTGAACTGGCGAAGGAGCATCTGAGATGGAAAACGCCATTCTCGCAAGTGTTAAACACCGAGAAGGCACCCTTTTTCCGCTGGTTTGAGGGCGGCGAAATGAACATCTCGGAAAACTGTCTGGATCGCCATGTTCAGGCCGGGCGAGGTGAACGCACCGCTATTATCTGGGAAGGCGAACCTGGAGATGTGCGCCGTATCAGTTACCGTGAATTGCTGGCCGATGTTTGCCGTGCTGCAAATTCACTCAAGACTCTGGGCGTGAAGCGCGGGGATCGCGTGGTTATTTATATGCCGATGATTCCGGAGGCCGCGGTGGCCATGTTGGCGTGCGCCCGTATCGGGGCAACGCATTCGGTAGTCTTCAGCGCATTTTCAGCGCATGCCCTGAAAGAGCGCATTGAAGATACGGGTGCAAAAATCGTCATTACGGCGGATGGAGGGTGGCGGCGGGGAGAGGTGCATGCGCTTAAACCCAATGTGGACGAGGCCTTGTCGCAAGGTTGCCGCGGCATCCGGCATGTCCTGGTGGTACGGCGTGGCGGTAATGATATTGAGATGCGGGCAGGACGCGATATAGAATGGCATGAGGCCCTGGCCGTGCAAGCGGATCAATGCGAAGCCGTATCGTGTCCGTCGGAGCATCCGTTGCTGATACTGTATACTTCCGGCTCAACCGGTATGCCAAAGGGGGTGGTTCACGCCTCAGCCGGTTATCTGCTGTGGGCGCGATTGACCATGCAATGGGTGTTCGATTTCCACCCGGAATCCGATATATTCTGGTGTACGGCGGATATCGGCTGGATTACCGGGCATACCTATACCGTATATGGGCCGCTGGCTTGTGGTGGTACGACACTCATGTACGAAGGCATGCCGACCTATCCCGATCCGGGCCGCCTGTGGAAGATATGCGCCGATCACGGCGTCACTATCTTTTACACGGCGCCAACGGCCATTCGCGCGCTCATCAAGGCAGGCGATGCATGGCCGGAAAAACATGATTTATCCTCGCTCAGGGTATTGGGTACGGTGGGTGAGCCCATCAATCCCGAAGCATGGATATGGTATCACAAGGTCATCGGCAAGGAGCGTTGCCCTATCGTGGATACATGGTGGCAGACTGAAACCGGCGGTCATATGATTGCCCCCCTGCCCTTTGCCACGTTAACGAAACCCGGATCGGCAACGCTGCCGCTCCCGGGTGTTTTCGCGGATATCGTGGATCAAGATGGTAAGCCCATGATGCCAAATGAAGGCGGCCTGCTGGTGCTGACCAAACCATGGCCTGCCATGTTGCGTGGCATCTGGGGTGATGATGATCGCTATGTTGAGGCCTACTGGAAGAAGTTTGACGGACGCTACTATTTCGCAGGTGATGGCGCACGTCGTGATACGGATGGCTATTTCTGGATTATGGGGCGCGTGGATGATGTACTCAGTGTGTCGGGCCACCGCCTGGGTAGCATGGAAATCGAGTCCGCGCTGGTATCCCATGAAGCCGTGGCCGAAGCGGCCGTGGTTGCCCGGCCGGATGATATCAAGGGTGAGGCTATTTGCGCCTTTGTCGTACTGAAGAAGAAAGCATCGGATCATCTCAAGGAGGACCTCAGAGAGCATGTGGTAAAGGAAATCGGCCCGATTGCAAGACCTGATGAGATCCGGTTTGCGGACAAGCTTCCCAAAACGCGTTCCGGCAAGATCATGCGCCGTCTGTTGCGCGACATTGCTGCCGGGCGGGATATCCGGCAGGATATATCAACGCTGGAAGACCACCGGGTGATCGATCAATTACGGAAGTGAGCGACAGCCTTACGGCCTCATCATAAGAATAAAGGTGAGAAATTATGACCATTCGCACGCGTTTTGCCCCATCACCCACGGGTATGCTACATATCGGCGGTGCTCGTACGGCGCTGTTCTCGTGGCTGCATGCACGACATCACGGGGGTGAATTTGTATTGCGCATTGAGGATACGGATCGAGAGCGTTCCACGCAGGAATCGACGCAAGTCATTCTGGACGGTCTTTCCTGGCTGGGTCTGAACTTGGATGGAGATGTGGTCTTCCAGAGCCGGAATCATGCCGCTCATGTGGCGGCGGTGGAACACCTGCTTGCGACAGGCAAGGCTTACCGCTGTTGTTGCAGCAAGGCTGCACTGGATGCCATGCGTGATACACAACGCGCGACGGGCCGGAAACCCATGTATGACGGACGCTGCCGGCAACGTACGAATACACCGAAAAATCAACCCGGTGTTATTCGTTTCCGTTCTCCCGACACAGGGAAAACGGTAGTTCATGATCTGGTATTGGGCGATGTGACGTTTAATAACCGGGAACTGGATGATTTGGTTCTGATGCGCTCGGACGGGTCGCCAACCTACAACCTCGCCGTGGTGGTGGATGACGCAAACATGGGGATTACGCATGTCATTCGCGGTTCGGATCATCTGAATAATACACCGCGCCAGATTCAGCTCTACGCGGCGCTGGATCTTTCCGTTCCCGAATTCGCGCATATTCCGCTCATCCACGGGCCGGATGGTGCCAAGATGTCCAAACGACATGGCGCGGTCGCCATTACCGAATACCGCAAAGCCGGGTATGTCCCCGATGCCGTGGTCAATTACCTGGCCCGACTGGGCTGGTCGCACGGGGATGAAGAAGTATTCAGCCGGAGCCAGTTAATCGAACTGTTTGATGTACGTGGGGTTGGCAAAGCCGCGGCACGTTTTGATCAGGACAAACTGGACTGGCTGAATGCGCATTATCTGCGTTGCGTAGCGCCGGAATCGCTCTCCACGGAGGTGATGCGGCGGCTGGGCGTGGATGTTTCCAGGGGGCCGGGTATTGCCAAAGTGGTTCAATTACTCCAGGAGCGATCGAGAAACCTGATTGAGCTGGCTGAAGGCGCACGTTTTTTCTATACCGCGCCCGTGGATTATGTGGAACAAGCAGTTAAAAAGAACTTCAGGGAATCCACATGGTGCCTGCTGGATGCCTTCATCACACGCGCCGAAGCCATGCAGGACTGGACGCCGGAATCCATCCATGCGCTGATCACCGATATTTGCGATATGGCAAGTGTCAACATGGGCAAACTCGCCCAACCGATCCGTATACTGGTTTCCGGCGGCCCTGTTTCGCCACCCGTCGACGCCACGCTTGCCCTGCTGGGCAAGGAGGAGTCTCTGCATCGGATCGGACGGGGAAAATCTGCGCTAACAATGAGCCCCTTGCAAAACTCGTGAACGGCGATCTGCTGCTCTGTCAAACAGCGTCCAAAATTGACCCCCCGTCAGCGTCCAGAATTGACCCCCCTAATACGGGCCAAATCAGGTTCGATTTTCGAACCTCCAACTCTTGTTTCCAGTCTCGATAATATCGCAGTGATGGGTAA
>VAOZ01078943.1_pt1 | contig 10404 bp, 9 predicted proteins | sample 3394041 | NCBI WGS metagenome assembly VAOZ01 (sample SAMN08290431, study PRJNA428436) | hydrothermal vent metagenome | isolation source: Deep-sea hydrothermal vent chimney | place: Indian Ocean: Southwest Indian Ridge
AACAAAGGTTATTCGGTAAACGATGACTTTTATTTAGCTGTCGGGCGATACTCTCTTTTCAACACTTGTAACTCATGGGTTAACAGAGCCTTTAAGAAAAGTGGGTTAAAAGCTTGTTACTGGACACCTTTTTCTTTTGGACTGATGAATAAGTATAAAAAATAGGTGTAATGAATAAAAAGGATGGGGGGTCACTTGCCATTTATGGGGATACAGACTGTCTCTCAGCCTAATCACAAACAAAATACAGCCCATTTAAAACCGGTTTAAATGGGCTGTATTTCATCATTATTGTGTCCTTACACCATCAATTATTGATTAAGGATACATTTTCAAACATAAGATGTAGAAACCCATGTCCCGTACCGGGCACAGGAGACTTATTACCATTGATATCTAACGGTGGGAGGATGATATGTGTTTCATATTCATTTTTAGAATGGTCTGTGGCATCAGTGTCCACATCCGTTATTAACTTGAGGTCAGCCGTTCTTGCCCGTGAGGCCACCATGATATGGATTAACCGGTCGGAAGCGAGGATATTGCCGCTGCCATCTTTCAGGTCCGCTGTTCCCCATAAAGTTACGTAAGCCAACATTTTGGGCATTAAACCTGTTCCGATACCGGTATTTCCGTGCATCTCTTTGTTGAACCCTACTCCCCCAAAATACGAGTGGTCACCGGTTCCTGAAGCTTTGTGGATGATTTTAATATTGTCAATCACAAACATTTCTCCGTTAGGTCTTTGGTACTTTATGCTGACATTTTTAACGAGGTCTTTTGAAGTTTTGGCGTCCTCCGGTGTATTATCAACGGCTTCAAAGGTGTAGGAACCCGAACCGAAAGCAACATTATTTGAAAATGGGGTTGGCGACATGGCTTCATTGATAGCAGCAGGTCCCGGAAGTATTTCATAAGCTTGTTTCCAGTCTCTTGTAGCATCCGTTAAATTAACATTTTCCCACATCATGTGTATAAATCCATGATCGGTTCCGGGTACAGGAGATTTGTTGCCCGCCATATCCAGCGGTATCAAGATGACATGCGTTTCCGCCATCCATGTATTATGATTAGACTTGTCAGTATCCACATTAGTGATCAGTTTCATATCTTTTGTTCTTACTCTTGAGCCAACCATTATGTGGACTATCCTGTTAGAGGCCACAACCTTGCCTGTTGCGGCATCCTTTAGGTCAACAAGTCCCCAAAGTGTAATATAAGCAAGCATTTTAGGCATTAAGCCGGTTCCAATGCCTGTGTTTCCATGCATCATCTTGTTTAAGCCAACGCCTCCAAAAAATGTATGATCACCTGCTCCGGCGGGTTTATGAATAATGTTGATTTTATCGATTTTAAACCGTTTGCCGTTGTTAGCAGTAAATTCAATATTCACTGAAGAGACGGCATCTGTTGAGTTTGGAGAATCAGTGTCCACCTTATCTGCTACCATTAGATTATAGGTTCCGGTAGTCATTTTGATTTTATTTGAAAATGGGGTAGGATTCATAGCAGGGTTTATTACTGCCTGACCTGGTAATATTTCATAAACCTTACCAGCGGAAGAATTACTACTCCCCGAAAATTTCAGAAGGGTGGAATAGTCAGCGGAAGAAGTAGCAGCTCTTGAGCTCGGTAGCGTAGTTGGAGAATCTTTAGTACAGGAAGCTGCAAAAACAAGCAAGGAAAGAATCAATGCCTGGGGTAAAATTTTTCTTAAGTAAATCATTTCAAAATAGTTTTAGTTAATAAATTAAAAGTTATAAATGATTGACGCCGAATATTGAATATCCTTACAACACTGTTCAGGATTGTATCTATTAACTGTTCAGCTACTCTGTCCGTAATTTCCATTTAAAGAGAGGCTGTTCCGTCGTATTTCCATTAATTCGAGTAAGTTATCCCTTTGCCTACCGTAGCATTTCTTCTCAGATACATGCAGGGTTCTCAAATCGTTATCCACAAAACCACCTCCTAAATTTCACACGATAATGTTAAAAAAATGTAAAATATTTAAGTGTTTGCTTAAATAAGCAAAATTATATATCTTTGCGCCACTATTAATTTTAAAATATACGACAATGATTAACCAATCTTGTATCAGGCTGTTTGCTGACCGTGAAAAAATAGATTCCTGCAAAGAGAGACTCGCCGCCGAGGCAGCGCCAATTCACCAACTGAGCAATGTGCTGGCGTTGGCCGGGAACGAAGTACGGCTGAAAATCATATTTCTTCTGCATGAAGAACCGGAGTTATGTCCCTGTGACCTTTCCGATATTTTGAGCATGAGCGTTCCGGCTGTTTCACAGCACCTGCGCAAAATGAAAGACGGAAACATAGTTGCCTCACGAAGAGAGGGACAGGTGCTTTATTACTCACTTAAATCCCAGCATCTGGGTTTACTCAAAGTAATCTTTAATGAAATCAACCTGTTAAACGCAAAGGAGGAACTTGCATGAGTGCAAAAAAATCTAACGCAACCAAACTGGCAGGTGCAGGTATTTTTACCGCCATTGCCGCATCCTTATGCTGCATCACACCTGTTTTGGCGCTCATTGCCGGCACTTCGGGCATCGCTTCCAGCTTTTCATGGCTGGAACCTTTTCGGCCTTATCTTATTGGAATAACTATTCTTGTTCTAAGCTTTGCATGGTATCAAAAACTGAAACCCCGCACGGCCGAAGAGATAGCCTGTGATTGTGAAACAGATAAAAAACCCTCTTTCTGGCAGTCGAAATTATTTTTAGGAATTGTTACTGTTTTTGCTATCCTTATGATGGCATTTCCTTATTACGGATCCGTTTTCTCTCCGGACCCCAAAAAAGAGGTTACCATTGTCCTTCAAAATAATATTCAAACACTACATCTTAATGTTGAAGGAATGACTTGCTCTTCCTGTGATAACAATGTAGAAAATGCAGCGTATCAGGCGGGAGGCGTGATAGATGCAAAAGCCGATTACCGCACTGGCAAAGCTGTGGTCAAATTTGACAAAACCAAAACTTCAGCAGATAAAATTATCAAATCTATTAATGCCACCAGCTATAAAGTGGTTGGAGATTCATTAGAGGACAACAACAAAGGGGTTGCCATTTTTCATGCGAATGATATTCAAACGCTCCATCTTAATGTTGAAGGGATGACTTGCTCTTCCTGTGATAACAACGTAGAGAATGCTGCGTATCAGGCAGGAGGCGTGATAGATGCAAAAGCCGATTACCGCACAGGCAAAGCTGTGGTCAAATTTGACAAAACCAAAACTTCAGCAGATAAAATTATCAAATCTATTAATGCCACCAGCTATAAAGTGGTTGGAGATACTTTGGAGAAATAGTTTTATTCATAATCCTAATATATAAAGAGATAAGACACTCATGTTTAAATTTTAAGCACACAAGGGGATGATTAAAGTCCGCTTTGCGGACGACTCAAATATCGCCTTGGATTTCAATCCAAGGCGATTGAGTCAAAACACATTATATCAATATATTACAAATAATAAACAGATGAAAATTGCAACTTTTAAAATCAAAGGAATGACCTGTGACCATTGTGCAGCAACTATTGAAAGGCAGTTCAAGAACAAAGTTGGTATCGCAGAAATGAAGGTCTCCTACCCTAAGGGGAATGGGATATTCACTTTCGACGAAAATGAAATATCCGAAGAGGAAATTATTAAAACGATTAATGATACCGTACACTATCGGGTCGTTGATGAAATAATGCCTGAAAACAGGACTCCGGAAAAACATTACGATTTAATTATTGTTGGCGGTGGCTCGGCAGCATTTTCGGCAGCCATAAAAGCTGAAAGTCTGAACCTCACCACGCTCATGGTCAACGCCGGGCTGGCTTTTGGCGGAACCTGTGTGAATGTGGGTTGTGTCCCCTCCAAAACACTCATCCGTACCGCAGAAACCGTTTACCACGCTTCACATTCCAACTTTGCAGGTATTAAACCCAATGGAGCAGCTATTGATTTTGCACAAATAATCAAAGACAAGAAGCAGTTGGTCGCCACTTTGCAACAAAAAAAATACATGGATGTGGTGAGTGATTTCATTGACCTTACCCTGGTAACCGGCCGGGCAGAATTTACAGATAGCAAAACCATAAAGGTGGACGGTAAAGAAACTTATACCGCTTTGAAATTCCTGATTGCCACAGGAGCAAGCACCAACATCCCGGATATCGAAGGTTTAAAGGATATCGGATACCTGACCAATGTTTCGTTGTTCGATATGGAAGAAAAGCCTGAAAGCCTGACGATTATGGGGGCAGGCTATATTGGTTGCGAAATAGCTATGGCTTATAATCGCCTCGGCATTAAGGTACGCATTATCGAATTTACCGACCGTGTATTAAGAACGCAAACGCCTGATATCAGCAAGGAATTAGAAAAATATATGCGTGACGAAAGTATTGAAATCCTGCCAAACTTCAGAGCTGTAAAGTTTGAAAAACGAGGGAACAACACAATCATTCATTGCAAATGTCCCGATGGCACGTTCACTGAAATTGTTGAACCGGGAAAAATTGTTGTGGTAACCGGCATCAAAGCCAATACACAAAAGTTAAAGTTAGAGAATACAGGTGTGCAGCTTGCGCAAAACGGCCACATTGCGGTGAATAAAAAAATGGAGACCAACATTCCGCATATTTATGCTGCCGGCGATGTAGCCAACACACCGGCTTATGTTTACACTGCAGCTTTTGAAGGAAAAATTGCTGTTGAAAATGCTTTTACGGGAGCAGGTAAAACAACGGATTATTCTGCACTTCCCTGGGTGGTTTTTACCGATCCGCAAGTTGCAGGTGCCGGTATGGACGAAGTACAGGCAGAAGCACAAAATATTCCTTTTGAAGTTTCCAAACTGGAACTGAAATATATTCCAAGAGCCATTGCCGCCCGCGACACCCGTGGATTTATCAAATTAATTCGCAATCCTGAAACTGACAAACTTATTGGCGCCAGAGTAATAGCTCCCGAAGGTGGTGAACTTATCCATGCACTCAGTATGGCCATAAAATATGGCATAACGGTCAGTGAACTTGCCGAAAGTCTTTATCCGTATCTTACTTTAGGTGAAGGTATTAAGCTTGCCGCCATTACTTTTGGAAAAGATGTGTCTAAGTTGAGCTGTTGTGCAAGTTGAAAAGTCACAGGGAATTAAAGAAAATTTGTCAGCAACATGATGCCCCGGTGTATGGGAATGATTTTTGCAGAGACTGATAAAGATGCAAAGGGAAAACTTGCAAAAGAGATGCTCAAAAAAATGTTGGCAATACCTTCAAGTACTGCCAAAAATGAAGTTTAAGAATCTTAAAAACAAAAGTTATGTGGACAGGAAATTTTTGGATGGGTGGAATGTGGATTTTTCCGCTTATCATGTTGGTAGTTATTTTATTATTCATTTTTCTCTTTTTTGGCAGATGTGGCTTCAGTCCGTCCTGGTATTACCGATACAGGGATGGTCATCCATCAGAATCTGTGGAGACGCCACTTGAAATTCTAAAAAAGCGCTATGCCAAAGGGGAGATTACGAAAGAGGAGTTTGAACGGATTAAGAAGGATGTATTATGAACGGAGAAAGTTGTGGTATAGACGACAAAGGGAAAAGTTGTTGCAACACTTCGAAACAAGAACCGGAAGTTAATCTGAGAGAGCATTGGAACAAGGCTTATTTAAACAGTGCTGATGATAAGTTGGGCTGGTACGAAGAGTTCCCGCAAGAGTCAATCTGCATGGTTGAGAAATGTAATTTATCTCCTGATTCGGTAATTTTAAATGTTGGCGCAGGAACCACCACCCTGATTGAGTTTCTTTTGTTGATGGGCTACAGGAACATAATTGCAACGGACATAAGTAACGACAGTCTGCACAAACTAAAAGTTAGCCTTGGAGCGGAAGAAGATAAAATAACGTGGATTGTGGATGATTTAACCAAACCGGTTCTCCTGAAGGATATCACTCCCGTTGATCTTTGGATAGACAGAGCAGTGCTTCATTTCTTCACAGAGCCACATGATCAGGGTACCTATTTTGAGCTGTTAAAAAGCAAAGTCAGGAAAGGCGGCTATGTCATTTTTGCAGAGTTCAATCTTAAGGGGGCAACAAAATGTTCGGGTCTGCCCATTTATAGATACAGCCGGGAAATGTTAGCCGAAAAGATAGGAGATAATTTCGAGCTGACACACAGTTTTGAATATTTATACTTTATGCCTTCGGGAGCAGAAAGACCTTATATTTATACGCTTTTTAGAAGAACAAGTGAATAAGCCATCATCGCTGAGACGAATATCACCATTTCATTAACAGGTTAAAAGCAAGCTGTGGAAAGCGTAAAAACAAATTTCATAGCAAGAATTTTAATGATTATCTTTGTGTTAAATTAAAAGATGTAAAATGAGTTTTAAAACGAAACACAAAATTATAAATGGTGACAGTCGAATAATGACTGAATTAAAAGATAAATCAGTTGACTTAGTGATTACTTCACCACCATATTGGCAATTAAAAGATTACGGAACAGAAAATCAAATTGGATATAATGACAGCTATGAAGACTATATTAATAACCTAAATCTTGTTTGGAAAGAAAGTTATCGAGTTCTTAATAATGGATGTCGTTTATGTATCAACATTGGCGACCAATTTGCAAGAGCTGTTTATTATGGCAGATATAAGGTTATCCCAATACGAACTGAAATAATAAAATTTTGTGAAGCTATTGGGTTTGACTATATGGGTGCTATCATTTGGCAGAAAAAAACCACGTCAAATACTACTGGCGGAGCTTCATTAATGGGTAGTTATCCTACGCCAAGAAATGGAATTTTATCCATTGATTATGAGTTTATTTTATTATTCAAAAAATTAGGGACACCAATAAAACCAAGTAAAGAAATAAAAGAACAGTCAAAAATGACCAAAGAAGAATGGAAAACATATTTTGACGGTCATTGGAATTTTGGTGGAGCAAAGCAAGACGGGCACATCGCTATGTTTCCGGAAGAATTACCGAGAAGGCTTATAAAAATGTTTTCATTTGTTGGAGATACTATACTCGACCCTTTTCTTGGAAGTGGTACAACTTCACTTGCAGCAAAGAAATTAAACAGAAATTCTGTTGGTTACGAAATTAACCCTGACTTTATTCCATTCATTAAAAGGAAATTAGAAATAAACCAAGGAGACATTTTTATTTCTGATTACAGCTTTATAAAACAAGAAAAGATAAATGCCGACTTTAAGGATGAGATAAGTAAACTGCCATATATCTTTAAAGACTTTCACAACTTTGATAAGAAAACAGACCCTAAAAAACTTCAATTTGGTTCGAAAATTGATCAAAATGGTTCAACCAAAAGAGAAGAATATTATTCGGTAAAAGAAATTATTAGCCCCGAATTAATAAAACTAAATAACGATTTGGTCGTTCGGCTTATTGGAGTTAAAGAAAAAAAGGAAGCAAACGGAAAAGCTATTGAGTTTTTACAGCTCAAAACAAAAGGACAAAAAGTTTTTCTGAAATATGATGAAACCAAACACGATGAAAATAATCATTTGATGGTTTATTTATATCTTAAAAATAAAACATTCATTAATGCCCACCTGATAAAAAATGGTTTTGCAAATGCTGATTTGACATTTAATTATAAGAATAAAGAAAAATTTATCTATTTAACCAGGGAAACTGTATAATGCCGAATAAAGAATTTAAAAAAAATGCAAAGCCATTCGGTAAAAAAGAAAAAGTATTAAACTATGCGAGTAATACCTATCAACTTACGAGACCGAATAAAGTTGATGCTGTTATGGCATTGATAAGAGAATGTCAGCCAAAAGCACTTGATGAATGGGAAAAGTTCTATTTTGAAAAAGCTTATACCAAGAAAAAAAACAGTATTAAAATTACAAAAGAAACATTAGATGAACTTGGAGAACGATTATATGCAAAAATAACGGAAGTAGTTATTCCTGAATGGGCAGCAGCATTTGAAGACTTAACTCTACGAGACTGTAAAGACTATATTTATGAAGTTACAATCGTCCGCACTTATGACGGTTTTTTACTTGAAAAGTCTGTTATCAATGATGGCCTTGCAAAGATATTCCCAAAGATTGAATTTGAAGAAAGTGACCCTGAATTAGACCACGCCGGAGATATTGATTATCTCGGTAAAGTTGGAAATAAATATTTTGGAATACAAATCAAACCAATTACAGCTAATGCAAATTTTGGAAATTATAAAATAACTGAAAGGATGAGTGCAAGTTTTCAAGATTTTGAAAACAAGTATGGCGGAAAAGTTTTTGTAATTTTCTCAACCCGGACTGGTGATAAAAAGGTCATTAAAAACAAAGAAGTCATAAATGAAATAAGAACGGAAATTGAAAGGTTAAAAAAAGTTAGCTTGTAACAAAGCATGTAGTTTATGGCGGGTAAATATTGAATATAAAGAGTATAACATTAAATAAATTATAATAAATTAAAAAAATTGTACTACAAAAACTGCCACAAACCATATACTATCCGCTAAAAACGACAAAGCCTTTTCAGCAATGAGAATTGTCAGAGAACCATTTCGACTGACCTTATTTGATATCAGGACTACTCTCCACCATTATTTTTTTTCATACTTTTACCCATAATGTTTTTAATGAAGTTGTTTAAAGTTCAATGTAAGGAATTGAGTTGGCAACCGTCAAACCTATTATGGCTTTAGTTTAGCAACTTCATGCCGTATTAATCAAAACACGGTTATTGTTAAAACAGGCCACTGAAAAATACAATTTAAATAGACTCTTATGCCTAAAAAAATTTCAATAAGCACTTCACACAACGGCCCTTTGGTTGTCAGAAATATTGAGAGCCTGACCGAAGGAAACGGAAATATGTTTTCCATAAAGAAGAAAACTATTGCCCTCTGCCGCTGTGGAGAATCCAAACATAAACCATTTTGTGACGGAACCCACGGGAAAATCGGATGGACAGATGAGAAACAGGAAGGCAGACAGCCCGGGAAAACGGATAGTTATCAGGGTAAAAAAATTACTATCCATGATAACCGCGGGATTTGTGCACACGTAGGCTTTTGCACGGCAGGGCTACCCAAAGTTTTCCAAATGGGTGTAGAGCCATGGATTAATCCCAATGCCGAAACAGTAGAAAAAATCATCGAAACCATAGAAAGATGCCCTTCAGGTGCCTTGAGCTATTCCATCGATGGCGTTTTATATGACAAATTCACGGAGCAACCGGAAATCAAAGTTACCGAAGACGGCCCCTATTTTGTCAAGGGCTCCATTGAATTGCACGACAAAGACCACCCCGAATCGGAAGAACATTTTGCTTTGTGCCGGTGCGGGAAATCAAAAAACAAACCTTTCTGCGATGGACAACACTGGTATTCACAATTTAAAGATGCCGGAAAAGCCATTCCGATTGGGTTAAACAGCGATGCCAAAGTCGCTAATATTCAGAAACTTGCAGAAAGTGGGAAGAGTGAAAATTCCGCTATGCGCACCCTGCGGACTTTTCCCGGTTTTGAAACACTAATTTTTAAAGGCGCGCAGCTGCACAAAATGCCCCTGAACGAAGATGTTCAGGTAAACACCAAAACAATCATCGGGAAAACTGCCAAACAACCGCTTGAGATGAAAATGCCTTTTTATGTCTCGCACATGTCTTTTGGTGCGCTTTCGCGGGAAGCAAAGATAGCACTGGCAAAAGGCACCAGCCTTGTCGGCACAGCAATGTGTTCCGGCGAAGGCGGCATGCTCCCCGACGAACGCCGGGCGGCAACAAAATACATTTATGAGCTGGGAACCGCTGCTTTTTCGCACATCGACAGCGCCATGATACAAGCTGATGCCGTGGAAATAAAAATCGGCCAGGGCGTAAAACCCGGATTGGGAGGACACCTGCCCGCACACAAGGTAACGGAAGAAATTGCGAAAATCAGAGGATTGAAGCCGGGAGTAGCCTCCGTTTCGCCGGGAAGACTTTCCGGAGTTAACAACCTAAAAGATTTGCAAAAGCTGGTAGCCCACATTAAAGAAATTACCGGAGGGAAACCGGTCGGATTGAAATTTGCTTCCGGACATGTCGAGGAGGATTTGGCATTTGCACTGAAAGCAGAACCGGATTTTATTACCATCGACTGCCGCGGTGGCGCAACAGGTTCATCACCACGATTTTTGAAAGACAATGTGGGCATACCACCCCTTTTTGTCATTTGCAGAGCAAGAAAATATCTCGATAAGGTCAACAGCAAGATAACATTTTGTGTTACGGGCGGCTTCAGAGACAGCTCGGATATCGCCAAAGCCCTTGCCCTCGGCGCAGATGCGGTCGCTCTCGCCACCGCTTCGATGATTGCCATTGGTTGTATTCAGGCTAA
>VAOZ01091867.1_pt1 | contig 10404 bp, 12 predicted proteins | sample 3394041 | NCBI WGS metagenome assembly VAOZ01 (sample SAMN08290431, study PRJNA428436) | hydrothermal vent metagenome | isolation source: Deep-sea hydrothermal vent chimney | place: Indian Ocean: Southwest Indian Ridge
CGGATATCAAGTGATGTGGCAAGGCTACGCTTACCTTCAATTGATGTGCGAAGGCTTCAAACTTGCAGAAAATCCCTATGGGAGAAATACTTGTGGGTAAAAGGCAGGGCTAACCTGAACTATCCATGAATCGCCATGATGATTGCACCGGGCCTTTGTTCGCTGGCGGATCCCAAGGAAGGAGGTCGTAGCCATGCATACGGATGACCGACGAGGGATTCGGTGCGAACGAAGGAACAAGCAAGGCATGGCAGCATTTATGAATAGTTCAGGCTAAGGAGAGATTCCTCTACGGAGCGCGTAACCGTTATCACAAACATTGCCGCATCCGGCACTGAATCCCTCGAAAACCACGGGGGTGGATGCACGAACGCATATAACCCATACTTGCCGCGATTATGCATGAACACCATCGACATACGCAGCGCAGGATGAATGCCGCACTGCTTTTGACCGCGATATTTGCTGCTGTGGAGCTGGCGGGTGGCTGGATATCCGGTTCGCTGGCCTTACTGGCAGATGCTGTCCACATGATTTCCGATGTAGGTGCGCTCGGGTTGGCAGCACTGGCACAACGCCTCGCCGCCCGCCCCGCACATGCGGGAATGAGTTATGGCTATGGACGGGCGCGTGTGCTGGCTGCGCAAGTGAATGGATTTAGCCTGTGGTTCGTTGCAGGATGGATTGCATGGGAGGCCGTAGGGCGTATTCATTCACCGCCGCAGGTACACGGTGCGTTAATGCTGGGCATTGCCACGGCCGGGCTGGTAGTCAATATCATCATTCTTGGATGGTTCCACGGCGGCCATGATTTGAATACGCGCGCTATTTACTGGCATGTACTTGGAGATATGCTGGGGTCGGTGGCGGCTATTGTGGCAGGTATTGTTATCGTGTGGACTGGCTGGATGCCAATCGATCCGATCCTTTCCCTCGTGGTGGTACTCATCCTGGCATGGGGCGGTTGGCGACTGGTGTATGAGACGACGCTGCAAATTATGGAGGCTGCACCTTCTTCCGTGGACATGGATATATTGGAAGCCCGTATGATCGCTATTGATGGAGTAAAGGGCGCACATCATGTGCATGTCTGGACATTGCCGGATGAACGCATGGCGCTATCGGCACATGTGTGCATCCAGACCATGGCGGAATGGCCGAAAATTTTACCTCAATTACTTTCGAGCTTGCGCGGCGAGGGAATTGCCCATGCAACGCTGCAAGCAGAGAATGGTGGAGATGTTTGCCCCGATGCTTGTTCGGATGCCACCTCAGCAAGCACTTCCTGACAACGGGCAGAGATGTATGCAAAGCCGCCGATGTGTCCGTATGACATTGGCATGTTGAGACAGGCAAAAAAAAGGTGCTGTGCTATGCCTTTGGAGGATCTGGAGTCATCATGGCTGATCCATCTCCATGATCGGCATGAGCCGCATCGGTTTTATCGGCATGTCGCTCAGGCGTTTTTGCACGGCTATTTCATCGCAATCGGCAAACTTCGAACAGTGTACGCATACGGTCCAAACCTTGTGAGGTAACCCTTCCCTGGGAACCCGTTCATAGCCGGAGCGTAGAAAAAAATCCGGCGCATACGTCAGCGCGAAAATACATGCCACGCCCAAACCCGAACCCCATATCTCGCATGCCTCCAGCAGCAAACGCCCGATACCCCGGCCCTGCATGTTGTTGCATACGGCCAGCGATCGCACTTCGGCCAGATTGGAACCATAAATATGCATCGCGGTTGTTCCAACCAGTGTCCCATCAAAAATGGCGACTATAAATTCCTGTAAATGCTGAAAAATATTATCCCGCGAACGCGGTAAAATAATGCCCTGTTCGGCAAGGGGCGCCAGCAGCGTCGCAATGGTATCTACATCACCCACCTCGGCCATGCGTACCTGGATGTGGTGCGGCACGAGCGGAGCTTAACCCGGACTATTCGTCAATACTGCCGCACCGTGCGCCAGCATTTCCCGCGCATGTTCGAGACTTTTGGCATTGGCACCACCCAGCATTCGCGCCAGTTCTTCCTGTCGTTCATCGTTATTCAGCGGCTTTAAGCGACTGATAGTGCGGGTTTCCTTCCGTTGTTTGAAGATATGGACTTGCTGCCGGGCACAGGCTGCCACCTGTGGCAGATGCGAAATCACCAGCACCTGTCGATTACGGCCCATGGCGGCAAGCAACTCGCCTACGCACCAGGCCGTCTCGCCGCCAATACCCGTATCCACCTCGTCGAAAACGGCGATATTCGGGGCTAAAGACATTGCGCCGCAGCCCTTAAGCGCCAGCACAAGGCGGGACATTTCACCACCGGATGCAACAGCGACCCATTCGCGGAATGGCTCTCCAGGATTCGATGCGGCCATAAGCGCTACATGATCGTATCCGAGATCGCTCCACGCCGATTCGTCTTCCGCCTGCGGCTCTACGTCAGCCCGTATTTGCATACCTGCCAATGCCAGCCGGTCGAGAAACGGGCGCAACTGCTTACATAAATCCTTTCCCGCCCTGATCCTGGCCGTGGACAACGTTTCAGCCGAAGCCAGAAATTCCTTTCTGGCGGTATCTACACGCTGACGTTGCGATGCTTCATCCCATGCGCCGGTCTCCATACGAACAACCCTGTCTTCCAGCTCCCGCAACAGCATTATCAGGCCTGCCTCGTCCACCCCATGTCGGCGCATGGCTTCATGGATGTCCAGCAGCCGGGATTCTGTGTCTTCCAGAGCTTGAGAATCAAATGATTCATCCAGCAATAATGTGCGTAAACTCGGTCCCGCCTCACCCAGCAGTGCATCCACCTGTTCCAGCAAGGTCAGGCTATCCTTGATCTCTTGCCTGAATCCAGCTACGGCTTCCAGTCTATGCACACAATCAGCCAGACGTGAACGAATGTTGTTGTCATCATCTTCGAGAGTGGCCAAGACAACATAAAGCGCCCGCTGGATTTGGGAAAAGTGGCGGCCTGATTCAACCTGAAACTGAAGTTCGTCCACCAGCCCTGCACACAATTTCAGCACCTGCAATCGTCCAAGCTCAGCGCGCGTCCAGGCCTCTTCACGCGCGCCCTGATCGCGTTCAGCCAATAGTCGGTTCAGTGTATCCCGCTCATTTTTCCATTGATGGAAGGCGATAGCCACTGCCTCGATTGTTTTCTTCCGCACATGAGCGTCGAGTAGCTTTCGCTGAAAGTCGGCGCGTAACAGGGATTGGTGTTCGTGCTGTCCATGCATGTCCAGACATGCTCGACCGATATGTTGCAGTAATTTCGCGGACGTGGGCGAACCGTTGATGTATGCACGCGAACTTCCATCGGAGCGAATGACCCGACGTAACATCACGTCATTCCCGGCATCCAGATCGTGGTCACGCAGCAATTGTTGTACAGACTCGCTCACAGCTTCGATGGTCGCGGCAACCTCCGCCCGATCCGCACCGTGGCGTACCCAATCACTGCTGGCACGTGCGCCAAAGGCCGCCCCCAGCGCATCCACCAGCATGGATTTTCCCGCACCGGTCTCTCCGGAAAAAACAGTCATGCCACAGGATAATTCCAACCGGATATCTTCGATCAGGGCGAATTCTCGGACATGAAGTTCAGTCAGCATGAGGCCCCGTCATCATGGAGTCCCGACCAGTGCAATTTGCTACGCAGCACTTCATAATAGTTGCGGCCGGGAAGATAGGCCAGCGACACCGTTTTTCCTTTTTTTACATGAATCGTATCCCCTTCCAGTAATTCGAAGCACACCTGGCCGTCCAGATTGAGCGCGGCAGGCGCGGGCACTTCTGTAAGCTTCAGCTCAATGAGGTTCTCAGCCGGTACGACGATAGGGCGGTTCGAAAGCGTGTGTGGGCAAACGGGTGCCACAGAAATGGCATTCAGGGCCGGATGTACAATGGCACTGCCCGCGGACAGTGCATAGGCGGTGGAGCCTGCCGGTGTTGCCAGCACCAGACCATCAGCGCGAACGCGGAACACAAACTCCCCTCCCACCTTCATTTCATATTCGATCATGCGCGGGTGTCGGTTGCGTTGCAGCACTACGTCATTTAGGGCAACCCCTCCGCCCAACGGTACACCATCGCGCCAACCTTCGGCATGCAGACTAAAATAACGAGCGATGTGACCGCCGCCATTCAAAACCGTATCTACTGCACTGAACATGGCATCCGCCGATGCGCCGGTAAGAAAACCCAAATGTCCCAGATTGATGCCCAGAATGGGGATGTCCGTTCCAACGAAACGTCGGCTCACATGCAAAAGCGTGCCATCTCCACCCAATATCACCATTAGATCGACACGCTTTACCATCTCGTCCAGCGATACGCAAACCTCATTGCAGATATGGGCTAATCCTTCACCAGGCAAGACGGATTTACCACGCCGTTTGAGCCAGTCGCACAATTCGGCACCCAGTTTCCGCGCTCGTTCCTGTCCCGGCTTGATACTGATACCAATCGTTTTCATTGCTGTTTTATCCCTACCCAGTCTTTGGGCTCCGTGTGGCACAAAAAGCACTGATCGCCTTTGGCATGGTTGATAGCAGGCCGTGGACGGATGCCCTTCGGCCCGTGGCATTTCATGCAGGCCTGGCGCGTCAGGGCATGCGTATGCACTGCATCATTAGGCGTTGGTTTGGTGGTACGTTTGCCGCCGCCTAGCACAAGCAATATGATCACACCCGCGACTACGGCCAGAAAGACAGCATCCTTTTTGCCCGGTTTCCATTTGGCTTGCGTACCCATCAATGAAGTCCCCCATAAGTCCGACAGGCCCCTGGCCTGAACTATTCATAAATGCTGCCACGTTCTCACTTAGTCCTTCGCTTGCAACGGATCCTTGCGCGGGCATCCGCAAACGCGGTTACGCCCTTCTTCGCAAGAATCCACCAGCGAACAAAGATCCTGCGTGATTATCGCGGCGATTCATGAATAATCCAGGCTGGCGAGCACGACGAAATAACCCCGTAACATATCGGCATACTGAGGAAGATTGCCGCGTCGTGTCCGCCATGACAAGCAGGCCAGGGACTGACGTTGGCATGCGGCGCAGCCGCAGCCCCTTAATCCTGGGTTCAGCGCCTGTCACGGGTGCCGTAAAAAGCGAAAGTCAAAGCTGGGCGGCCACGGTATTCCAATTGATAATGCCCCAGATAGATTCCAGATATTTCGGGCGCGCATTGCGGTAATCAATGTAGTAGGCATGCTCCCAGACATCGATCGCCAATAGTGGCGTGTTGCCATCGGTCAATGGGTTGCCTGCGTTACCCGTATTGACGATCTCCAGCCCACCATCCGTATTCTTTACCAGCCATGTCCAGCCCGAGCCAAAATTACCGATAGCAGAAGCCGTCATGCGAGTCCGGAAATCATCAAATGAGCCAAATGTATCCGCAATAGCATCTGCCAGCACACCATTCGGCTCACCGCCTCCATTCGGACTCAGGCCGTTGAAATAAAAGGTATGGTTCCAGACCTGAGCGGCGTTGTTAAAGACCCCGCCGTCTGGCGCGGAGGTTATAATTTCTTCCAGGGTTTTGTCGGCATATTCCGTACCGTCAATTAATTTATTCAGGTTGGCGACGTATGCGGCATGATGCTTGTCGTGATGGTACTCCAGTGTCTCGGCGGAAATCGTTGGTGCCAGAGCGTCCTTGCCATAGGGTAATACAGGTAACTCAAAAGCCATGATGTTTCTCCTTTTTGTTTACGGACAGACCGTTAAAAACCCCTCTCGCGTAACGATTGGTCAGAGGCAACGATAGGCCGCAATTTTTGCGATGCAAACCTTTTCCAAGTAGGGCTATTGTCGCGTACATTGAGGTTCGTGCGAAGAAAGCCCGAGAGCGGTAGTGTTCACGAACCATGCAACTTTATTTCAACCCATCATGAAGTCGGCGCTCAGAGCTGTATTCCTGGATCGCGATGGCGTCATCAATTTTGACTCGCCGAATTATATCCTGTCGCCACAGCAGTGGCGGCCGATTCCAGGCAGCCTTGACGCCATAGCAAGACTAAGCTCGGCGGGTATTCCGGTCGCGATTGTTAGTAACCAGTCGGCGCTGGGTCGGGGCATGCTGGATCAGGAAACATTTCAGGCTATACACGCCAGGATGATGCTGGAAATTGAGGGTACGGGCGGTAAAATTGCGCATGTAGCCTATTGTCCACACGCGCCGGAAGATCATTGTGTTTGCCGCAAACCCAGGCCTGGATTGTTGTATAAAACGCTGGCTCGCCTTGGCCTGGGCAGAGAGACGGCGCATGTCGTGTTTATTGGTGATTCCGTGCGTGATGCGCAGGCGGCACTAGCCGCAAACATCACCCCTGTGTTGGTGCAAACCGGCCATGGCGATACTGCGGGTATACTAAAAGAGTTGCGCCAGCTCATGCCCGATATCCAGAGCTTCCGCACGCTGGCCGAGGCAGTGGATACCTTACTCAAGGAGGCACCATTCTGATCCTGCGTTCGGCACTGTTTAACCTGTGCTTTTCCATCATTACGGCCCTGTTTTCCACGCTGCTCATCGTGAGCCGTCCTTTCGGCTTCGCAGCGGCGTGGTTTTGGGGTAAGGCGTGGAGTGCGTCCACGGTCGGGCTTCTCCGTATCATTTGTGGTGTCCAGCTTCAGGTTGAAGGCTGGGAGCACCTTCCGGGCACCCCTTGTGTCGTATTGGCCAAGCACCAGTCCGCATTCGAAACCATTGCCATGCCGATCCTGGTGCCGCCGTTCGCCTGGGTATTGAAACGCGAGCTGTTTTATATCCCGGTATTCGGCTGGGCGCTATGGGCCCTTAATGAAATCGCTATTCGGAGAAGCAACCCTCGTGAAGCGTTAAAACAGGTGTTGGCGCAGGGGAAGCACTTTCTTCGAGAGGAACGTTGGGTGGTCATCTTTCCGGAGGGGACACGGGCCAGGCCGGGGCAAGTCGGGGATTACCAAGCCAGCGGTATTATGCTGGCCAGACAGGCCGGGGTGGGTATTTTGTCGATCGCACACAATGCTGGAGTCTGCTGGCCAAAATACGGATTTATCAAGCACCCAGGTCTCGTACGCGTGCGCTTTTTACCCTATATCACGCCGGAGGAAGTGGCGAATACGCGCCGCCACGAATTGCTGCAGCGCCTTAAAACCGATATTGAGGCTGCGACCCGCGATCTAGGCGGCTGACGGTTCGGTTTCGGTTATGCCGAATTTTGGAATCTACCTGACAACAAGCATGCCAGCCTTGCCCACGCACCATAATTCAGTTGTTCTGGCCTGGTTTTGGGGTCAATACCAAGGCCTCGCCAATCCTCTGTGTCCAAGGCATCCCTAAAGTTGTTGGCAATCGTTTTACGACGGTGGGCAAAGCCTCTCCGCACCGTCTGTTGCAGTTCTACATACATACAGGTGGGTCTTCGCCCATGGGGCGTCAATAGCAACACCACTGAATGTACTTTCGGTGGTGGTAAGAATGCGCCCGGAGGTAATGTCAAAAGGCGCCTTACATCGTAAAAATGCCGCGCCAGAACGCTCAGACCGCCGTAAGTTTTGCTGCCGGGGTCTGCCGTGATACGATTACCTACCTCCCGCTGATACATCAATACCATACCACCAGGGAGACGATGTGCGAACAGCGCGGCCGAAAGCGGGCCACTAATATTGTAAGGTAAATTTCCGGCAATCCATTGAGGCTGATGCCCGCGAACCCGCGCATCCAGCGCGACGAGTATATCCGCATGCACACAGGTCAGCGCAGGCTCATCTTTTGCCCGTTCACGCCATAGATTGGCAAAGCGATCATCCTTTTCGATCACCACCAGTTCCTCTGAACGTTGCAGCAGCGGCTCCGTAATAGCTCCACCCCCGGGGCCTATCTCCAGTACGCGCTTACCCCGTGGAATGGCTTCCACAATATTACGAATCGCCATCTGGCTAACAAGAAAATGTTGTCCCAGAGATTTCCTTACTGTTATACGACGCATATATGGACCCTACAGGAGTTATTGATGAACGGACAGATTTTGCACGGCTTTTCGCCACTTGCGGAAAACAATTTCGGGTGGCAACAATTCTTTCTTGCTTTGTCCGTGTGATTTTCTACAATTCCCAACCTTTTCAACCTTAGAAAGAGAATTTTCTGCGTGCAGGAGGAGATAGCCGTGGGACCAGCCGTAAAATTTGCCAGCCGCAAGCGCCATTTGATTGCGGGAAACTGGAAAATGAATGGCCTGCTTGAAGATGTCGGGCAGTTTACTGATGCGCTGAATGATAATCCTGCTCCGGATCATATGGAAGTGGCATTGATGCCACCATTCACATTATTGTATTGCATGGCAGAGCCTCTGCGCCAGAAGGACGTGCGTCTGGGAGCGCAAAGCGTGTACTTCGAAAAGAGCGGTGCCTTTACCGGCAGTATCAGCGCCATGATGTTGCGCGATGTAGGCTGCCATTACGTTATCCTCGGGCATTCCGAACGCCGCGATATTATCGGTGAATCCAACAATATGGTTCATGCAAAACTCGATGCAGCCTGGAATGCGGGCCTGGAACCCATCCTGTGCATTGGTGAACATTTGCAGGAGCGCGAAAATAGTAAGACGAACAGCGTCCTCGCCGAACAGCTATCCGTACTGGAAGCAGCATCCGTCGATGTGCCATTAACCGTCGCCTATGAACCAGTGTGGGCTATTGGTACAGGGTTGACTGCCACGCCGGAACAAGTGACCACCACGCACGCCTTTATTCACGGTGAACTGGCCCGCATGGGGCACGATTGCCGCGTACTTTACGGCGGTAGCGTTAAGCCGGAAAATGCAGCGTCCCTAATGGCGTGTCCGGGCGTTGAGGGTGCGCTGGTTGGTGGCGCGAGCCTGCAGGCCGAATCATTCAATAAAATCATTCAAGCAGCCGCCAGTGTCGCGGCGGGAGAATAGGACATGACTACTCTGGTTATCAGCGTACACATTCTGGTCGCACTGGCCTTGATCGGCGTAGTGCTGATCCAGCGCGGACAGGGTGCAGATATGGGCGTCTCCTTTGGCGGCGGCGGCGCACAGACGCTGTTTGGAAGCCGTGGTTCAGGATCCTTTCTGGGCAAGCTAACAGGTGGCTTGGCGGCGGCATTTATGGTGACCAGCCTGACACTCGCTTTCTTTTCACAGCAGCAAGCGGGTTCCGTGGTGGAAAAAGCAGCCCTCCACTCGGCTCCGGTGAAGCAGGTTGCTTTACCGAATGCGGGTAGTAAGGACGTGTTCGATCCCTCCAGATTAAAGAAAGGAATCAAAAAGAAGGGTAACGCTTTGCCGGGCGCAAACTAGGGAGAATGCACAATATAGCCGAAGTGGTGGAATTGGTAGACACGCCATCTTGAGGGGGTGGTGAGCTAACGCTCGTGCTGGTTCGACTCCAGTCTTCGGCACCAAATATACATCCAAGTATGTCCAATATAAGCCAGTAATCCTTGCGGTTGCTGGTTTTTTCTTTCTTACTCTGTCTCATGATATTTCATTACGTCCAATAAGATACCAACAAATTGTTGGTATCTGTTACGCTGAATTGTTGGAATAGAAAAAAGTACCAACAGTCGGGAGGCATATATGTCCCTGTCAGACATCAAAGTTAAATCAGCCAAGCTGCCGGATGGTAAAAGACAATTGCACCTTTCAGATGGTGGCGGCCTGTATTTGCAGGTTACGCCAACGGGCAAATACTGGCGCATGAACTACCGCTTTTGCGGTAAGCAAAAGACACTTGCAATCGGTGTGTACTCGCGAGTTTCATTGAAAGAGGCTCGAGGTAGACGCGAAGTTGCGAAGAAGCAACTGGAGAAGAATGTTAATCCATCGCAGCACAAACAGAAGGAAAAATGGCGAGCTATTGCAAAATCTCATGCCGCCACTTTTGAGGCGATTGCACGCGAGCTTTTGCGGGCTATTGATGCCTTTGAGGGCACGCTTGTCGTGAAATGCGCGCTACGGATGATGCCATACGTGTTCACCCGGCCTGGAGAATTGCACCGGGCAGGATGGAATGAAATAGACTTTGAGAAAGCCGAGTGGCGCATACCCGCTCATTGAATGAAAATGCGGAAAATGCACATTGTTCCGTTATCTCGCCAAGTCGTTGAAATTCTCAGGGAGGTGGAGCCGCTGACCGGCGGTGACAGATATGTTTTTCCATCAGCCCGAAGCATCACGGCTAATTTATGCTAATGTGCCTATAACCATGCCCGCCATTTGCCGGGACGCAGGAAGATGAAGCAGCAGTGGGCCAATTATCTCGATGCTCTCCGATCAGGAGCAAAAGTCATTCCGATTCGCAAAACCCTGTAGCATAGACCTTTATCTGATCTTGTCAGGCGCGAAAGAACGCATTTTCATGCGTCTTTCGTTCATTTTTTGGCCAATCGA
>VAOZ01001131.1_pt1 | contig 10388 bp, 9 predicted proteins | sample 3394041 | NCBI WGS metagenome assembly VAOZ01 (sample SAMN08290431, study PRJNA428436) | hydrothermal vent metagenome | isolation source: Deep-sea hydrothermal vent chimney | place: Indian Ocean: Southwest Indian Ridge
GAGGAGGAACGACGAAGCAATCTCGTATTTCCACGAAATTCAAGATTGCCGCAGTCGCTTTCGCTCCTTCGCAATGACAAAACGATGGGTGCTGAGTAGTTGCTCGGAATGCAAAAAAATGAAACAGCCCTGTACCCCTGTCGTATAGCCGTTCCGTAGACGCTTGCCCCGACTTGATGCAGACTTGCTCGCGGATAGAAGATTCAAGGGAGAGGCAAATGAAAATTCTGGTAGTGGACGACAGCAAGGCGATGCGCATGATCGTCAAACGTACCTTGCGGCAGGCTGGATTCGGGGATGCGGAGATTGAAGAAGCGGACAACGGCGCCAAAGGCCTGACCGCCGTCAAAGCCTCGCTGCCTGATTTTATATTGTGCGACTGGAACATGCCCGAGATGTCCGGCATCGAATTCCTGAAGGCTCTGCGGGCTGAGGGTTTTGATGTTAAATTTGGCTTTATCACCTCGGTAGCGACGCCGGAGATTACTCAGGAAGGCATGGACGCAGGCGCCTCCTTCGTGATCGGAAAGCCATTTTCGGCGGACAAGTTGAAGTCCGCCATCGAAGGGGCATAAGTCATGGCTGCGAAGAGGGGAACAGCGCAGTACTGGATGGACATGTTCGTGCAGGCCACGGAGGGTTTCTCGCGCGACATGCTGGGGCTGGACGAGTGCCCGGTCCAGTCCAGTGGGCCCGGACCTGCCGAATCCGGGCCAGGGGTCTACGTCACGCTGGTTGGCGATTCCGGCTCGGTGCAACTGGGGATCATTTCCTCGAAAATCGGGTGCAAACGACTGGCTGGCATGTTGCTGGGTATGGAAGCGGAAGAGTGCGATGAAATCTCCGGCGCGGATATGGTCGATGCCTACGGCGAAATCATCAATATCGTGGCCGGAATGGTGAAGCAGTTGGCGAACGAGGAGGATGCCAGCATTCATCTCGGCCTGCCGATCTTCATTAACGGACAGGTGTGCGCCATGGAACATCAGGACAGTATTGTCACGGATATGCTGATGGGTGATGTATCGACGCATTTGCTGATACTGACTCCGGACTCAGGGTGATATTCATGCGGATGCCTTCGATAATCGTGGTGTGACCTGTTTGCATGCACCGCACAGGCCTGCCCTTTACCCACAAATCATGCAGGCTCAAACCCATGAAGCGATGGCGCTTCGTATTTGGATTGATTCTGTGGGATTGTGTATGAAAAAATACAGGTTCATTCTGACAACGCTGCTTTGCCTGCTGCCGCTGGCGGCGTTGGCGGATGAAGCGAAGAAGCACACCTACAAAGTCGCCGTGGATGCGACATATGCTCCCTACGAGTTCCTTGGTGTGGACGGCAAAATCAAGGGAATGCTGCCTGATATGTTGCGCGCCATCGGTCAATCTGCTGGTGTGAGCTTCAAGTTTATAGCCATGCCATGGCCCGTTGCGCTCAAGAGTCTGAAGGGTGACAGGGTGGACTTGATCAATATGATCCGCACGCCGGAGCGTATCGGTAAATACGAGTTTTCCAATCCGACCAGCAGCATCATGCAGGCATTGTTCCGCAATGAAAACGAGACGGAGATTCGGGGCCTGGACTCTATCACGGGGCATATTATCGCTTTGCAGAGGAGTGATATTGCCAATGAGAAATTAGCCGGTCGGGATGATTTTGACCGCTTGCCGGTGGAAACCAGGGCGCAGGGGCTTCTGGACGTGGATACAGGTCGGGCTGCGGCTTTCTTCACGGCCAAAGACCCCGGGCTTTATTTTATCCAGAAGCACGGTCTGAAGCATGTGGAACTGGCAACAGCAGGCCTGTGGCCGCAGGATTTTTGCTTTACCGCCAAAAAAGGCAACACAGCCATCATTACCATGCTCAATAAGGGTCTGGCAGAAATCAAACACTCCGGGCGTTACGAGGAGATTATCCGAAAGTGGCAGCTTAAACCGAAGAGTTGGATGGCAAAAAATGCCACTCAGATCATCACTGCCATCACCGCCCTGTTTGTCATGGCACTGGGCCTGTGGCTGTGGGTGTTTTTATTGCGCCGCACCGTAAGGCGACGTACCGCCGCACTGGCCGAAGAACACGCGCTTCTGCAGCAGAGCGAAGGAAAGTATCGCGGTTTGCTGGAGAACATGCCGGGAGCCCTGCTGCTTATTCATGAAGGCATTGTGGTATACGCCAACCCCGCCGCGTTAACGTTGTTTGGTATCGGCGGCCCGGAGGCGGCTACCGGTCATCCTGTTACGGATCTCCTGCCCGGTCGCTGCGTTGGCTTCGTCAATGGGCGAATCAGCCAAATCCTTGCCGCGGAACGAGCGCTTCCGGCGGTGGAAGGGACGCTTTCCCGTGCGGATGGATCGGAGTTCGACGCGGCAGTGACCGCCGCGCCCTGCGAATACGAGGGCCATCCCGCCGTACAGTTGATTGTTCAGGATATTACGACTCGCAAGCAGGCCGAGGCGGAGACAGCGCGCCTGCTGTCCATCATCGAAACCAGTGCTGACTTCATCGGCATGGCGGATGCCCAAGGTCGTGTGATGTACATCAATCCGGCCGGACGCCGTATGCTGGACCTGTCCGCCGATGCCGATGTGAGTAGCATGCAGATGGCGGATTTCCATCCGCCTGCTGAAACAAAGCGGATGCGCGACAAGATTTTTCCGGATCTCCTTAAACATGGAGGTTACCAGACGGACATGGTGTTCCGGCGCCGCAACGAAGATGAGATCCTCACGCTGGCGACGTTCAGTGTGCAAAAGAACCCGGATGGAACGGCGGCCAGCTATTCCGTCATTGCACGCGATATCCGCAAGGAGCGGGAAGGACAGCAAAGGATGGAACACGCCCAGCGGCTGGAATCGCTCGGTGTATTGGCCGGCGGTATTGCGCATGACTTCAACAATATCCTCACCGCTATTCTCGGCAATGCGGCACTGGCCAAAAGCAAGGTTGTTTCCCATCCCGAGGCGATGCCCGGATATCTGGGTAATATTGTCACGTCCAGTGAAAAAGCGGCTGAGCTGTGCAGGCAGATGCTGGCCTATTCTGGCAAGGGACGGTTTGTGGTCAAGGCGCTGAATTTATCCGGGCTGGTGGAAGAAATCACCAAACTGCTTGAGGTCTCCATCGCCAAGAATGTGGTCATTAAATACCAGTTGGCGGAACAAATTCCCGCCGTGGATGCAGATGCGGCGCAGATGCAGCAGGTGATTATGAATCTGGTCATCAACGCCTCGGATGCCATTGGTGAAAAAAGCGGGGTCATTGCCATTGTGACCGGCATGATGCATGCGGATCACGCCTATCTGAGCGAGACATGTCTGGACGAGAATTTACCCGAGGGCCGTTACGTGTTTCTCGAAGTATCCGATACGGGCTGCGGCATGAATCGGGAAACCCGCAAGCGTATCTTCGAGCCTTTCTTTACCACCAAATTTACCGGACGCGGGCTGGGCATGAGCGCGGTGCTGGGGATTATACGCGGGCATCACGGCGCATTGAAGCTGTACAGTGAACCAGGGCGCGGCACCACATTCAAGGCGCTCTTTCCTGTGTCCGGTCAGATGGCTGAGAGCATGGATGAAGAACCCGCCGGGACGGATGCATGGCAAGGTTCAGGAAGCATATTGATTGTGGATGATGAGGAAACCATTCGGGAAACAGCGGCCATGATGCTGGAGGATATGGGATATAAGACCCTGACCGCGGAGGATGGACTGGAGGGCGTGGAGGTCTATCGCCAACATCAGCGGGAAATTACGGTGGTATTGCTGGATATGACCATGCCTAGGCTGGATGGCAAGGGCTGTTTCCGCGAACTTCGGCGAGTGAATAAGGATGTGAAGGTCATTCTGTCCAGCGGCTACAACGAACAGGAGGCCACCAGTCATTTCTCCGGCAAGGGGCTGGCCGGGTTCATCCAGAAGCCCTACCATCCCGATGCTCTGGCGAAGGCGATTCGCGCGGTCAGTTGAGGGATCAATAAGGATGATGACTTCGTAAGAAGTCATCAGAGCGCCCATGGACGGCCTTTTTACGACTTCATCTAGATCAGCCCGCATGATCTAGGTGTCAAGCAAAGAGCGCACCTCATCGGCAAAGGTCGAGGGATCAATCGGTTTCTGCATGTAGGCATCGAATCCTTGCCGCAGCAGGCGCTCCTGATCGTCCTTCATGGCCGATGCGGTGAGCACGACCACGGGGATATGACGGGTTAGCACATCATCGCGGAGCGCGTGCATGGCCTCCAGTCCACTCATGCCGGGCATGCGCAGGTCCATCAGCACCAGATCAGGATGCGTTTCCCGCACCCTGACGATGCCTTTCATGCCGGATTCCGCCGTTTCCACCTCAAAGCCGCTCATCTCCAGCACGTCGCGCGCCAGTTCCAGATTCAGTTCGTTGTCGTCCACGACAAGAATACGGGCCATTAGCTCAAGTCTTTCCAAACATGCTCTTGTCCCCGCCGCTGCCGACGGCTTCATCAATTCTTTCCGTGAGCTTCTTCAGCAGGGAACCCGCATCCTCGGCATCTTCAGCGAAATGGGCTGCGCCAAATGATGCCGTGAAGGTCCCGAACCCGTCCCGGGGCAGAGGGAATCGCTGATGGCGGAGGCGGATACGCAATTTTTCAGCTACGCGCATGGCACCGACAGGCGCGATGCCGGGTAGAAAAAGCACGAAGCGCGCCTCGTCAATACGGGCGCAGACATCCCCGTGCCGGGTGACGGACTGGACGGTTTCGATCATTTCTTTTAACGCGGCAACGCCCCAGCGCTCACCATGTTCGTGGATATAATCGTCATAGCCGTCTATCTGCCAGCCGATCAGCGAGAACTTCTGCCCATGTCGTATGGCATTCGAGGTTTCCTGCTCGAGTCGGCGCAGTAGATAACGAAGATTGAAGCAACGCAGCGTAGCGTCCACAAGATGCGCCTGCACGGGATAGATGAGCTCCAGCTTGTGCAATTGGCGCAGAATTTCCGCCCGGCCGTCAGCGCCTTTGATCAGCACGCGTTCCGCATCCCGGCCCAGGTGCAGTGCTTCTTCGCGCGAGAGATCCTTGGCGGTATAGATCACGATGGGGATATCCGTGGTTGCCGGATGTTTTCGCAAACGATTGACGACATCGAAGCCCGTCACGCCGGGCATCATCAGATCCAGAATAATCAGGTCCGGCTCGCGTTCGATAGCGATGCGGACGCCTTCCTCTCCACTGGCGGCCAACAGGGTGCGATACCCCTCGGTCACCAACGTTTCCCTTAGAAAGTCTCGCACCGAGGCATCGTCGTCCACAACCAGCACCGTAGGAATCGTCGGATGGGATGGCGCATTCCGCCCGTGACGGGCGATGACGTCGAGAATCTCTTGTTGGCCAAGCCCCTTTTCCATGATGTCCACCGTGCCCATGGAGAATTCAGGATCATCCGCCTTGCCGCCGATGAGAATGACCGGCAGGTCGCGGGTGGGTTCATAGGCCTTCAGCATTTGCAGGGATGAATATATCGCCCCGCTTTGTTCCGGGATGCCGAGCATAATCAGAAACGGGCAGCAATGCACCGCAGACTCTGTGATTCTGGATGTGTCCACAAACACGGCGTCATATCCTTCCTGCCCCATCATGCGCACCACGGATGCACCCCGCTCCCGGTTGTCATCAGCAACCAGGATGCGCGGTCGCGGCCCTTGTTCGGGAATGGTTTCAGCGATCTCAGCCGGAGATATGGCACGGACCTCTGGCGATGCGTCCTGCTCTTTATCCGCTGCTTCAGACACGCGCCTGGCCGGGATACGTATTGTGAAGCAACTGCCCGACCCCGGTTTGCTCTCCAGGCTCAGATCGCCGCCCAGAAGGTTGACTTGCCTGCGCGTCAGCGCCAGACCGAGCCCCGTACCGCCATGTTTCCGGTCCAAGCCTCCCCTGGCCTGGACGAATGGCTCGAAGATGCGCTCCTGGTCTTCTTTATCAATACCGATGCCGGAGTCCTTTACCTCGATGACGATACGGCAGTCGTTCTCCGCATGCCTTGCCGCGCGGCCTGCGCGAGCTTCCACACGAATATCCACGATCACTTCGCCGCCTTCCGGCGTGAACTTGATGGCATTTCCAGTGAGATTAATGAGCATCTGGTGTAATTTCCCGGCATCGGCAACGACGCTGGCATTCGCAGTGGCATCCTCCTGCAAAACCAGGCGGAGTTGTTTTACTCCGGCCAGGGGCCCAAGTTCATTCACGGTTTGCCGCGCGATTTCCGCTGGAATACACGGTGTTTCTTCGATATCCATCATGCCCGCTTCAATCTTGCTGATGTCGAGCAGGTCATTGATGATGTGCAGCAGTCGTTTGCCGCTGACATGGACATGATCCACATAGCGCGCCTGTTTTTCCGTCAATGGACCAAGTTGCGGATTACCGAGCAACTCGGAAAAGCCGATAATGGCATTCAACGGCGTGCGCAACTCATGGCTGGTATTGGCGAGAAACTGGTTTTTGGCTTCGCTGGCGATGATTAGTTCCTCATTCATCAACTCCAGTTCTATTTCGCGGTTGTACAAGCGCTGGTTGATTTTCGCCAGTTCGGATTCCTTATTGCGGGCATTGGAGAGTGCCACGGCGCAGGTGGAGGCCAGCACCCGCAAAGACATTTCGTCCTCCTCGCTGAAGGATTGTTCATCTTTATCGTGGGTCAGATAGATGGCACCCATCATCTGATCCTCGAAGACGATAGGCGTTCCCAGGAAGGCGGTCATCGGCGGATGGCCGGGAGGAAAGCCCGCACTGGCCGGGTGCGCGGAGATATTGTCTATGCGCACGGTCTGGCGTTCCTTCAATAAGAGGCCCAGCAGACCTACGCCTTTCGGCGGATTCGCGATTCTTTTCTCCTCATCAGAACTCATGCCAAACGGGATGAAATGCGTTTCTTCGTTCCTGTCACGGTATCCCAGCATGGCATAGCGCGCGTCGGTCATGTCCATGGCCAGCTTGCCGACATGGCGCAGAATGCCCTCGCTGGCCGATTCTTTGGCCAGGTGAATTACGGCCTCAGTCAAGGATTCCTGCCGCCGCCGTTGCCCGCGTTCCCTGGCGACCAGGTGCTTCAGATGGGTGACCAGGCCATCGAATGCCGCCGCCACAATGCCGAACTCGTCTTTGCGTTCAAGACTCAGGCGTTGCGACAGATCGCCGCCACGTATTTTGTCGGCGGCGTTCGCCAGCTTCGACAGAGGCAAAATCATCTGGCGGCGCACGCCTGCCCACACGACCAACATGAGCAGAGCCGCAATGCCAGCGAACAGCATGGCCGTCTGGTCGAGATCAGCCCTCAAACGGCTTGTGACAGCCGCTGTTGAAACCTTGAGCGCAAGCACGCCGCGTAGCGGATTGTTCGTATAGCCATGGCATCGCAGGCAGGCGTTTTCGACCCTGATCGGGTAGAGGAAGGTCAGATCGTCCTTGTCCTTGATACTGGCCTGCCCGATTTTCCCCTGGGTAATTTCCCTGAATCGGGCCGCGATCCGGGGCGATACATGCGCTGGCTTCCCGGTTCCGGGTTTGCGGTGGAAGTGCGCCTTGTTGTTCCATCTGTTGACCGCCCGGATCGTTTTCAGGTCCACGAAGGCCTCCACGCCGTTCACCCGATAAATTCTAACCGACTCAATATCCCGGAGATGGGCGACGCGCCGCAGCCAGTCATGGGCGATGTCGCCGCGCCCTGCCAACATAATACTTTTCAGGCTTGCGGTCAGGGCTTTGGCCGTTAGCTGCACGCTTGCTGTTTCCTCCCGGGTGACGAGTGCGTTGCCGCGCATGTTTAACCATGCGTAACTGATCGAGAGCAGGATGACCAGCAGCAGGCCCAGTGTCAGGGCCATACGGGTGCTGACGCTTTGACGTAGCGGCGTCATGATGCGCCTTTTGAAACGTGATTTGCGTCTCCCTGGTAGTCCAGCAATGCCTTGATGGCTTGCCGCAGGTGGATGACATCTACCGGCTTACCCAGGACGCGCACATGAAAACCACCCGGCGCAGACGCGGGATCGCCGCTCAGTATCATGGTATGGTGCAACAGTCGGGGCTGGCGGGTTTCTATCCACGACAACAAATCAAGACCGCTTGCACCATCAAGATGGAGGTCGCATGCTATGCTATCTACAGCCTGTTCCTCCAGCAATCGTTGTGCTGTACCGATATCACCTGCCACCAGAACCTCATATTCGGATGATAGCGCCGCTTCATAGAACTCCAGCAACATCTCATCGTCATCCACCATCAGAATCCGTGGTCGCCCGGCATCAGGGCTGTGTGCGGCCTGATCATCCGCCGACTCGCCGGGCGGGGCTTTGCCGAGGTTCCGCTTATCAAGCTGCATGTGTTGCTCCTTTCCTGTTCGCGGGCGTTTTTTCACCGAGCAAACGTTCGCTCGTTTGCAGGAATTCCTGAATACCTACGGGCTTGAACAGGATGGCATCCGGCCCTGCCTCCCTTAGCTTGCGTACCACCAGCTTACGGTCCTGCGCACCCGTAAGCGCCAGGATGCGCATGCCCTCACCCAACTCGGGCTGCTTTTTCAGCCGCTGGATCATCTCTAAACCGTTAATCTCCGGCATCATGATATCCAGCACGAGCAACTGTGGCCGGATGAGTCCGATCTGCACCAGGCCCGCATACCCATCGTATGCCGACGATACCTCGCAGGAAAAGGGTGCCAGATCCATGGCGCCGCGAACAAGATCATGGGTTTGTGGATCGTCATCCACAATGAGGATGCGAGTGGCTTCTTTTTTTTCCTGGAGCGCCGTGGGTGTGGGGATTTGCCAGGTATGCAGGAAACGCACAAACGCCTGCCTCGGGATACGCCAATGCCCGCCCGGCGTCAGCACGGCTTCAATACTCCCCTTGTGAATCCAGTGTTTGATGGTGTTGACCCGAACACCGCATATGCGGGCGGCTTCTCCGGTTGTCAGGTAATCCATACGTTCCACCTCACCATTGGGTCCATTGCAAAACACCTCTCGGGCGCGGAAAAGGGACTCTATGGGCGCGAAGGGTAAATGTCTGCTTTCGACAGATCAACCACTTCTGATGTTTTTGATACTTTTGATAGTTTCATACTGAAGTTCATCAGGGCGCCCATTCATGGGCACCCTCAGTGGAAGGACTGAATCAGCGTTGCGGTAATCAGGTGCCATCCATCCACCAACACGAAAAGAATGATTTTCAACGGCAGCGAAATCATCACGGGCGGCAACATCATCATACCCATGCTCATCAATACGCTGGCAACGACCAGATCCAGCACGACAAACGGAATATAGATTAAAAAACCGATTTCGAAGGCTGTGCGCAGCTCGCTAATGACAAAGGCGGGGATGAGGATTTGCATGGGCGTTTGCGCGGCCGTTGCCGGTTTCTTCTCGTGTGCCGCGTGCAGAAACAACAACAAATCGTCCTCGCGCGTCTGCCTGAGCATAAAACCACGTAATGGCGCTTCGGCGCGCTCGAAGGCGATGGGCTGTGATATTTCTTTATTCAGGTAGGGAGTAAGGGCGGTTGCATCAATCTTGTGCCATACGGGCATCATGATGAAAATCGTCATGAACAGGGCCAGGCCGACAAGAATTTGATTGGGCGGCGCCTGCTGGGTGCCGAGCGCCTGACGGAGGAAGGCAAAGACAACCAGAATACGGGTAAAGGCTGTCATCATCACTAGGATGGATGGCGCCAGGGCCAGCACGGTCAGGGCGGCGACGATTTTCAGGCCGGTGAACCAGTCCTGAGGGTTATCGGAGTTGCCGAGGCTGACGGAAAGGGTTGGCAAACCCGCCGCATGCGCAATATTCACTCCGACGACGGTGACCAACAGGGCGTAGAGCAACAAGACCTTTAAACCACGAATGAACGTAAATATGCGGTCTGCGCACCCATCCTCGCGAGCCATTTTTAGCGCTTCTGTCTTTAGTAACAATTCGCGTTCATTCATGGTTCACTTTTTTTCTTTCTCTTTAAAGTATGGGGCGTCCGGTTCCCGATGTTTCGGGTCAAGCCGGTCGATACGCACAGGTCCGGCGGGGGAAATACCGATCAGCCAGCGTTGGCCATCACACCGGATCACCGCGATGGCATTCTTGCCGTCCAGACCGATACGCTGCTCCAGCACCAGCATGTGTTCGTCCGCAATTTTCAGCCCGGGCCGGAATCGTCGTATCAACCAGATGGCAAGCGCAAACAGGGCGAGAACAGCGGCCAGGGCCGCCATGGATTTCAGCATCAGCATCAGCATGCCAGACCCGGATGCTTCGTTCATGCAAGTGCAAGGGCGCGCTCGGTGGGAGAGACCACCTCCGTCACGCGAACCCCAAGCTTGCCATCGGCCTTGACGACCTCACC
>VAOZ01243998.1_pt1 | contig 10387 bp, 11 predicted proteins | sample 3394041 | NCBI WGS metagenome assembly VAOZ01 (sample SAMN08290431, study PRJNA428436) | hydrothermal vent metagenome | isolation source: Deep-sea hydrothermal vent chimney | place: Indian Ocean: Southwest Indian Ridge
GCGCTTTCACCGCTTTGCTATAATGTTTTCGTATCATCCTCTTCTCCTTTCTGGAGAGAAACAATACCCTTGAATCTACCTTAAGAACCTGTCCTGAATTTTGGGTCCACTATACTCCCCGAAGGGGGTCGCTTGTAGCTTATATCAAACAGGCGTTTGTCCAATTCCCGCTGAACCAGCACAGTTCCATGTGATCTATTTGTTCCTTTCCCGGTTCATTCGTTGGGAATATGTCGGTCAAAGATTTGTTCCGGGCCACTCCCGGCGGTTTCTACTGAGTTTCTGGCATGCGCGCATGTTGATGATGCCATATGGTTTTCAGGGATGGCATGGGCGAGGCGTCGGAACGTGTACATGTACAGCAGGGTATGGATGCGGCACAGGATGCGGCCACGATCACTACTTCGATTGAGGCTTGGCGGCAATCCACGCGCCTTCCAGCAATCCGGCATCCACGACAATCAATTTGTCATAATTCCAGCGTGTTAGCACCGTTTCGATAATGGCAAGGCCCGCCACCATTAAATCAGCGCGCCCTTCTTCAATGGCGCGGATGGCTTGCCGTTGAATATGGGGCAGACTTAACAAACGATCTCGCAATGCGAAAAAGTCCGGACGGGTGATGACATGGTTATTGATAGCCTCGGTATCATACGGCACGAGGTCGAGATGAATGGCGGCCAATGTTGTCAGCGTGCCTGCCGTGCCGACGAGGTATGCGGGAATGCGATGACTCCTCCAGCGGTGTGCAACACGGTCCAGATGCCGGTTGCTGGAAGCAATCATGTCGGCGTAATCGGCGGCACTCGGTGGATTACTATTCAAATGTGTATTTACCAGACGCAGCACACCCAGCTTGCAACTGATGGCGTCACGAAATCGTCCCTGTTCGGCGCGAATAAACTCGGTGCTTCCACCGCCGATATCGATCAACAGCATATCGTTGCGCACATCGTTCTCCAGCACTGCAGCCGCACCCCGCAGTGACATGACAGCTTCAGTCTCACCATCAAGAATACGAATATGAAGCCCGACTTTCTGTCTGATACGCTGATTGAATTCCTCTCCGTTTTCCGCCTCACGCATGGCGGCGGTAGCTACGGCATGTACCGCCTCCGGCTTGATACCGTACGTCGTGATAATGTCCGCGAATTCTTCCAATGCAGTCATCGCGCGCTGCATTCCGGCGCTGGATAATTTACCCGTATCCTGCAGGCCTTCGCCAAGCCGGACGATGCGGTGCGTACAATGGATCGTCTCCCATGGCGGGCATGCCTGTTGATACGCAACAAGCCTGGCAATCAACAGGCGAAAAGTGTTGGATCCGATATCAATTGACGCGCGCGGCATGGGCGATGGCTGCAGGTCGAGTGAACCGGTGCGTTTTGGTAAGCTCAGTACAATGACGGGGCCATCTCCGACCGCCAGTGCAAATAAGTCATCATCATGCCGATTGCACCAATTTTGGATTGGTTCCCGGAGAGTGGTTTCCCGCAGTGGCGGCCATGAGGTGTTTTTCATCAATACGGGTGCAGCGACCGTTGATCAATGCGCCTTCACTCAGGGAAATGAGATGATATTCGATATCACCTGTTAACTTGCCGGTAACCGTTATTTTCAGGATCTCACTGGATCGTACATTGCCACGGATGGCACCGTGCAGAATGAGATTGGGCACGTCTACCTCGCCGGTAATTTGCGCTGTATCACTGACAATCAGCGTACCGCCATTGCGTGAACGAATCTTACCCTCGAAGTGCCCTTCGATAAGTACCATACCTTCAAAATCCAGTTCACCCTTGAAACGGGCATCATGGCCGATAATGGTTTCTATATTGCTGTTATTTACCGTGTTTCTTCCACGTTTCATCATTCACCTCCCTTTTTTCGGTAGTAGTAACCTGTTTCGATACATGGATCCCTACCGCATCCCCTCTCAATTTAACGGTCATTTGGTCACGCTCTTCTCCCTTCAAATTTATCCGGGTAATGCGCAGCATGGATGGCTGCCAGTGCTGGCGCCAGGGAATTTCCCCTTCCAGAAAGATGTGAGTATCCATGTGGTATGGCAATACATCTGTATCCTTGCCCAGCCTGAGAAGAAGCTTCTGCCCTTTGTCGCCAAATGCAATGATGCGTATGCTGCCGCTGACGCTGCGTGGATAGTTACCACCTTTCACCAGCGCAAGGCTGTAATCCAGTGTTGCGTAATCCTGCATGTGAGCCGCAGCGCGCAGGATACGCACCCCGCCTGATTTTCGTGCGTTGAGGATGCTTACATAGATGTTCAGCTTCTGTTTTAATGATTCGTTATGCTTCTGGCTGGATAGCAGTTCATGTTTGAGGCCCTCCACCTGCGCCCTGGCTAGCGTAAACTCGCCATTCAGCGTGGCCAGCCGGTCATGCAGGGTCTGATGTTGCTGTTGCAACTGATAGTAGCGGGCTGAAAGCCTTTCTCCGGTGCGTGGTGGTGCATACAACCAGGCCATGACCGCGGAGCTGAGCGATATAACCATGATAAGTGTAATCAACCCGGCAAGATTGATACGCATATTGTGCACCCTGCGTCCATCCCGAAGTTCCAGCAGTATCAACTGGTATCGTTTGAAGAGCTGGCGCGATAGCCTGCGAAACATGTTCAGTTAAGGCCAAATCGCCTGTGTGCTCAGGCCCGACGACTCATCAAGGCCAAACATGATGTTGGCATTCTGCACGGCCTGTCCGGCAGCACCTTTTAGCAGATTATCCAGGCAACTGATGACGACAGCAGTATCCGTACCCGTAACCATCAAGCCAATATCGCAACGATTGCTGCCATTCACCCCCTTGGTTGAAGGCAACGCTCCTTCCGGCAGTACACGGACAAAGGGCTCATTCCTGAATGCTTGATCGAGAATGGCATACCAACTTTCGGGGTCTTGACCGGCAAGGTGCAGTGTGGTGAGCATGCCACGAGTCATGGGCAGAATATGTGGTACGAATTGCACGCGTATCGCCCGCCCTGAAAACCCCCTGGCCCATCCCTCCATTTCCCATGCATGCCGATGCCGTGGCAAGCCATAGGCGCGCACCCCTTCGTTCATTTCGCAATACAGCAAATCTGTTTTTGCACTTCTTCCAGCACCGGATACACCAGATTTTGAGTCGACAATGATACGATCTGTATTGAGAGCATCAGCTTTAAGCAGCGGTACCAGTGGCAGCAGGGTAGATGTTGGATAGCAGCCCGGGTTGGCTACCAGCCTTGTGTTGACCACATCGGCTCTGGAGAATTCAGTCAGGCCAAACACCGCTTCCTCCAACAGTTCCGGATACGGATGATCGAGCCCATATGCGGTCTTGTATGTGGTGGCGCTCCGGTGCCGGAAATCAGCAGAGAGATCGACGATCTTTTTGCCGGCATCCAGCGCCATCTTCACGCTTTGTGCCGCCGCGCCATGTGGTAGCGCTGTAAATACCAGTTGCACGTCATCCGGAACCGGCATATCAGAGGTGACCAGCACCATACATGCTGTCGGGCCACTGATGCCGGGCAATACTTCGGACACCTTCTTACCCGCCTGAGAATGGGCCGCGAGATGTCCGATGGTAAAATACGGATGGCCTTCGATCAGCCGAATCAGTTCACTTCCGGCATAACCTGTAGCTCCCAGCACCGCAACAGAAATCTCCATCGTCCGGCTATACTAATAGCTTTATCAATAAAGTCACATGCGGAGCCACACGGGCAACCATAAAAAAGAGGGCCGCGAAGCCTTCTCTTGATTGCCAATGTCTTTATTTACAAACGATGGAAGCTCTTGCAAAACTGGTGAGCGGCGATCTGCTTCCCCGCTCTGGCCCATTTTTGAGCTGGAATTTCGTCCCGTGGAGCCACCATGAAGCTCATTCCATCCCGAAAATGGACTCGACGCGGGATTGCCGATCATCCACCCGGAGTTTTGTAAGATGTTCTGGAATCAGCGTTTGGAGAACTGCGGCGCCTTTCTTGCCTTATGCAGGCCGTATTTTTTGCGTTCCACCTTGCGCGCGTCGCGCGTGAGCATGCCTGCCAGCTTAACCTGCGGGCGCAACCCCGCGTCGTATTCGATGAGTGCGCGAGCCAGGCCATGACGAACCGCACCGGCCTGACCGCTGGTTCCGCCGCCATGTACTTTGACACGCACATTCAGACGTCCGGACAGCTGAGTCAGGGCCAAGGGTGAAAGCGCATGCTGGCGAACGATCTCTACCGGAAAATAGTGGCTGACATCACGTCCATTGATCTCAATCCGGCCACTACCGGGTTGGATGATAACGCGCGCCACGCTCCTTTTTCGGCGTCCCGTGCCACGATACATGGATTCTGCCATCTGCTTATTCCCCGCTTAGTCCAGGTTTAGGGTTCTAGGTCGTTGTGCTATATGCGGGTGTTCGCCTCCTGCATAAACGCGCATCTTCCTGAGCATCTTTTGGCCCAGTGAATTTTTCGGCAGCATACCCTTGACTGCCGCTTCAATGATGCGTTCCGGATGTTTTGTGCGCTGTTTTTCCAGCGTGATCGTTTTTAGGCCACCCGGATACCCGGTGTGCCGGTAGTAGTTTTTTTGTTCTTCCTTGCGACCTGTTACGCTAATCTTTCCCGCATTAACAATGATCACATGATCGCCGCAATCCGCATAAGGTGTATATTGAGGGCGGTGTTTACCGCGGAGGATGCTGGCAACCCTGGTCGCCAGACGGCCAAGAACCATATCCCTGGCGTCAATGACATACCATTTGCGCTCAACACTGCCGGGATGATAAGTCCAAGTACGCATGTATATTACTCCATGACCGGGGGCACATAACCGACCGTTTTTCGAGAAGGCGGTGGAGTATAAGCGCCGTTATCAGGATGTCAAAACCTTTCGACAGCCCAAGACCCGACATTGACATTGGATGCAGGGTGTAAGTATTTGGTTTGCATGGCGTTTCGAAAAATAATGTATTTACCTCGTTGGTGATGAGTGATTTTTCGGAATGCCATGCGAATCAAAGGGTTGCGGCATGCGCCGCATGTCAATGTCGGATCTTGAGGACAGCATTGGCAATGCACTGATGGCCCGCGAATTTACGGGACAGGGGACTAGCGCTAGAGTGCAAGCGTGCGCCATACGGGTTAGCCTGGACTATTCATGAATCGCCGTGATGATTGCGCCTGCCTGTGCGTGCCGCACGCAGACAGGCCGGGCCTTTGTTTGCAATGGATTCCGGGGAAAGAGGGCGTAGCTATACATACGGACGACCGACGAGGGATTCGGTGCGACAGTATTTATGAACAGTTCAGGTTAGAAGATGAAGGAATGGTATAAACGGATTGCCGCCTATTGTGGTCTGTATGGAAACATGGGTGAGCCGGATGTTGGGAGATATAATTGAATAAGCAAACAAAGCAGCAAGAACAGGTAAAGGGGAAAAACAGTGCGGTAGAACAGGAAGGCGCGGTGGGTAAGCCCGAAGCCGGGGCGCAAGGCCCGGAGACGGAAGCGGAAGCGATTGATGCGTTGCAGGTTGCCCGAAACGAAATTTCCGATTTAAAGGACAAACTGCTGCGTGCGCGTGCGGAAATGGAGAATTTACGCAAACGGAACCAGCGGGACGTCGCGGATGCCCACAAATTTGGTGTCGAGAAGTTTTCCACGGCGCTGCTTGATGTGGTGGATAACCTTGAACGGGCGCTGGATGTCGAGCAGGGCAATGAAGAAGGCCTGCGGGAGGGCGTGCGGATGACGCTGGACAGCTGGCACGGCATGATGAAGAAATTCGAGATAGAACGGGTGGATGCCGTGGGAAAAATCTTTGATCCACACAAGCATGAAGCATTGTCACAACTACCTTCGGATGAACAGGCGGGGATGGTTGTTGGACAGCACGTGGCCGGATATACATTGCATGGACGATTACTACGCCCGGCAAGGGTACTCGTCTCCAGCGGCCCCGCCGAACCCGAAAAATCCTGACCTTCACACACCAAGCTGAAGCGCAATCCGTGTGTAAGGGGCGGGGCAGGGAGGGGTTGAAATAGCGTGGGTATATCCCCATAAAGGCTGAAAGCATTTCATGTTGATGAAGTCGTAAAAAGTTTTATAACAATGGAGAAGTATAACAATGGCAAAAGTAATCGGTATTGATTTGGGTACCACAAATTCGTGCGTTGCCGTGATGGAGGGCGATCAGGCCAAGGTCATCCCTAACAGTGAAGGCGATAACACCACGCCGTCAGTTGTGGCATTTACCAAAGACGATGAACGGTTGGTTGGTGCTCCGGCCAAGCGGCAGATGGTGACCAATCCGGACAAGACATTTTATGCCGTCAAGCGCCTGATCGGGCGCAAGGCGGATGCACAGGAAACGGAACACCACAAGTCCTTGGTGTCTTATCCCGTCGTGGCCGCCGATAATGGCGATGCATGGATTGAGGTTGATGGCAAAAAAATGAGTCCACAGGAAATTTCCGCCATTACACTGCAAAAAATGAAACAATCAGCCGAGGATTACCTGGGTGAAAAGGTGTTGGATGCCGTGATCACCGTGCCGGCCTATTTTAACGATGCCCAGCGGCAGGCGACCAAGGACGCGGGTGTGATTGCAGGTTTGAATGTACAGCGTATTATCAACGAGCCGACAGCCGCAGCGCTGGCCTACGGCCTGGACAAGACCAAGGAGAATCATCTGATCGCGGTCTACGATCTGGGCGGCGGAACCTTCGATATTTCCGTCTTGGAAATTGGTGACGGCGTGTTTGAGGTGAAAGCTACCAATGGTGATACCTTCCTGGGCGGCGAGGATTTCGATCAGCGTATTATCCAGTATCTGGCTGATGAGTTTAAGCGGGAACATGGCGTTGATCTGATGGTCGACAAACTGGCACTGCAACGCCTGAAGGAGGCGGCTGAGAAGGCCAAGATTGAATTATCCAGCAGTCAGCAGACCGAGGTAAACCTGCCGTTCATTACGGCAGACAACTCCGGCCCCAAACATCTGCTGATCAAACTAACACGCGCCAAGTTCGAGGATCTGGTTTCCGATCTGGTCGATCGCTCCGTCGCGCCGTGCAAGCAGGCACTCAAGGATGCCGGTGTGAAAGCTGCGGATGTTCATGAGGTGGTGCTGGTGGGAGGTCAGACACGTATGCCGCTGGTGCAGCAAAAAGTGGCCGAGTTCTTTGGTCGCGAGCCCCACAAGGGCGTGAATCCGGATGAGGTCGTGGCGATTGGTGCGGCCATTCAGGGCGCGGTTCTTTCCGGAGATGTGACCGATGTCCTGCTGCTTGATGTTACTCCGCTGTCATTGGGAATTGAAGTGGAAGGCGGAATCTTTAACAAGATTATTGAGAAGAATACGACGATACCGACCAAAAAGAGTCAGACCTATACCACGGCTGCCAACAAACAGACTGCGGTCACTATCAGGGTGGCGCAGGGCGAGCGCGATATTTTCTCAGCCAATAAGCAGTTGGGGCTATTCAATCTTGAAGGCATTGCTCCGGCCCCAAGGGGTATACCGCAGATCGAAGTCACCTTCGATATTGATGCCAATGGTATCATCCATGTGCATGCCAGGGACAAGGGAACGGGGAAGGAGACCTCCATTCGTATTGAGTCCGGATCGGGTTTGTCCGAAGAAGAGATTGAGAAGATGAAGAAAGATGCCGAGATGCATGCAGAAGAGGATAAGAAACAGAAGGAAACCATCGAGAGCCGTAACCGTGCCGACGCACTGGTGTATTCTACCGAAAAAGCACTCAAGGAACATGGCAGCAAGGTGGATGGAGATACCCGAAAATCTATCGAGAAGGCGCTGGCTGAATTGAAGAAGATGCTAAAAGGTAGCGATAGCGAGGTCATTAAGAAGGCCGAGGAGGATCTCGCGCAAAAATCGCAGAAGCTTGGCGAAGAAATCTATAAGCAAATGCAGGCTGACGCCGAAGCTTCCACCTCCCCGGGAAGTGGCGATATGCCTGACAGTTCCGGTGATGCCGGCAGAAAGGCTGAGGATGCCGAGGTCGTTGACGCCGAGGTCGTTGACACAAAAAAATAGTTTCAGGTTAGGGGCGTTACGGAATAACGTGATTATTTATACGCTTGGATTTACGTCGGATTGGTGTAATGCAGTTGATCAAAAAAATGAAATGTGGCGTAAAGGCTGGATAGGGCAGGAACATGCTATTTTGTAGTGCATCCCTAATTTAACGGGGCAAGGAGACGGCGTGTCGACCAAACGCGATTATTATGAAATTCTCGGCGTGGAGAAGGACACGGATGTCAATACAGTTAAACGTGCCTATCGCAAGCTGGCCATGAAATATCATCCGGATCGGAATAAGGATGATGACGCGGCGGCGGAAAAATTCCGGGAAGCAACTGAAGCCTATGAAGTACTGTCCGATACGGATAAGCGCACCCGTTATGATCAGTACGGCCATGCCGGCGTCGATGAGCAAATGCAGGACTTCTGGGCACGCGGCGGCTTCCAGGAATCACAGGCATTCCACGATTTCGGCGATGTATTTGGTGATGTATTCGGTGATATTTTTGGTTTTAGCGGTGGAAGAGACCGTATCGGTCGTGGTGCGGATTTACGTTATCAACTGGAGATGACTCTTGAGGACACGGCCAATGGCCGTGAAGTAGAGCTGGATATTCCCAGACATATTACTTGTACACTCTGCCATGGAAGCGGTGCACGTCCGGGTACGCATCCCGTACCCTGCCGGACTTGTGGTGGTCATGGACAGATTCAGATGCAACAGGGTTTTTTTGCCGTCCGGCGCACATGTCCTGAATGTCAGGGGCAGGGTACAAGGATTGATTCTCCATGTGTTGAGTGCAGTGGAGCGGGACGTATACGTAAAACAAAAAAACTGAAAGTACGCATTCCGCCGGGCGTATATGACGGTGCCCAGGTGCGTGTCGGCGGTGAAGGAGAGGCCGGCATGCAGGGCGCGCCAACGGGTGATTTGTACATTGTTATCCGGTTACGAAAACATACGATTTTTGAGCGTGAGGGCGCGGATTTATATTGCGACATGCCGATCACCTTTCCGCAGGCATCGCTGGGTTCGGAAGTGGATGCACCGACCCTGAACGGGCGGATAAAAATCAAGATTCCCGCAGGTACCGAAAGTGCCAAAGTATTCCGCTTACGCGGTAAGGGCGTGCCGGATATTCGTGTGAACAAGACCGGCGATCTGTATGTACGCATACGCGTTGTCGTACCCATGACACTGAGCAAAAAACAGGAACATTTGTTGCGCGAATTTGCTGCGGAGGCGGGAGATGATGTGTATCCTGAGCGCACTTCTTTTCTGGATAAGGCCAAACGATTCTGGGACGATCTGGCCGGAGAAGTTAAATCATGAAAATTATTGTAACAGGGGCTTCCGGTCGGATGGGGCGCATGCTGGTGCGTGTCGTCGCTGAATCCGGAGGCACGGAACTGGTGGGCGCAACCGAACATCCGGGTTCCGGTTTTGTGGGTGGCGATGTGGGCAAGATCGCCGGAATCGGTGCACTTGGAATTACGCTCGTTGATGATATTGCTTCGCTTCCACAAGCTGATGTGTTGATTGACTTTACTACGCCGGATGCATCCATGCATCATGCTGAATTTGTGGCGGGGCACGGTATGCGCATGGTGATTGGTACCACGGGCCATTCAGTAAGACAGTTGCGGGATCTGCGCAATATACTGCTGGCGTGTCCGACGGTAATGGCAGCCAATTATTCAGTGGGTGTCAATCTGGCTCTACAATTGATTCGACAGGCAGCGCAGGTGTTAGGTACGGAATATGATGCGGAAATATATGAAGCACACCATAAACACAAGATAGATGCACCATCGGGCACTGCGCTGGCGATGGGCAGAACACTTGCGTGTGGACGTGGTATAAACTTTGACGAAGCTGCTGTATTTACGCGTGAAGGCGTTACCGGTGAACGCAAGGCTGGCAGCATCGGTTTTTCCGTTGTACGTGCCGGCAACATTGTTGGCGAGCATAAGGTCATGTTCGTATCCGATGAAGAACGCATTGAGATCAGGCATATTGCCAGCGATCGTATGGTATTTGCCAAAGGCGCCGTGCGCGGCGCACGCTGGCTCATGGATCAAAATGCCGGATGGTACGGCATGGAACATGTGCTTGGCTTGAGTGATTAGCCCTACCCTGTACATTTTCGGCCTGTCAGCGCCGCACATATCGGGGGAGGATCCGGAGCAAGGTGCACACCGTTGAATACGGGGGATAGAGCGTGTTGTACTTCAATCTGAAGTTTCACCGTTTATGATCTGATTTATTCACGCAACCATTCGTAATAATATAGCCACGGGGATATTTTGCACGGGTTTGGCCTTTTTCAAGCAAACC
>VAOZ01041659.1_pt1 | contig 10386 bp, 4 predicted proteins | sample 3394041 | NCBI WGS metagenome assembly VAOZ01 (sample SAMN08290431, study PRJNA428436) | hydrothermal vent metagenome | isolation source: Deep-sea hydrothermal vent chimney | place: Indian Ocean: Southwest Indian Ridge
GTGCCATCAGGCAGGATTTCGTGCATATGGCCTTTCGGCTCCTCCAGTAGCAGGGCTACGGCTACCAGGGTGATGACAGCCGTACCGGCAATGACCATGAAGAAAGTTTGGGTGCTGACAAACGACAGGACTGTGAGGAAGGTAACGGCGCCGACATTGCCGTAGGCGCCGGCCATACCGGCGACCTGCCCGGTAAGGCGGCGCTTGACCAGTGGCACCATGGCGAAAACGGCACCTTCTCCTGATTGTACGAAAAAGGAACAGGCCATACTGGCGATAACGGCCAGCCAGATAGGCCAGCCTGGGGTAATGTTGCTCATAATGAAATAGCCCAGCGCCAGTCCGGCGATCAGGATCAACAGGGTTTTCTTGCGGCCCAATCTGTCGCTAATAATCCCTCCGCCGGGGCGGGCGAAAAGATTCATGAAGGCAAAGCCGGACGCGAGCAGGCCGGCGGTCACGGCGGAGAGTTTAAAGGTGTCCATAAAAAACAGGGGCAACATGGAAATAACCGCCAGTTCGGAACCAAAGGTCACGAGGTAAGCCAGATCCAGTATCGCCACCTGTTTGAATTTGTACTTGTCAATCTCGGGAACGTCTTCGTAAAACACATGTTTATTAATTTGATAAACGCGAATGCTCTGGAATACGTAGATGCCAATGAGGACAGCATAAATTATGTCGCTCAGATCGCCAGACAGGATCTTGAGATTAGCGGGACCCAGTTTCCAGGTGAGGACGGCGAGCGCGGCGTACATGGGGATATTCATCAACAGATAGAGAAAAAAATCACCCTTGCTGGTGACTTCCATCGCGCCGGATTTTTTAGGTTTGAAATAGGTCGAGCCCTTCGGTGTATCGGAAACCGAGAAAAAGTAGACAGCCGAATAGACCAGCGTCAGTACGCCGGTAGTCGCCAGGGCGTAGCGCCAACCATTATCCCCGCCGTACAACAGCGCAATGGTCGGCAGGCTCATGGCGGCCGCAGCCGAACCAAAATTGCCCCAGCCGCCATAGATACCTTCGGCCACGCCCAGTTGTTTGACGGGGAACCATTCACTGACCATGCGAATGCCAATCACAAAGCCGGCGCCGACAAAGCCCATCAGAAAACGCATCAACAGAAGTTGGTCGTAGTCCTGAGCATAGGCAAAACCAAAACAAAGGAAACTGGAAATGAAGAGTAGCAGCGAATACATGCGCCGGGGTCCGAAGGCATCCACCAACATGCCGACGATGATTCTGGCTGGGATGGTCAGGGTAACATTGATAATGAGCAGTGCCTTGACCTGCTGATCGGTCAGATTAAAGGCTTCGCGCATGGCGCCCAGCAGGGGAGCATGATTGAACCAGACGAAGAAAGTTAAAAAGAAAGCAAACCAGCTCAGGTGCAAAATGCGGGTTTTTCCGCTAAAAGAAAGCAGATTCAGTTTGTCGGCATCGTTGGCCATGTCCATGTCTCCAGGAATAAGTTTAAATTTATCGCTTCCAAGCAAACATCATGCCGCATAACTAACCGCATGAAAAATAATAAGAAAAATTTTATAGTGTTGGAATTTTGCGCTTTTGTAGTGCATGAGGTGCAGGTAGATGCGGGCTAGCAAGCACTGGAGAAGCTGGCTTTTCATTTTCTTCTGAAAGCGCGTAGCAGCTCAGTTGGCAGGTGAAGGGCAGCGCATTACAACGTTGATGTGTTTCATGCTGTTAGATTCCAGACTGAGGCAGTTGACTGTGAAATTCAAACTAATGATGTTTAACCTGGAGGATGCTTGATCTCGAAGCATCCAGGTCGTCACTTGCACTATTTTTGTACATGAATTCAGATCTATAGGGATCAAAATGCAATCTGAAAGCAATCATTCCAAAGAAAAACAGTGGGTTATATTTGGCTGTTATGGAAATTTGAAAATGGTACACAATTTGCACACGGTAAGCGTCATGCGTGGTGGGATCTGACCACGGAACAAAGAATATTGCTGGAGCTGAAAATGAAAGAAAGACTGGTGGTAATCGGAAACGGAATGGCGGGAATTCGCACGCTTGAAGAGCTGCTGAAAGTCGCGCCGGATGCCTATGACATTACCGTGTTTGGCGCCGAACCCTATTGTAATTATAACCGCATCATGCTTTCTCCGGTTCTGGCCGGGGAAAAGACCCTCGATGATATTATTCTCAACGATGATCAGTGGTATGCAGACAACAATATCAGCCTGCACAAGGGCACGCCTATTAACCGGATTGACCGTATCAAGCGCCGGGTCATCGCGGAGGATGGCAGCGAAGAAGCTTATGATCGCCTGTTGATTGCAACGGGCTCCAGGCCCTTTATCATTCCTGTCCCCGGTCATGATCTCGACGGTGTGGTGTCCTTTCGTGATATTCATGATGTCAATCAGATGCTGGATGCGGCCGCCAGGCATAAACATGCCGTGATTATCGGTGGCGGGCTGCTGGGTCTGGAAGCCGCCAATAGTTTGATGGAACAGGGCATGAGCGTCACGGTGGTGCATCTCACGGACACGCTGATGGATCGCCAACTGGACCGGTCGGCGGCGGAAATACTGAAGGCTTCCTTGCAGGATCGCGGCCTGAATTTCCTTATGCCCGCGCAGACTGAAGCCATCGTGGGTAAAGGGCGGGTGGAAAAAATTCGCTTCAGGGACGGCAGCGAAATTTATGCTGATCTGGTGGTGATGGCCGTAGGGATTCGACCCAACTTCGAACTGGCGAAAAGCGCGGGTATTCATTGTGAACGCGGCATCGTGGTCAGTGATACCCTGCAGACGTTTGATCCGCGCGTTTATTCTGTCGGCGAATGTGTGCAGCATCGTGGTTTGACCTATGGTCTGGTCGCGCCCCTGTTTGAAATGGCCAAAGTCTGCGCCAATCACCTGGCTAAATATGGCATAGGCCGCTATGAGGGTTCGGTAACTTCGAGCAAGCTGAAAGTGACCGGTATCGATTTGTTCTCAGCCGGTGATTTCACTGGCAACGAGTATACCGATGAACTGGTGTTTCAGGATGCTTCGCGCGGCGTTTATCGCAAGCTGGTGGTGCAGGACAATCGTATCAAGGGTGCAGTGATGTACGGTGATACGCTGGATGGCAGCTGGTATTTTGATCTTATGCGCGATGAAACGGATATCAGCGATATGCGCGAGAACATTTTGTTTGGTCAGGCGCATCTGGGCGACTCCGGTCATGGCGGTGAGGAAAGCCGGGTTGCCGCCATGGCGGATGACACCGAGATTTGTGGCTGTAATGGCGTCAGCAAAGGTGACATCGTTAGAGCGATCAATGACAAGAAACTCTTTACGCTGGAAGATGTGCGTGCGCACACCAAGGCATCGAGTTCCTGTGGTTCCTGTACCGGGCTGGTAGAAGCGCTGCTGGCCTATACTGTTGGCGGCGATCATTCCGTCGCGCCGCATCTGAAGCCCGTTTGCGGCTGTACCGATCTTTCCCATGATGAGTTGCGCAAGGCCATCATCGGACAGCAACTGAAATCTATCCCCATCACCATGCAGGCCCTGAACTGGAAAAAAGCCGACGGTTGTCCCAAGTGCCGCATGGCTCTGAATTACTATCTGCTCTGCGCCTGGCCAGCGGAATACGAAGATGCCGGTCAGTCGCGTTTCATTAATGAACGTGTGCATGCCAATATCCAGAAAAACGGTACTTATTCGGTTATTCCGCGTATGTGGGGGGGAGGCACCACACCCTCAGAACTCAGGGTTATTGCCGATGTGGCAGAAAAATATAATGTGACGACGGTTCATGTTACCGGTGGTCAACGTATTGGTCTCTATGGTTTAAAGAAGGAACAGTTACCCGGAATATGGAAAGATCTAGGCAAGGCCGGACTGGTCTCCGGTCACGCCTATGGCAAGGCCATGCGCACTGTCAAAACCTGCGTCGGCAAGCAATGGTGCCGCTTTGGTACCCAGGATTCCACACACATGGGCGTGGAACTGGAGAAACTGACCTGGGGTTCATGGACGCCGCACAAGTTCAAGCTGGCCGTCTCTGGTTGTCCGCGTAATTGTGCCGAGGCGACTATCAAGGATTTCGGCGTGGTCTGTGTGGATTCCGGTTACGAGTTACATATTGGTGGTAACGGTGGTGTGAAAGTACGAGCAACGGATTATCTTTGCAATGTCAGCACCGAAGAAGAAGTCAAAGAATACTGTGCCGCCTTTATGCAACTGTATCGTGAAAATGCGTATTATCTTGAACGCACCGCCCCCTGGGTAGAACGTGTAGGTCTTACCTATATCAAGGAAAAAATTCTTGAAGATGAAGACGGGCGCAAGGTGCTGTCAGAACGATTCCTGTTGGCGCAGGAATATGCGCAGGTCGATCCCTGGCAGGAGCGTGTTGAGGGTGCCGAGCAGCATGAGTTCGTGCCGATGAAAGAAATAAATAGTTAGCAAGGCTGTATGTAAATAACGCTGAAACGCAGAGACGCGGAAAAACGATATTGTTTCTCCGCGAACTTTGCGTTTATAAATGAAACATATTTAAACGGTAATGATTATGACTGATAACTGGATTGAAGTTGGAACAATAAACGATATTCCTCGTCAGGGTGCGCGGGTGGTGCGTGGCAGTAATGGTGATATTGCTGTATTCAGGACTAACAAGGATGAAATTTTCGCCCTGCGTGACAGGTGCCCACACAAAGGTGGCCCGCTATCACAGGGTCTCGTGCATGATAATAAAGTTTCCTGTCCTTTGCACAACTGGAATATCCGTCTGGACACCGGTCTTGCGGTGGCTCCGGATAAAGGTTGTGCCGCGCGTTATCCGATCAAGATTGAGGGTGATAAAATTCTGCTTTCACTGACGGTGAAATAGCCTCTTGGCAAGATGAGTAAATTTAACGCAAGGTCGCCATCCCCTATATGAAAATGAATCCCGATGCCGCTAAATATCAATATGCGGTTCGTATAGCGCCCATTGGCAATCAGGCCGTAGCCGCCGCGCGCAACCAGGCCGCACGGCGGCAATAAACGATGCGTAACGAAGTACAAACAACCTGCCCCTATTGTGGGGTTGGCTGCGGGATCATTGCCAGCCTTGATGAAAGTGGAAATGTAACAGTTAAAGGCGATCCCGATCATCCCGCTAATTTCGGTCGCTTATGTTCAAAGGGCGCGGCGCTGGCGGATACCCTGGGTAGCGATGGGCGGTTGCTGTCTCCGGAAATCGAAGGCACCCCGCATAACTGGGACAATGCGCTGGACTATGTCGCCGATCAATTCCGCAGCATCATCGACGAACACGGTCCGCAGGCCGTCGGCTTTTATGTTTCCGGTCAGTTGTTGACAGAAGATTATTATGTTGCCAACAAGCTGATGAAGGGTTTTATCGGCAGCGCCAATATCGATACCAACTCCCGTCTCTGTATGTCCTCAGCCGTGGCCGGTTACAAGCGTGCCTTTGGTTCGGATACGGTGCCCTGCGCCTATGAAGATCTGGAGCGGGCCAAACTGGTGATCCTGGCAGGTTCCAATACCGCCTGGTGCCATCCGGTTCTCTACCAACGCCTGGCCAAGGCCAAAAAGGAAAATCCGGATCTCATGGTGGTGGTCATTGACCCCCGCAGAACGCCCACCTGTGAACTGGCTGATCTGCATTTACCGCTCGCACCGGGTACCGATCACACCCTCTTCAACGGTCTGCTTGTCCATCTGTACGATACAGAGGAAAGCAACCCCCTGTTCATAGAAAATCATACCGAGGGCTTGCATGCGGCGCTGGCCATGGCCCGTGAAACGGCTGCTTCCGTTTCGAGGGTTGCCGAATCCTGTGGCCTCCTGCGGGATACAGTAAACCGCTTCTATAAATTGTTCGCCCGAACTGAGCGTGTCGTGACCGTGTTTTCCCAGGGTATCAACCAGTGGTCATATGGGACGGACAAGATCAGCAGCATTATTAATTGTCACTTGCTGACCGGGCGTATCGGTCGCCCCGGCATGGGGCCGTTTTCCTTTACCGGGCAGCCCAATGCCATGGGCGGGCGTGAAGTAGGGGGGCTGGCCAATCAACTGGCGGCGCACATGAATATAAACGACGCCGCAGATCGTGACCGGGTTAAACGCTTCTGGCGTGCAAAGAATATGGTGCAGGCTGAAGGGCTGAAAGCGGTAGATATGTTTCGTGGCATCGCTGAGGGGAAGATAAAGGCGCTGTGGATCATGGCAACCAATCCGGCCGTCTCCCTGCCGGATAACCGGATGGTGCGTGAGGCGCTGGCAAAATGTGAATTTGTGGTGGTATCGGATTGCATGCGAAAGACTGATACCACCGCGTTTGCCCACGTTCTTCTGCCAGCCCAGACCTGGGGGGAACGGGAGGGAACCGTAACGAATTCGGAACGGCGTCTGTCCCGGCAGCGGGCATTTATCCCTGCCCCGGGTCAGGCGCGGGCAGATTGGTGGATTATCTGCGAAATCGCCAAACGCCTGGGTTTCGCCGAGGCTTTTTCCTACCAGGAGCCGGTGGATATTTTTAATGAGCACGCGGCCCTGTCGGGGTTTGAAAATGAAGGTCAGCGTGACTTTGATATCAGTGCGTTGGCCAACTTAAGTGATCATGAGTACCAGAATTTTCAGCCACGGCAATGGCCGGTCACCGTCGAGCAGCCTGGTGGTACCCCCCGGATGTTCAGTACCGGACGCTTTTTCACGGACAGCGGCCGGGCACGATTCATCGCGGTGGCGGCAAGCGCACCTGCGAATTTGCCGGATGAGCATTATCCCCTGCGGCTGAATTCAGGGCGGGTGCGTGATCACTGGCATACCCTGACGCGTACGGGCAGGTCTGCACGTCTGTCGGCCCATATTTTTGAACCCTTTGTCGAACTGTACACCGCCGATGCAAAAGACAACGGCATCAGCGAAGGCGAGCTACTTCGAGTACATAGTCGCTGGGGTGAAGCCATTGTTCGTGCGCGGCTCAGTGACGATCAACCAGCGGGCAGTGTGTTTATGCCCATGCATTGGAATGATCAGTTTGCCAGTCAGGCCGGTGTTAATGCTTTGGTCAATCCCGTGACTGATCCTGTCTCCGGGCAGCCGGAATTCAAGCACACCCCGGTACAGATTGAAAACTATGAGGCCAACTGGTACGGTTTTATCCTCTCGCGTCGGCGGCTGGAGATGAGCCAACTGGACTACTGGGCCTGTTCGAAGGGGACAAACCTCTGGCGTTATGAAATTGCGGGTAAAGGCACACCCGAAGATTGGGCAGGCTGTGCCCGCCGGTTGCTCTGTCAGGCCGCGGAGAAGGTGGAGTGGATAGAATATCTTGACAAGAGTCAGAGCCGCTACCGCGCCGCGCGAATCGAAGATGGCAGGCTCGAAAGCTGTATCTTCATCGGCCCGGAAACAGGCTTGCCGGATCGAGAATGGTTGTCAAAATTATTTCTGGATCAACGTCTTGATGATAATGAGCGTAATAGTCTACTAACCGGGCGTCCGGTTAACGCCGAACAGGATGGCGGTCGGATCGTTTGCGCCTGTTTCAGCGTGGGTGCTAAAACCCTGGAAAAGAGCATCCGCGAACAGAATCTGGAAACGGTAGAAGCGGTGGGTGAGGCTCTGCGGGCGGGAACAAACTGTGGTTCCTGTATACCGGAAATCAAGGGTATTATTTTTTCGGTTTCTAAAACCTGAGGTATCCTCACGAAAATTTTCTAAAAATCGAAATCTTATCTGTCCGCAAATGAACGCTAATAAACGCAAAAATAGTCGTAACTATTCAGCCCAGTAGGGTGGGCACGATTTTTGTGCACCACGGGCACTTCCTCCGGTCGCCCACGCGGAACATCATGCTGTTCGATTGTCTGTTAACCGGGGCATTTTTTATATTCTGTCCCATAAGCCGAATGGCAGTGATTCGGTGGGCACTTACACCGTGCCCACCCTACGTTATTAGATTCTATTGAAAATTATTCTGAATAGACAACAAATATTCATTGTTAGAAATAATAAAACCATCCACTCTGAATTAAATATTAATTATGGTAAATGATATGAATACAAATAGACTAAAAAAAATCAAGTCATTAAATCATGAAGTAAATGAGTTTCATCCTATTTTAAAGGAGCTATTTGGTCGATTACCGAATATTACAAAAGTTGATTATACTCATGGCATTAATGAGATGGGGGCTGATTTTATATTAAGTAAATTTGATGAAACACTTTCCAAGACAGAATATATTGGCACTATAGTAAAAATTGGGAAAATTAGCCAAAACCATTCTAACATTGATTCACAAATTGAAGAATGTGAACTTGAACGAAAAATTGAAAGTGGAAAGAAAAAAATATATATAACTGAAATTTGGATTATTACAAACAACAGCATTTCACATCAAGCTAAAGAAAAAATACATCATAAGTATAACAATAAAAAAATCAATTTTCTTTCTGGAGACGATGTAACTGATCTCATTAATAAATATTATCCTGAATATTGGACTGATATTTCTGTAGAAATAGGTAAATTTTTAAGGTTAATTATTGATAAGTCTACCACTATAAGTAGTAAAATAGATATTCTGGATACATCATCATATGACAATGTTTTTATTAATCAAGAGTTAATGAATTTAAGTGAAAAAATTCATTTAGACCCTGGCCGTTCTAAACCACCAAAAAAACTAGATATTCAATCTGTTTTTGATAAAGATAAATTAATATTTATTGAAGGTGCTATGGGTACAGGAAAATCAAAACTATTAATTAAATTAGTAGCGGATTACTCAGAAAGTGAATCATTCAATACAACTAAAACAGTGCCATATATAACAACAATAAAAGAATATATTTCAGAGTTTGATGGTGATATAAATAACATACTAAATTTGATAGATGAGAATATAAACATTGAAGGAAAAAAATATTTAATCATGCTGGATGCTTTTGATGAATCTAATCTTGGAGATCTAGAAAAAATCAATATTCTCAAGGACATATATCAAGCTCTTAATGCTAGAGAAGACTGTATTATTGTCGTAACATCAAGACCATTTGAAAACCCAAATATAGAAACAGAAATTGATAAATATTTTACTCGGTATCAATTACTCCCTTTGACAACGAAACAAATAGTTAGTCTTGTGGATACCATATGTAGTAATTTAGATATTACAAGTCGCCTGCTTAGGGAGCTTGAAAATTCTCACCTTTTTAAGGTGTTACCTAAAACACCAATATCTGCAATTATTCTTGCAAAGTTATTAAGTCAAAACATTCAAGAAATACCATCTACAATGACCGAGCTTTATTCAAAATACACTGAATTAGTATTAGGAAGGTGGGATATAGATTTAGGATTGCAATCGCAAAATGAGTATGATGTACAATTTAATGTGATATTGGAAATTGCTAAATTTATTTTGGATAATGAACTGGATGAAATTTCACTTTCTGAAACTCTAGATATGTTTAATTCATATATAACATTAAGAAAGGTTAAAATAAACGAATCTGAATTATTTGATAAAATGATCTTAAATACAGAAATATTCAAAATTAACAAATCAAAAAAGACATTGTCTTTTATTCATAGAACATTTGCAGAATACTTTTATGCTTGTAGTTTTGATAGGGATCATACTGCAATAATAAGTCAAGACGTTTATAATTTATATTGGAATAATGTTTTCTTTTTTTATTTTGGGTTGAAAAAAGATTGTCCTGAATTAGTGCAGTCTCTTGAAAAAATCGTGTTTACTGAAGAAGAGGCTATGATTTCACAAATGTTCAGTAATGGAAATTTGTTATTAGCCGCATACCTTACACCGTACAATGTAATTGAAAAGTCAATTATAAAATCATATGGTGATGCTGGGAAATTATTTATTAACGTTATAAATGACAATGTATCAAATTCTTTAATTGTTTTACCTAAGCTGCATGTTTTGAGTATTTTTATATATAGCATGAGTTCATCCTATGGTTATGATTTTTTTGCTGAGGCATTAGAAAATCGTTCAATGGATATTTCAACTATTCATAATCCCTCAGATGAGCAATATGCTGAATTATTTCTTATAAATAGTACGCTGATTTCAATTGAAAAATTTATGTCCTTCGATAATATGGTAAATAACTATGGGGCAAAAATACCACAAGTACTACAAATAGGAATAAATCATAGCGTAGAAAGCAATACCACTTCTCCAGTCGTAAAGAAATTTATTAAGCTGCTTAAAAAGAAAATAAATAAAAATAAAACGTTAAGGGAGTCAGTTTCTGATATGTATAAAAAACCTATAAATGAGAAAGCTGCTTTAAAGTTTAAAGAAGGCACTTCAAAATAAATTTTATTTAAATTAATTATCTAATAATTATTTTAAGGAATATTTCTAAC
>VAOZ01170721.1_pt1 | contig 10376 bp, 5 predicted proteins | sample 3394041 | NCBI WGS metagenome assembly VAOZ01 (sample SAMN08290431, study PRJNA428436) | hydrothermal vent metagenome | isolation source: Deep-sea hydrothermal vent chimney | place: Indian Ocean: Southwest Indian Ridge
AAATGGTGAATAAACACATCTTCAGCGCACAAAAGCTCGTAATCCGGCACAACATCAAAAAAATCCAGCACCTGCTTAAGCATCTCCCTATGCTGGCCGGTGGAGCATATTTTGACATCAAATTCGCCGCTGTTTTTAAAAATCTTTATCACCGGTGCCAGTTTTATGGCTTCAGGACGGGTGCCGAAAATAAAAAGGATTTTTCTTCTCTTCATTTTAATTACTTCATGGTTAATAGTATTATTCCACCTACTATCAAAATAGTTCCAAACCAATTGATTAAGTTGAATTTTTCATGAAAGATAAGGATTCCGGCCAGGATTCCTAATACATAAGCCATACTTTGCATGGGGTAAACCCTGCTTAATGCAGCCTTTGACAATATCCATAGCCATATAATAGTTGCTATTCCATATAGCACAAGTCCGGATAAAAAATAACCCGAAGTTAGTATTTGCAAAATATTATCCTTAGAAAATCCTCCAATATTTGTTAATTCATACTTCCATAATACTTGACCGCACACAAGCAAAAGCACATTTATCAAAACGGCAACGTAAACTGTTGTTGGCATTTATTATCCTCCCGGCTAACTACTTATTCGACCTTAAAGATAACAGTATTACCATCTTTGTATATAGCACTTAAACATCCATTATCTTGCTTTTCCCACAAAAGTATTTTCTCATACCCTGCCTGTAAACGATATTTTAAACTGTTCATATCGATTAAAAAATAGTTTGCCTTTAGTTTGTCCAAAATTTTGCATGTTTTATTTTTGCTGCTTAGTGCATTGAACATATTTCCATACCTGGCTGGGCCAAACCAATCGCCTATAAATTTACCTTTTGAATAATACGCCATATTCCCATAAAAAAGAGAGTAAACTGTATCTGTCTTGTTTATTCTTCTATTTAGAAACTTAAAACCTTTGTAAGCTGCCAGATGATTTTCTAAAAATTTCTGCCTTTGTTTAATTGTTACAGGTGGTAATCCGTTAACTTTAATAGAATTCAGTGCATAGTTTTCACCTTGCAATGCTACCAAGAAAAAAAGTGTTATGATAACAAATTTATTGTTTATCTTTATTTTTTCAACAAGCTCAGCCAACAATACTCCGGAAACAGCGCATAATATAGGTATTGCAGGAACAAGATATCTAATTAGAGGTGCTGTGAAAAACCAAAATACTGTGTACAGAAAACCTATAAGCGCCAAAATTCTTATTGTATTATCTTTTTTGAAAACTGCTATTATATAAGATATAGATGATAAAAAAATAAAAATTAAGGAAAGTGGAGATGGAACCTCTGTTAAAAATTGATACTCTCTCCAATTTTTGAATATCAAGTTCCATGGTAATTGCAAAAAGGACATCAGGGTTTTGCTGCCGGCATGAGCCCTTAGAAGATCCGTAAGTTGCGATCTTATATCGTTAGCGTCCCATATTGTAATTCCAAAAATTTTGCTGAAAAACGGCCATACAGGATTTCCTGTGTAATAATAATTAAAGGCATACCAAGGCAATAAACTCAGTATGCTTAATACGATAAATAAAGCCATAGTCTTGTATCTCTTATTGAGAATACTTTTGTAAACAACAACGATAAAAATCAAAATAACAAAAAATAGTGCTGAATATTTTATTCCGGCAGCAAATCCAATTGTTACAGATAAAATAATCAGCCACTTATCATCCATAGTCCGTATCCATTCCAAAAGAGAAAGAATTGAAATGGTAACGAACAACATCAAACCAGCATCAATGTACCCAACGCCGCTCAACCACAATATTATTGGATTTGATATCAGCAATCCGGCGGATATCAAACCCGCCTTTTTAGTGTAATATGTCTTGCAAAATGCATATAATGCTATTGAAGTATAAAAAAGAGATAGAAATGAAACAAAATGGGAGGAAATATCTTTAAAAAAAAGCATAGGAAATAAAAACAGCATTTCCATGTTTCTTGGAAATACGGCGTATCTAAGATAAATTGTTGGCGTTATTGCATGAGTTTCAATATATTGCTTAACTGTCGCTAAATGATAGGAAATTTCGTCCCCTCTAAAAGGAGGGTAAAGGGTCGTTATAAAAATAGGCAACAAAGCCAAAACCATCATAAATAAAAATATTTTGGTTTCTTTATCCACTTTTATGAATTCCGTTAAGTCCTCTTTAAGGTAATTCCTTGACAAAAAAGTAAAAAAGATAAAAGCTACAATTAGTATATATTTATTGATTATTCCAAAAATGCCCAATAGAAATATGAAGTTAGCTAAAATAATGCATCCGAGTATTGAAGAGACTAATAATCTTTTAATTATACATAAACTCTTGAATTTTATTGCGCTTAGTATAGGCCTTCCAAAGATATAGAAGGAAAAAGCTATTAAAAATGTGTATGCAAAATTTACAATAACAAATGATAGTTCTTTGACTATCATTTACGTGCTATCAAAAAATTTTCTTATTTTTTCCCTTTTTCTATACATCTTTTGCTGTAAAGACCTTTTTGGAATATTCGCTACATCCATAGAAATTGCTTGTAATAAAAATTGAATACCAATTAAAATTGGTAAAGCAGCTATCATTACGGTTCCCGGTGGAGTAATTTTATTTAATGCACTGTTATGAATCCATGCATCTATGCCAAATCCTATGCCAAATATTAGTAACAAAGTGCCCACTAAAAGGGATAAGGAAACCAAGTTAAAATCATAAATAAAGTATTGTTTTTTGATTCGGCCTATGCCATATTTTAGCAGCAATAAAGGAAATTGAATAAGTATTTTTTTAATATTTAAGTGACTTTTTTCTTCACCATATATAGCTGGAATAGATACATCTTCTATAATTGCATCACATTCTCTCAATAAAACCAACATGGATATCTCAAAAAAATAACGTTTATGCAGTCTATTGAAGTTTATTTCCTCTAAAGCAGCCCTATGTATAGCTGTATATCCATTTGTAGGGTCAAAAACAGCCCAATTTCCTGATGCCATTTTGACTAAAAAAGATAAGGCTAAATTACCGATCCTTCTAACAAAAGGCATTTTCTTTAATTCTTGATCATGATGAAATCTATTTCCTTTAGAATAGTCAGACCTTTGGCTAATGATAGGCTCTAATAATTCGGGCAAATATGTCGGGCTCATTTGGCCATCTGCATCCATTTTAACACATATATCATATCCATCCTCAAGAGCTTTTTTATATCCGGATATCATTGCGGCCCCAATACCCATATTCTTGTTGTGACTAATAAGTTTAAATTTTACGTTTTTATTCTCTTTTTCAATGACACACTTTGTATTGTCTGAGCTTCCATCATTTATTATATATATGCAGTCTATGTATGATGGAATACTTTTTATTACTTCTAATATGGAATTCTCTGCATTATATGAAGGGATTATAACGCATATTTTGGGTTTTTTATCCAAAATCAAGATACCCCATCTCTATATTTATGAGCTTCCCACTTAACCTTCCATTTCTCTTCAAACTTTTTTCTATTTTCGCCAAACAGTTTCATATATTTTTCGTTCTTCATTTTTTTGAAAGTTGCATTGCCAAAATGGTGAATAAACACATCTTCAGCGCACAAAAGTTTGTATCCGGCATTTTTTAAAGCCATGGCATAGTCATCGTCTTCGAACATACCAATGCCATACCTGTCATCAAGCAAACCAACCTTTTCTATCGTTTCTCGTTTAATAGCAACACAAAACATGGCAAGCACTTTTATTTCAAACTCTTCCCCAAAATGCATGCCGGTGTAATATTCTGCAAATGCTTCAATATCGTCCGGTAAATTATATGATACATTGATCTTTGCCTCGTTACCGATAGAATTGGTAACAGGACCTACCATTCCCACAGAGCCTCTAAAATGCCTCAATAAGTCGCCTATCCAACCGCGTGTAACAATTGTGTCGTTGTTAAGCAATATCACATATTCGCCGCTTGATTTTTTTATCCCCATATTATTGGCTTTTGCAAACCCCAGATTTTTATCGTTGAATATGATATGAATGTTGTTGCCGGCAATATTTTTCAGGTACTCTTTTGTGCTATTATCGGAATTATTGTCCACAATTATAACCTCATAATTTGGGTATGCCGTTTTTTCGAGGATGCTCCGAATACACAGTTTCGTATATTCCAAATTATTGTAAGTAACAATGATAATGCTCGTTTTTGGAAAAGAATCTTTTATAATTTTTTCAACGGCATAAACCCTTTTGCCCCAATCATTCTTTTTGGCAAGCGATTTTCTTGTCTCAACAAGGCCGTTTCTGCCATCTTCTTTTAAGGCTATCTCTATTTTTTTTACGAAATCGTCCCTGTTGTCTGCGATATAAGCGATATCTTTGAATTCAATCAGCTCATCCATCTTTGTGGCAACAACAGGTTTGCCGGCACTTATATATTCATAAAATTTGACAGGATTAGTAGATTTTATCAATGGAATATTTTTGAAAGGAATCAGGCAAACGTCGAATAGGCAAAGGTAGTTTGGAAGCTCCGAATACGGCTTCTCGCCAAAAAAATGAACATTATCCAACTTTTGCAGTCTGTTAATTTTTGCCCCGAATGTATGCCCGATAAGCACAAAACTCCACTCAGGGTGCCTTCTTGCCGCATATTCCACCAATTCGGTATCAAACCACTCGGATATGGCGCCATAATAGCCTATGATTGGTTTTTTTATATCTTTCAGCAGATCGCTCTCTCTTATACCGCTAAAATGCCTAAAATCCGTTCCGTTTTTTACAAGATAACAATCCTTGAAACGAGACTTTGTTTTGTTGTATAAAAGTGCAGAGCTTGTGATAACTGAATTTGATATATCAAGCATCTTTTTTTCATACGTTGATATCTCTTTATGAACATTGCTGAATCCTGAAAACTCATCTAACACATCAAACGCAACAGGCGCATTGAATCTGTCTTTTGTCGCCTTAACAAGCCTGTACCACATCGGAAATTCAACAAAATAGATATGTTCTTTGATGGAGTAGTCTTTTATAAGATTAAACAGGGCTGTTGTGAGAAGCCCAAGGTCATTTTCAAGATCATCCGAATAGATAGCGGAAATTTTATTATACGGCAGGCATACTTCATATATATTCTTTGACAATTCTTTGATGTTGTAGTCGGCATCTGAAATAAACGAGGTTTTCAGATAAAAAACCCTATGCCCTTTATCGGCAAATCTTGATGCTATCTGCTGAGGCCTTTGAAATCTGAAATTCCAATCGATTATAGAGAAAAACAGGATATCATATTTATCAGTTGTCTCAGGCAACACCAGATTCTCATAATATTTGTGAAAATCTGCATCATAACTGATTGTCGATTTAGTATTATCTTGCCTTTCGGTAAGCGGGTTTTCGTTTTCACCCGAATTAGACTTGATATCTTTTTTAACCGACATGTCTGATGCTGCGATATTGATGCTTGCCTTTTTTTTCGGAATCATCTTTTTGAGCTTTCCGGCAATATGCACAATTGTTTGCAAGCCTTTGCTTTTTTCTTTTATTCTATAATAAAAGTTTGCAATTTTCCAGAAATCTGACGAATATATATCATCAAGAAGTTGAAAAAGTCTATTTTTCTCTTCAATTATCTGAGACATCTGTTGCTGAAGCTGATTCTTTTCCTGCAGCGCTCCTTCAAGCTCTGCCTGTTTTATATTTTTTTCGCCGACAGTTTGAACAAGCTCCGTCGCCAACTTTTCTTTATCAGCGGCTATACTGTTTTTCTCTGATACTACATTATCAAACTCAGCTTGCATTTTCTCTTTCTCATCGGACAACTTGCCGAACTTTTCAACGAGCTGATTCTTTTCCTGCAGCACTCCTTCAAGCTCTGCCTGTTTTATATTTTTTTCGCCGACAAGTTGTTGATTTTCGTTTTTTAGAGATTGTATAAAATTTTCATAAATCTTTGTACTGTCTGCCGGTTTCGGCCTGTTTTCTTTTTTTTGTGCTGGTTTCTTCAGCTGCCCCTTTATAAATTCGGCAAATATCTCGGGGGTTTTATAATCCAAATCAGCTTCCACCGGCTTTATCAATCCATCGGCGAGTCTATCTATCAGCGAATATAAGCTGAATTCGTTAAGGCTGCCTATAAAAACATGCGGTATGGAAAGTTTTTCAGCAACTGATTCAACCTTTTTGTCATATATAATGCCGACTGTGGGCTTTTTCAGGCTATTTGCTGCGATAAGTGAGTGAAGACGAGTGCCCACAAAAATATCAACCTCATCTACTAATGAAATTACATCTGCAAAAGACTGTGTATATTCAAGACTATCTTTAACAATTCTATCTTTAGGCAGTCTGTCTAAAAGCGTTTTCAATGCTTCTTTATCCAGTGCAAGGTCAAACGCAACAGGCACAACAATAATGTTATCCCGCTCTTCCAACAGCCGCATCAGAGCGTTTGCCACCGTATCTATCATCTTTTTTTTGCCGAACCACGGTCTTATATTTATGCCCAGCTTAAGTTTATTTTTTGGAAGGCCGAATCTTTTTTTTCCAATAAACTTTTTAAAGTCCAGTTTCACGGCAGGATCGCTGTCAAGATAAAGGTTTTTTATCTCAGGGTAAACATCGTTTATCAATGCGTAAGAATATTCATCTCTTGCCGTTGTACAGTTTGAAAGAGAATAAAACCAGCCGCAAAATTGCTTTGCTTCATCTGAAAAGATTGGCCCCACGCCGTGAGACCAGTAAAAAACAGGCTTTCTATATATATTTGCAAGAAACGGCACGATAGAGTACGCCGCAACATTATAGCCGAAATTTGTAAACAGATCCCCTATATCAAGATTAAAATACTCATGAATTAAGCCGCCGCCGCCAACGACAACCACATCAGACCATTTTACGCTGTTTTTGGTTTCATCAAGAGAAAAGCGATTTATTGCTTTAATATTATGTATGGCCTTGGTATTTTCTACATCACCGGACCACACAACAATCTCGGCATTTTTATCGATTGTTTTGATATCGTCGATAATTTTTGATAAGATAAGCTCATCGCCTGTGTTTTTGAAGCCGTAATAACCGGAAATTAGTATCTTAATTTTATATGTCCTTTGATCTTTCAAACATGGGCATGTATTATACTCAATCCGACATCGAGTGCAATCTATTCGACAATTTTTGTCGTCGTCGCGAGGCCTCTTTTCTCCAGTCACTGCAATGACCCCTTATCTTGTCACTGCGAGGAACGAAGTGACGAAGCAGTCTCACATTCAAACCTCCAGTCACTGCGAGGGAGTGAAACGACCGAAGCAGTCTCGTATTTTCCATCCGTCACTGCGAGGGAGTGAAACGACCGAAGCAGTCTCAACTGAGATTGCCGCGCTACGCTCGCAATGACGGAGAGAGGAATTCGCAATGCTTCTCTTTTCTGTCACTGCGAGGAGGCTTCCGACGTGGCAGTCTCACATTCAAACCTCCCGTCACTGCGAGGAGGCTTCCGACGAAGCAGTCTCTCAACTGAGATTGCCGCGCACCCTTCGGGCGCTCGCAATGACGGAGAGAGGAATTCGCAATGACACGCCTCCAGTCACTGCGAGGAGGCTTCCGACGTGGCAGTCTCACATTCAACCCTCCAGTCACTGCGAGGAGGCTTCCGACGAAGCAGTCTCACAGCTGAGATTGCCGCGCACCCTTCGGGCGCTCGCAATGACACGCCTCCAGTCACTGCGAGGAGCAAAGCGACGTGGCAGTCTCACATTCAACCCTCCCGTCACTGCGAGGAACTAAGTGACGAAGCAGTCTCATCAAAAGCGCGATAGAGTGAATTGCATTATCAATGGCAGATAAATTTATAGATATTTTTAGAAAGCTCCTTCTTTGTGCTAACGATATCCTTCAGAGCCGGATAGTGTATTATAAATTTGTTATCTTTGCAGACTGTTGTAACTATATAGTAGCCGGTCTGCTTTTTGATTAAAAAAGCCAAAAGATTCTTTCTTCCTTTTAGTTTTTCTCCAAACCGTTTCTCAGTTTTTTTGTTTGCCTGCTCAAACTGCTTTTTCATAGCATTCTGCTCTTTTCTGCCGGGCATCTCTTTTAAGATTGCCCTATAGCTTTTTGTCTTTTTATCATATCGTATGTATGATGAGTTTAGATAGAGAAGTTTGTTGCCGTCTTTTGCCTCTCCCATATATTGCCAGAAACCTATCTGTTTTGTATGGTTAGGATTATTCTTAACGGCGCATGAATAGAGAAAAAGAAGGGCAAAAATGCTCATGGTCATAATAAAAAGCCTTTTCAAATAAACACCTCCAAATTTAAATCCATCAGAATTTTATCTTTTTTTCTGTAATTGCAAGCACCTGTATGCGCGCAGGTATAGATGAACAGGCGGTAATCTTGATTTACCGCAAAAGACCATAGATTCCCTTATGTCCCTGCGAGGAGGCTTCCGACGAAGCAGTCTCACATTCATCCGTCACTGCGAGGGAGTGAAACGACCGAAGCAGTCTCAGCTGAGATTGCTTCGCTTACGCTCGCAATGACGGAGAAGAGTGCTCGCAATGCTTCTCTTTTCTCGTCACTGCGAGGAGGCTTCCGACGAAGCAGTCTCACATTCATCTGTCACTGCGAGGAGCAAAGCGACGAAGCAGTCTCAGCTGAGATTGCTTCGCTTACGCTCGCAATGACGGAGAAGAGTGCTCGCAATGACAAAAAAGGTGCTAACAATGGCTAAATAAAAAAGGCGGAAAGCATGCTTTCCGCCTTTTTTGCATTACTTGTGTTTTAGTTTCAGGGTGAATGTCAAATGCAAAGACACGACCCCAACGATTAGATTATTCTACGATTTTTCCGCCAACTGTCTCAACTGGAATCCTCTTTGCACCACTTGGATCCATTATGTTTGCGTATGTGAATATATCAGCCTCAGGTGCATTAACCGTTACGATTGCTGCAAATCCCATTGTGCCGTTCACAGAATGCCCTGCTGCTGCAGCTGCTGTAACAAGCTGGGCACCGGTGATAACATACGGTGTGCCGGAGGTTATTGTGCTGGCAGATGGAGTATATGTAACCATTGTTCCATCGGAAGCAAGAATCTGAACGCTGACTCCATTTGATCCGACCACTGTGCTTTTTGACTGGATCTTGATGTATGTTGATATTCCATTTGCCGAATCGGACTTTATAAGAGGAATATAATACTGAGTTGCATTCAGCTGCCAAATATGACTTACCGTATCGCCGAAGAGTGTTGCAGCTTGATTGAAATCACCTGCTAAAGCAAAATCAGCTGCCGTGGTGAACTGCCTTGGTGTAATAACGGTGCTGCCGTCAACAGTGATAGTTACGTCGTTAGATGTCAATGCTGTTGTTGCCTTGCTGCCATTGACAGAAATACTGGTACCTGTGACAGATCTTGTGAGTTTACCTGCTGTTATCTCAGATGGACTTGGCGCTACAGAGCTTATTACTGATTTGACACCTGCAAGGTTGCCCTTTACTGTAAAATCGAGAGAATCGGAAGACACATTGCTACCGTTCAATACTCCGCCATTATAATTATCATTAGCAATAGTCCCAGTAGTATGGCCACTTCCTGTTGCTGCTATCGATAGCTTATTGTCAAGAGATCCATCGCTTTTGATATAAACATTTGCGACACTAGTAGTAACACTAGTAGCGTTTGGAACAACAAACAGCTTCATAGCATCAGCAAAGCTAATCTTGCTTGTTACCGGTGTCAATGTTGCAGAGAACTGATTTTTGATGTTATACATTGCAACCGCCGGAGCATCTGCACCTGCAATAGATGAGTTTACAACTGCCATTGATACGGCATCACCTGCCGATAGACCCTTGTTGATGTTCAGTATAGGATTATAAGCAGTAGGAACATTACTACCGTTATCAACTTTTATCGAATAGATAGTTGTGGCACTTAAACTCTCACTTGCTGCAACCGTACAGTTAACTGTGTCAGCAGCAGTACCGCTGGCGGCAAGTGCACAGGTAGCGAATGGAGCATTAGAATTATTAGTATCAGCACCAATATCTAATTGAGCCGCAAGTGAATTTCCCGAGAACTGCGCATTTGTTAGTTTTAGATCAAATGTTGCGCCGGTTATCATATTAGCTCCGGGCGTATAGCTTATCGGAGCGGTGGCTTGTAGTGTTGCGGTAACACCTGAGCCGGAGTCGGCGATAGGAGTAGTATTTGCAGCACTTAGAAGCTCCGCCGCTATTGTCTTTGATGTTGTAATAAGACTACCGGCCATTGCCCCTGAGGATGCCCCCATAACAAAAGCGCCTGCTGCAAACAGACTTATCAAAAATCCTATACTTTTTCTATTCTTTCCCATAACTAAAAT
>VAOZ01045163.1_pt1 | contig 10358 bp, 7 predicted proteins | sample 3394041 | NCBI WGS metagenome assembly VAOZ01 (sample SAMN08290431, study PRJNA428436) | hydrothermal vent metagenome | isolation source: Deep-sea hydrothermal vent chimney | place: Indian Ocean: Southwest Indian Ridge
ACGATGATTATGTTTCTTTGGGTTAGTTCGGCCACATGGTCCAAGCGAACACTATAACCATTAGAGTTTCACAAAAACGGTTATCACTTCAGTACATAACTGTAAACTGCAATAAAATGGCAGATGCTGCCACCCAGCACAAACAGGTGAAAAACAGCATGATGATAAGGCATTTTTCGCTGCAGGTACAAAACGGCACCGATAATGTAACTTATCCCACCGGCAAGCAGCCAGTAAAGTCCGGGCAGCGAAAGATTGGCAATCAGCGGTTTGATAGCTACCAACACAATGGAACCCATCACCACGTAGGCAACAGTTGAAACGACATCAAATTTCCCGGTATAAAAAAGTTTGAAGATAATTCCACCGATTGCTGCTGCCCAAATCACGCCAAACAGACTCCACCCCCACGCGCCGCGAAGGGTGACCAACAAAAACGGTGTATAAGTTCCCGCAATCAGCAGATAAATGGAAGCGTGGTCAAAGACGTTGAGTTTGTGTCTTTTCTCCGGATTCTTTGCCGAATGATATAACGTAGAGGCCAGATAGAGCGTCATCATACTGGCACCGTAAATGCTCACACTTACAATCTGCCAGACATCACCGTGTAGCGATGCTTTTAGGATGAGAAAAACAGTTGCGGGGACAGCAGCAAGAAATCCCATTCCGTGCGACAAGATATTCAGCTTTTCTTCGGTAGGCGAATAACTGCGTTTTTTAGCGTAACTTTTCAACTTTATTCAAAATTTAAAATGATTAATTGATAACCGTAACGGATGGCTTTTATTGTACGTGAATGTCTATAAAGCAGCAAAAAAAGTGATTATTTTTTTAATAGCATGACCTGTTTCAAAAAATAATCCCACAGCACATCATGTGGCGGGTCAGCGGTAATTTCCAGCGTCTCTTTTTTCACAGGATGAACAAAAGAGACTTTGCGGGCATGTAAACTTATGGAAGCATCCGGATTACTACGCGGAAAACCATATTTCAAATCGCCTTTTACGGGACATCCAATAGCCGCCAGTTGTGCTCTGATTTGATGATGCCGGCCGGTATGCAAATCCACTTCGAGCAAATGATAGCGTTCGCCGGATGCCAGCAACCGATAACTCAGGATAGCTTCTTTACCCTCTTTTCCGGGAGCTTTACGCACAAAGGACTTATTTTTCTTTTGGTTACGCTCCAGATAATGCACCAGTTTCCCTATGGTTTGCGGTGGCCTGTTTTTTACGATGGCCCAATATGTTTTCTGCAAGGCACGCTGTTTCAATAGCTCGTTCATACGGCTTAACGCTTTTCCTGTTTTGGCAAACACCAGCACACCACTCACCGGCCGGTCAAGGCGATGGACAACACCGAGAAAGACATTCCCCGGCTTATGATATTCTTCTTTGAGGTAGTGTTTTAGCGTTTCACTCAGCGGCTCATCACCGGTTTTGTCACCCTGAACGATTTCCGAGGGTAATTTGTTGACTACAATCAGGTGATTATCTTCAAATAAGATACGACTTTCCAGGGGAAGTATGTCACTCATAAAACCAGGCTATAAGAGGAATCAATACTGCTCTTTGTCGTTAGGGAAATCGACAGCTTTCACGTCATGTATGTAAGCCAGAAAGGCTTTGATAATCTCATCGTGGAGGTTATGGTAACGCCGGAGAAACCGGGGTGAGAATTCCTGGTTGATACCCAGCATATCATGCAGCACCAACACCTGGCCATCCACAGCATGTCCGGCGCCAATGCCAATAGTAGGTATCTTTACCGATGCTGTAACTTTGGCAGCAAGCTCGGCAGGAATCTTTTCCAGCACAATACCAAAACAACCGGATTCTTCCAGTAATTTAGCATCACGCAGTAGCTTGGAGGCTTCTTCCTTATCTTTGGCACGAACCACATAAGTCCCGAATTTATTAATAGATTGAGGCGTGAGTCCCAAATGCCCCAGTACGGGAATTCCGGCAGTCAAAATACGGTCGATAGACTCAACCACTTCCGCACCGCCTTCTAATTTCACCGCATTGGCGCCCGACTCTTTCATAATACGAATAGACGAGTGCAACGCCTCTTTGGAGTTTCCCTGATAAGTACCGAAAGGCAAGTCCACAACAACCAGAGCTCTTTTAACCGCTCGCATAACCGATGATGCATGGTAAATCATCTGGTCAAGCGTAATGGGTAGCGTAGTCACATGGCCGGCCATCACATTGGAAGCCGAATCGCCCACAAGAATAACATCAATACCCGCCTCATCCAGCAAGCGAGCCATGGAATAATCATAGCCGGTGAGCATGGCAATTTTTTCCCCTTTCAGCTTCATCTCCTGAAGTACATGGGTAGTTATCTTTGGAAATCTTTTGGAACCGTATAATCCATCCATAACAGTAATTTTTGACAAATGTAAGAAATAACTCTGCCGGCAAGCAAAATATCAAAAGAAAAAGCCGCTGCCCTTTCGGTAGCGGCTTTTATAAAATATAAATAGCTTAAGGCTTCTTAACCTTCCGATGAATAGTCAATGTCAGCCTGGCGTTTGTAAAATTTGTAACGCCACTTTGCATTTTTGATGGCTACTTTCTCAAGTTCTTTGGCTCTTTCGGGGAAAGTTTTTTTCAGGGAAGTAAAACGTACTTCGAGGTCATGGAACTCTTTCAACTTATCAAAATCAGGTTCTTTGGAATCCAGATGAAGCGGGTTTTTACCCTCAAGTTCTAACAAAGGATTGTAGCGATACATGATCCAGTAACCGGCTTCCACGGCCAGCTTTTCCTCATATTGTGAGCGCGCCATGCCGAGGTGCAACCCATGTTCAATACAGGGAGAGTAAGCAATAATAAGGGATGGTCCCGGGTAAGCCTCAGCTTCTTTCATGGCTTTGAAAAACTGGTTTTGGTTAGCGCCCATAGCAACAGATGCCACATATACATAACCGTATGTCATGTATATGGCGCCGAGGTCTTTTTTACGCACCTCTTTACCGGCAGTAGCAAATTTTGCCACAGCAGCTGTCTGGCTGGCTTTGGAAGCCTGGCCACCCGTATTAGAGTAAACTTCGGTATCCAGTACCAGCATGTTTACATCTTCGCCGGAAGCCAAAACATGGTCCAGACCACCGTAACCAATATCATAAGCCCAGCCATCACCACCGATAATCCACATGGATTTCTTCACGAGATATTGTTCCAGTTCCATGATGTTTTTGGATACCTCATCATCGGCGTCTTTCAACACTTCGACAACCTTATCAGAAGCAGCTCTTGATTTTTCTCCATCTTCCTTAGTGGCTATCCAGGTGTTAAAGGCTTCTTCTTTTTCTTCGCTCACACCTGCTTCGATAGCTTCTTTCATAAAACGCTCTATACGATCGCGCATTTTACGAATCCCGGTAGACATTCCCAAACCATATTCGGCATTGTCTTCAAACAACGAATTTGCCCAGGCGGGACCTCTGCCATTAGCATCCACAGTGTAAGGAGTAGCCGGTGCTGAAGCGCCATAAATGGAAGAACAGCCCGTTGCATTAGCAATCATCATTCTGTCGCCGTACAGCTGTGTTGCAGCTTTAATGTAAGGCGTTTCCCCACAACCGGCACATGCGCCGGAGAACTCGAATAACGGTTGGGCAAACTGGCTGTTTTTCACGTTGACAAACTTGTTGACCGTACCATCCAATGTTTTATCGGAGACATTTTGAATCAGGTAATCCCAGTTTTTATCTTCATGTATCTGTGATTCAAAAGTTTCCATCACGAGAGATTTTTCAGGAGAAGGGCAAACATCGGCACAACTGCCGCAACCCGTACAATCCATCACGCTAACCTGAATACGGTATTTCAAAGGTTTCAGTTTGCCTTTGGTCTCAAGAAACAGCATACCTTCGGGTGCATTTTTTTCTTCTTCCTCATTTACAAGGAAAGGACGAATAGCAGCGTGAGGACAAACGTATGCACACTGATTACATTGAATACATTTGTCGCCGAGCCATTCGGGGATGGTAGCGGCCACGCCCCTTTTTTCGTAAGCAGCAGTACCGGCAGGAAACGACCCGTCTTCACGGCCTTGAAACGCACTTACCGGAAGAGCGTCCCCCTTCAAACGATCAATGGGGCGGGCAACCTCACGAATAAAAGCTGGAATATTATCATCGCCCCCTTTTTGCTCATTTATTTCAATACCGGCCCACGCCTTGGGGATCTCAATTTTGGTAACATCGCCCCCCTCATCAACAGCACGGTAATTCATTTCAACAATTTCCTCTCCTTTACGGCCATAAGTTTTATGGATAAAAGTTTTCATCTTTTCAACAGCCTCGTCATAAGGAATCACTTCGGAAACTTTAAAGAAAGCTGACTGCATGATGGTGTTGGTACGACTGCCCAGGCCAATCTCAGCGGCAATCTTTGTAGCATTGATGGTATAGAACCGAATGTTGTGTTCGGCCATGTATTTTTTCATATCACCGGGAAGACGGCGTTTGGTCTCTTCCTCATCCCAGACACTGTTCAGCAGGAAAGTACCACCGTCTTTCAGACCTTTCAGCATATCATATTTCTCCAGATAAGCCGGAACATGGCAGGCCACAAAGTCAGGGGCCCCCACCATGTAGGTAGAACGGATGGGCTTGTCACCAAATCGCAAGTGCGAAATAGTAATACCTCCCGACTTTTTGGAGTCGTAAGCGAAGTAAGCCTGCACATATTTGTCAGTGGACTCACCAATGATTTTAATGGAATTTTTGTTGGCTCCCACCGTTCCATCAGCACCAATTCCGTAAAATTTAGCTTCAAAGGTTCCTTTATCGGAAATGCATATTTCGGGAAGCAGCGGAAGTGAAGTAAAAGTAAGGTCATCCACAATGCCCACGGTGAAATGATTCTTGGGTTCCGGTTGTTTCAGGTTGTTAAAGACAGAAACAATTTGTGCAGGAGTGGTATCTTTAGAGCTCAGGCCATAACGACCACCAACGATAATTGGCTCATTATCCAAGCCATAGAAAGCCTCTTTCAAGTCGAGATATAAAGGTTCGCCATTGGCGCCGGGTTCTTTGGTACGATCAAGAACAGCAATACGTTTCACCGTCTTGGGAATAACTTTCATAAGATAACCCGTAGAGAACGGGCGGAACAAATGAACAGCTACAAGACCCGTTTTCTCGCCATTGGCAGTCAGATAATCAATAGTTTCACGAATGGTTTCGGTAACCGACCCCATAGCAATTATAATATTCTCGGCGTCTTTGGCACCATAATAGGTAAAAGGATGATACTCACGGCCGGTGAGTTTGGTAATTTCCTGCATGTATTCCTCAACCATGTCAGGGATAGGTGTGTAAAAACGGTTGGAGGCTTCGCGTGCCTGGAAGAAAATATCAGGATTCTGAGCCGTACCACGGGTAACAGGATGCTCGGGATTCAAAGCATTATCTCTGAACTTTTTCAAATCCTCAAAGGGGAAAAGCCCCTTCAGGTCATCAAGATCAAAATATTCGATCTTCTGAATTTCGTGCGAAGTACGGAAACCATCGAAGAAATGAAGGAAAGGAATCCTTGAGCGCAAAGCCACGAAGTGGGCGATACCGGCCAGGTCGTTAACTTCCTGAACACTGCCGGTAGCAAGCATGGCAAAACCGGTATTCCGGGCAGCCATAACGTCGCTGTGATCACCAAAAATAGAGAGGGCTTGGGAAGCAAGGCTTCGGGCACTTACGTGAAATACTGCCGGCAACAATTCACCGGAGATCTTGTACATATTCGGGATCATCAGCAACAATCCCTGAGAAGCAGTAAAGGTGGTCGTTAGAGCGCCCGACTGCAATGCGCCGTGTACTGCGCCGGAAGCTCCTCCCTCCGACTGCATTTCAACGACTTTAACAGTTTCTCCAAAGATATTTTTTTTTCCGAAAGCAGCCCACTGATCCACATATTCAGCCATATTTGACGAAGGGGTGATCGGATAGATAGCAGCCACTTCACTAAACATGTATGCAATGTGGGCAGCAGCATAGTTCCCGTCACAAGTAATAAATTTTTTCTTTCCGCTCATTTATCTAAATTTTTAAAAGTTACCTGGATTCTATTTTTTTCTCAGTTTCTCCAAATTGTTCAAACGTATTCGTATCTGATTAATTATAAAGCAATTACATTTAAAACCCTTTATTTTGAAAACCGAAGGCAAAAATACGATTTTTATCTGTTGTTTTACCTTGATTATTTTGAAGATAATGCCCAATTTCAATCTATTTAAAACGATTTTAGATTGTAAGCTTTTTGAACGAGCAGCAATTTTGTTTATTTTTACTGCCAACAAAGTTAATTATGGATTAATAAATACAAAGATGAATATTACAACAAAATATCTCGGATTAGAACTAAAAAACCCCATTATTATTGGAGCAAGCAATCTTGTTACTGATATAAAAATGCTTCAATCACTAGAAGAAGCTGGTGCTGCTGCCATTGTTTACAAATCGTTATTTGAAGAGCAGATTAATCTGGAAAATCTCCAAATGCAGGAGGACATGGACGAATATGCAAATCGTAATGCCGAAATGATCAGCATTTTTCCACAGGACATTTACGAGGCCGGACCGGACGAATTTCTGATGCATTTTAAAGAAGCCAGAAAAGCCATCAGCATCCCGCTTATTGCCAGTCTGAATGCCGTTTTTGATGATACCTGGTACGAATGGGCAAAGAAACTCGAAGATGCCGGTGCCGACGCGTTGGAATTAAACTTTTATAACAATCCACGCGAATTTGACATGGAGGGACGGGCTATTATCAGGGAAGAGTTGGATGTGATTGCCGGCGTAAAAAAAACTGTAAACATTCCGGTTAGTGTGAAACTGAGTGCTTTCTATACCAACCCGTTGTATGTTTTTAAAGAGATGGATAAAAAAGGTGTTGACGGACTGGTTTTGTTCAACCGCCTGTTTCAACCCGACATCAACATCAACAGCGAAAAAATGAACTACCCTTATAACCTGAGCAGTGGACAGGACAACCGTTTGCCCCTGCGCTACGCCGGAATGCTGTTTGGCCAGCTCAACTGCGACGTGTGCGCCAACACCGGAATATTCAATGCCGAAGATGTCATTAAAATGATTTTGGCCGGCGCCGATACCGTACAGGTGGTAAGTACGCTTTACAAACACGGCCCGCAACAAATTCAGAAAATTCTCGAAGACATGGAAATCTGGATGGCCAACAAACAGTATGACAGTCTGAGCGAATTCAGAGGAAAACTTTCCATGAAAAATGTGAAAGACCCTTTCGCCTACCGCCGTGCACAATATGTGGATATTCTCATGCGGTCGGCCGAAATTTTTAAACAGTATCCCATCCTATAGAAAATCACCGGTTTAAAATATTTTTCAAATAGTAAAGTCATTCTGAAAAAGGATGACTTTTTTCTTTTCCGGAAAACGACAGGTATTTATTCCGGAAGAATAAACCTCAGCGTAAAAGTGTACAAGGAGAAATAAAAAAAACCAGTCAAATCAATACGTAATTCCCTTAATTTGCTACGGAAATCCCCCAAATGGCATTATGATATATTTACCGGTTTATGATTTTAGGTAATTTCGGACTCAGAAAAAAAATACGTTTAACCTTAAAAAATCTAAAAATGGCAAATTACGAACAGCAGGTAAATGACTTTATGGCTAAGGTCATTGCCAAAAATCCCGGCGAAGTTGAATTTCATCAAGCCGTGCATGAAGTAGTGGAATCTCTGGTTCCGTTTATCGAAGAAAATCCGCAGTACAAAGAGGCTAAAATCCTTGACAGAATGATTGAACCCGAACGTGTTCTCATGTTTCGTGTCCCATGGTTGGACGATAAAGGAAGCGTCCGTATCAACCGTGGCTTCCGTATCGAAATGAATAGCGCTATTGGCCCTTACAAAGGAGGTTTGCGTTTCCACCCTACTGTCAACCTCGGTATCTTGAAATTTCTGGCCTTTGAGCAGGTGCTCAAAAACTCACTAACAACCCTGCCTATGGGTGGTGGAAAAGGGGGTTCCGATTTCGATCCCAAAGGAAAGTCGGATAATGAGGTCATGCGTTTCTGTCAAAGCTTTATGACTGAGTTACAACGTCATATCGGACCTGACACAGATGTTCCTGCCGGTGATATTGGTGTAGGCGGACGTGAAATAGGATTTCTCTTCGGACAGTACAAGAGATTGCGCAACGAGTTTACCGGTGTTCTCACAGGCAAAGGCCTTGAATGGGGAGGCTCGTTGATCCGTCCCGAAGCTACCGGATATGGCGCCACCTACTTTGCCAATGAAATGCTGGCCACCAAAGGAGAAACATTCGAAGGCAAAACCGCGGTGATTTCCGGTTCAGGAAATGTTGCCCAGTATGCTACACAAAAAGTGACCCAGCTGGGCGGAAAAGTGGTTACCTTGTCCGACTCCTCCGGATACATCTACGACCCCAATGGTATTGATACCGAAAAGCTGGCTTTCGTTCTTAACCTGAAAAATGTAAAACGCGGCCGTATCAAAGAATATGCCGACAAATATGGTGTTGAGTATCATGCCGGCGAACGTCCGTGGGGTGTAAAATGCGATGTAGCCATGCCTTGTGCTACGCAAAATGAAGTGAGTGAAGAGGATGCCCGCAAACTGGTGGCCCACGGTTGTATTGCAGTAAGCGAAGGTGCTAACATGCCTTCCACACCGGAGGCAATTTTGGTCTTCCATGAGCATAAGATACTCTTTGCTCCCGGCAAAGCAGCCAATGCCGGTGGAGTCGCTGTTTCAGGCCTTGAAATGAGCCAAAATTCCCTGCGTCTGAGCTGGACACGCGAAGAGGTAGATAGCCGCCTCCATCAAATTATGAAAGACATCCACGCTACCTGTGTCAAATATGGTACCGAAGGCGATTACGTAAATTATGTGGAAGGCGCAAACATTGGTGGTTTTGTAAAAGTTGCCGATGCTATGCTTGCCCAGGGAGTTGTCTAAATTTCTTCACAGTTTATCTCAAAAGGGTTGCGGGTTTTCTCGCAACCCTTTTTTCTTTCATTGATTACCAAATGTCTATATTTCACGCAGAGACCGCAAAAAAGAATTTTCGATAAAATCGCAAAGCCTTTTCATCATCCCTTTCCTGCTTGAAGCAGGACAAGTCGTGTGCCTAAAACTTAAACATGAGTTTTTCATGTGTCTTGAAATAATGAAAAAACGAAAAGAAGCTACAAAACTGACTTGTGATTTTCCGGACTATGAAAATGACAAATATCCGGCTATTGATTTTCCTATCTTTGCCCTATCTTTTCAATGAAGAGCAGCCATAGCTGCATTTATTGAAAAACAACAGACTATCCTGTTCAACTTATGCAAAAAGGACAAAAAGCTGTATTACTTATTAATGTCGGGACTCCGGACAAAGCAGAGGTAAAAGCAGTACGCCGCTTTCTGTCACAGTTTTTAAACGACAGACGAGTCATGGAAATGCCTTGGCTTCTGCGGAAAATACTGGTCAACCTCATCATTGTGCCTTTTCGTGCACCAAAATCCACAAAGTTGTATGAAAAACTCTGGACTGCCGAAGGCTCTCCCCTGTTGCTGAACACAGAAAAATTTGCTGACAAACTTCGACCTGTTCTTGGAGAAAATTACCAGGTTTTTACCGCCATGCGTTACGGAAATCCATCGCTGAAAAAGAAGTTGCAGCAAATCAGAGATCAGGGATTTGACGAGTTGGTTATCTTCCCCCTTTTCCCGCAATATGCATCTTCTACAACCGGAACTATCCTGGAATTTGTCCGGAAAGAGTTGCAAAAATGGAGAACTTCCCCGAAACTATATTTTGTAAATCAATTTTATGATCATCCAGGATTCCTGGAGGCTTTTACCAAAAATATTTCCGACTGTCATCCTGAAAAATTCGATCACATCATCTTTTCCTACCACGGACTACCTCTGCGACAGATTGATAAAGTTCATCCGGGAATTTCTTCTGCGGAATGCCAATGCGAAAAGCAAATGCCGGCTTATGGAAACAATTGCTACAAAGCCACTTGCTACAAAGCCACCGAGTTGCTGGCCGAAAAACTCGGCTTAGACAAACAGCAATATTCCGTCGGTTTTCAGTCGCGTTTCTCCAAAAACTGGCTCAGCCCTTTTACTGATGAACTTATCAAAGAAGCAGCACGGAGAGGCACCAAAACCATTCTTGTAGCTGTTCCTTCCTTTGTGGCCGATTGTCTGGAGACGCTGGTGGAAATAGAAGCCGGATATGATAAACTTTTCCACAAGCTGAGAGGCAAAAGACTGGTCCTGGTGAAAAGCCTGAACGACAGTGAGCTATGGGTAAAAGCGGCGGCTGACATCATTAGGCAGGC
>VAOZ01083651.1_pt1 | contig 10345 bp, 7 predicted proteins | sample 3394041 | NCBI WGS metagenome assembly VAOZ01 (sample SAMN08290431, study PRJNA428436) | hydrothermal vent metagenome | isolation source: Deep-sea hydrothermal vent chimney | place: Indian Ocean: Southwest Indian Ridge
AGCCCCAGTAGGTCCGGTGGTTAAGCCCGAGAGACTGGAATGCCGACTGAAAAGCATGGTCCAGATGAAAACCCATAAGCAGGAACATAACCACATAAAATGTTACATAGCCCCCATGCTGAAACAGACTACGAACCAGTTGTGCCATGTTTTCCTCACCATTAGAGGTTAACGGTACGCCATTCCCAATCCAGCCCATTTTTACGAAAAAGAAATTACCAAGATGAATAATCAAAAAGATAAAAATGAGAAGACCGGTATAAATCATGTACCTCGAAAAAGGCGATTGCTCCATAAAAGATCTTCTTTTATAGCCTTTCGGACGCGACAACCAGTTTTGAATTTGCAGGACTATACCATAAAATATATGGATAGCAAAGCCTGCAAAGAGTACCCATTGGAAAGCCTGGATAAAAACATTGGTATCCATAAAATGGGCTCCCGCATTAAACAGGTCATTGCCGAATAGCAAAAACGAATTCAGTATAAGATGTAACACCAGAAACGTTACCAGAAACAGCCCCATCAACGACATGATGATTTTCTTCGTAACCGAAGAATAGTAATGTTTATTACTCATAATAACGATTTTAACATAATATTTAACCTAATTATTTAATTTTGTCTCAAAATTTAGATGCACAAATTTATCAAAGTATTAAGACAACACAATGAGAAATTGTAAAATTCATTCCTAACGCATATAATTTATAACAAGTTTAAATGTTTATACAATGAGGTACCAACCTATCAGTAACAAGTTCTTTAGAAGTAACAGGAAAAACTTCATGGAACAAATGAGTAATAGTTCATTTGCAATCTTTTATTCCAATGACCAGTGTCCGCGAAACGGCGACCAGTATCATCCCTTTAGGCAAAGTTCCGATTTCTTTTATCTGACCGGAATTGAGCAGGAGAAAAGTATTCTTCTTCTCGCCCCTGAATGTCCAAACAAAAAGCTAAGGGAGACCTTGTTTCTTCTCAAATCAAATGAAATTTTGGAGATATGGGAAGGCCACAAATATACAAAAAGAGAAGCCGGAGAAACGTCGGGAATAAGAGATGTATATTGGTTAGATGATTTTGAAGCTTCTCTTAAAGAAGTGATGTCATACTTTGATAATGTTTATTTGAATTCCAATGAATACATCAAATTTTTTCCGGATGTGGAAACCCGCGAAATGAGGTTAGGAAATGCGCTAAAGTCACAATATCCGCTGCATAAATATCATAGAGCGGCTCCGTTGCTTTCCCGTCAGCGTCTGATTAAAAGCCGGCAGGAAATTGACCTTATCAAAGAAGCCTGTGCTATAACCAACAAGGCGTTTCGCAGGATACTGGCGTTTACAAGATCCGGTGTGTGGGAGTTTGAAGTTGAGGCGGAGATTAGCCATGAATTCACCCGCAACAGAGCCGGAGGTCATGGTTATGCACCCATTATCGCCTCTGGCAAAAGTGCTTGTATATTGCATTATACCGAAAACGACAAGGTCTGCCATTCGGGCGACCTGCTGCTCATGGATTTTGGTGCCGAATATGCGAATTACACCGCTGATATGAGTCGCACCATTCCTGTCAACGGGAAATTCACCGTCCGGCAAAAGGAGCTTTACAATGCTGTTTTAAGGATTATGAAAGAGGTGAAAAAGCTATATGTCCCTGGCAAAACCATCAACGACATCAACGACAAAGCCAATGAATTGATGGAAAAAGAGATAATGCGGTTGGGATTGTTCAATGAGGAGGAGGATGTCAAAAAACAGGATGCGGAAAATCTACTGTTTAAAAAATACTTCATGCACGGGACTTCCCATTTTATGGGACTGGATGTACACGATGTGGGATCAAAACATGAACCGCTGAAGCCGGGTATGATTTTAACCTGCGAACCGGGAATTTACATCCCGGAAGAAAACACAGGCATCCGTATAGAAAACGACATCTTAATCACTGAAGGAGAGCCCATCGACCTTATGGCTGATTTTCCTATCGAAGTGGAAGAGATTGAAATGTTAATGAATCAGTAAAAAAACTATCCTGACATTAAAAAAGGGAGCCAACGGCTCCCTTTTTTAATGTCAGGTAAGATAAAATCTATTTGTTACCAGTCAAAGCTTTGAAATCGGCTTCTTTGAAAAGTTTCAGGAATTCATGGTCTTTGGCAGCTTTGCCTGCATAAGAAGCATCCTGTTTGATGGCCTTGGCAAGATAGTTATAAACCATAGTATTATCACCTTTACGTGCGCCAACAACAGCCAACAGATAGTCCGTAGCAGCACTTTCTTTGGCACATTCCAACGTATTGGCAGCACCGGTAAGATCTCCGTTCAACATTTGGGCAAGTCCCAGGTTATAGTCACATTTAGTACCACTCAACAACTGAACAGCTTTGGCATAATCACCTTTCATAATATTTACCAAACCGAGATTGTAAGTTTCATCAGCGCCGAGTTTTTGTGCCATCTTAAAGCAATGTTCAGCCTTTTTATAATTACCCATCCTGGACATAAGAACACCCATACTGTTATGAGCCTGATAGGCTTTTTTATGCATTTTCATGGCTTTCATCAGCAACTTTTTAGCCTCTTTGTAATTACCCAGCTCGACAGCAACGGCACCGGCATTGGCAACAGCTCTCCAGCATTTAGGATAGCTTTTCATGGCGTTGGCATAAATCAGCTTTTTGGTATTCAGGTCACTGGTAAGATTAGCGGCATGTAGAATCTCATTAATTTTCAGTTCACCATAGTTAGCACTGGTAGAGAGGGCAGCTATTTCGCTTTCAGGTCTCTTGGGCTCAATGGCATTGACATAAAGTTCTGCACGACGTAATGGAGGAAGAATGTCACGTTCCAATGCAGGATAAATCTGAATCATATTTCTGATTTCTTCTTCTTTTTTGCTTTCATTGGCAGAGTTGATAACATTCAGGATAGCAGATTTATCAGCAATATTCGATTTCTCAACGGCTTTCATAAAACCGTTCCAGTCAGGGCCATTGGCACTTAGGTTAAATGTCAGATCCTTAACGCTTTTAAAGGCAAATTTGTTGTCTTTCTTACGCAATTCTCTTTTAATCTTAGCCTTGATATATTTTTCCATGGTCTGCGCACGATGTTCCGAAAGTCCCTGGTTGAAAGTTTCTTCGCCTTCGGGAGAAGCCCATCCCTGAATGTCAATGCTTTTAGCTTCCCAGCCTTTAGAAAGGTCAGAAAGATTACCTTTTAAAGCATTGTAGTTCTCTTTATTCTTGTTAAGAGGTAAACGCCAGTTAAGTTTGGCCTGATTAACCTTGAAGAATAAACCTGATTTGCTTGTAACAATCGTCTCTTTTTCATAATGGTCAGGAGCAAAATAGAAGTTTTCGTTATGGATAAGTGCTTTGGCAGTGATGATTGTGCCAACTGCAACTTTTCTGTTAGCAATAGTCTTTGCCTTTTTTTCACCGGCAATAGCATCTTTCACAGAGGCATATTCTTTTCCAGAGTATGGATAAACCACCGATTGGGTAATCACATGGGCAACATTCATACCTTTTTCATAAGGTATCTTGTACGTATGGCTGAATGAACCACCATTTTGATAGCTTATCAGCTCACCTTCACCGGCTACTTTTTCACCTTTCAGTTTAATCGGTGCGAGAACTTTTTCACCACCTTCATATTTTACAACCGGTTGAATCATCATAACAGCATTTTTGCTGAAATACTTGGGTGGAAAAGTTCCGCTAACAGTAAACTGAACACTATCTCCAACCTCAACCAATGGATTAGGTTTCGTATTTTGAGTCGTTTTATCGAGTACTTTCTTAGCCATCGACCCTACTCCGCTAATACTAAATTTATAACGAATACCGAGCATAGCCCTGACGGTAGCATCGTTCCCCCCATTACCATAATTTGCGACAATACCATCCAAAAGGTCAGTATCAAGCCATGTGTAAGTATAATCGCCATAAATATCCCATTTATTATTCAGGGTATAATTCACATTAACACCAACAGGCACTGTTAAAGCCACTTTACGGTTTGAGATACCACCGTTGTGTGAATCGGTATTGCCTTTGTAGCCATGTACTGCAATCGGAACGCCAACTGTCTCGTCAATAAGTTTTGACTTCCATTGAGATTGACCCAGACCGGCATGTGCACCAAAGCTTACCTTACGGTCTTTATAACCGGAAATTAAATTAGATAGGTTAAGCCCCACATTCAGGTCAGCACCATAGAAATCGGAAGTAAACCTGTAATTATGTGCCCAATTGGGAAGTAACTTGATTCTGGCGCTACCGGCTGCAAGATATCCTTTAGCATATCCCCGGTTCAGTCCACCGTAAACATTAATCCACGGAAGGAATTGCCAGCCAACGGCAAGGTATCCTGTCCCGACAAATACATTTTTCCTAAAGTCAGGCACAAAAAGTGTAGAGGCAACTTCTGCATGTGACCATGAAGAACCAAATTCAGCCTGTCCAAACAGGTAAGGAGAAAAACTTGCTTTCGAATGTTTTGTCTTCGTTTCGGTTTTTTGCTTGTCGTTTTTACTCGTTGAAGCATTTTGAGCATAAAAAGCCAACGGGAGAACCATCAAAATGCTCAGTACGAGCACCCCGGTTAACGAATAAGATTTTTTCATTTTGTCAGGTTTATGATTATAAAATTCCAAACTTGCATACTATTTTATTTTTGATCTGTTATAAAAGACAGTTTAACCGTCCGTACAATATGCAAATATACAACTTTTTTTAAGTTCTACCAGAAATCAAAGATTTTAACGATAATTTTATGTAAAAGTTTCCAATTGCTTATTTAGCCTGTTTTTACCCATAAGTCCCATAAAACGACACCAATACTTACTGCAACATTTAGCGAATGTTTGGTGCCGGACTGGGGTATCTCAACGACCTTGTCCGCATCTTTTACAATATCTTCCTTCACACCTTTCACCTCGTTGCCGAAAATCAAAGCATATTTCTTCCCTGAATCAATTTTAAAATTCTGTAAATCAATACTCTCGTCAGCCTGCTCAATGACAACTATCCGGTAATTTTCAGTACGTAAGAAATCCACCGCTTCCGTAGTGGATGCAAAATACTTCCAGTCCACCGATTCTGTTGCACCGAGTGCAGTTTTCTGAATTTCTCTATGGGGAGGCCGTGCTGTGATACCACACAAATACACTGCTTCCACACGGAAAGCATCAGAGGTACGAAAGGCCGAACCTACATTGTTGAGACTTCTCACATTATCGAGGACTACAATAAAAGGTGTCTTGGGCGCTTTTTTAAAAGCCGCCACGTCCAAACGCCCCAACTCTTCGTTTAACAGTTTTCTCATAGTGCCTTTTTCGTAAGATGCAAAGATAAAAAGATTTGAGGCAGATCTATGCCTCTGAGAACCTTTAAACCTCACCAGATAAATTTGAGATTCACTTTTCCGGCTTCATTATGAAAAAAAAACAAAATTCTGTTTATCTTTGCCCCTCTTTTTACTATATTAAGAACACATGAATAAAAATTCCATTCTCGGTTTTATTTTGATTGGTGCCATAATGATTGGCTATTCCATTTGGATGGCTCCATCAAAAGAGGAATTGGCAGCAAAAAAAAGGAAGCAGGATTCCGTAGCCATGGTTATGCAACGCTACAATGATTCTGCCAGTCGTGCGAGAGCCGCAGCATTGAAAAGCCGGTACGCACAAAAAGTACAAAAGACACAAACGGCAAAAAAAAAGGAAACGACTATAAAACGGCATTCCGCGACAGTCAAAGAAAAAACTCCCAATTTAGCTAAGAAATACGGTGTTTTTTCCGCTGCTACACGTGGAAAAGCAAAATATTACACCATTGAAACTGATTTGGTAAAGTTTAGTATTAGTAAAAAAGGTGGCTTTATCAATTCTGTGGAATTAAAAAAATACAAAACATGGGATCAACGTCCTCTTTATCTGTTTGATTCGACTACCAGCCGCTTTGGTATCTCCTTCTTCTCCAACAACAAAGTTATCAACACAAGGAAACTCTATTTTTCGGTTATAGGGCACCATTCCGGTAATAACCATTATGCTGTCAGCGGCAAAGATTCTCTCCGTTTCGTTATGAGGGTTTACGCTAATAACCTTAACGGAACAATAGATTCCACCCGCTACATCGACTATATTTATACCTTTAAGGGGAATAACTACATGCTGAATTTCAACATCGAAATGCATGGTATGCAAGGAGTTATTCCGGCTAACATGAATTACCTCGAACTTAAATGGTATGTTGACCTGCTACAAGAGGAAAAAACCGTTGATACCCGCAACGGCGCCACCATTTATTACAAATTCTATAAAGATAACGTTGACAATCTGTCTGAAAGTAAGGACGAAGATAAAAACATTAAGACAAACTTGAAATGGGTTTCTTTTAAACAACGCTTTTTCTCCAGTACACTGATTGCCAAACAGTTTTTTAACGATGGCATTTTAAAAGTCCATAAAATAAAGAAAAATCCGCCCACAAAGCATTACCTTAAAAGTGTGTCGGTTGATCTGACCGTTCCTTTTAATGTGCAGCGCGACAAGATTATCCCCATGTCATTGTATTTTGGGCCTAATGATTTTACCACACTCAAATCCTATGGCATACAGTTGGAGCATCAAATTCCCATCGGCTGGAGCTTTTTCATTCTGGCATGGGTAAATGAGTGGATTGTTATCCCTGTTTTCAACTGGCTCGGTAGTTATGGCTGGAATTATGGTATTGTTATCCTTGTTCTTACCATTCTGCTGAAGATGGCTCTCTTTCCCATAGCATACAAGACCTACCTGTCCTCTGCCAAAATGCGGGTGCTAAAACCGGAGGTAGATGTTATCAATGCCAAATTCCCAAAGAAGGAAGACTCCATGAAAAAACAGCAGGCTGTTATGGCGCTGTATCGAAAGGCCGGAGCCAATCCGGCTTCAGGCTGTATTCCTATGCTACTGCAGATGCCTATTTTGTTTGCTATGTTTGAGTTCTTCCCATCTGCTATTCAGTTGAGGCAACAATCTTTCCTGTGGGCACACGACTTGTCGAGCTACGATTCCATTCTTCATTTACCATGGAATATTCCGTTTTACGGCGATCATGTCAGTTTGTTTACGCTGCTAATGACTGTTTCAACCATCATGTACACATACTTAAATAATCAAATGATGGGATCTCAAACACAGTCCATGCCGGGCATGAAGAATATGATGTACATTATGCCGATTCTGTTCCTCGGTATTTTTAACAACTATGCTTCCGGTTTGAGTTACTATTATTTCCTCGCCAATATTATTACTTTCCTGCAGATGTACCTGTTCAAATATGCCATTAACGAAGAAAAATTACTCAAGCGGATTGAGATGAATAAAAAGAAGCCGAAGAAGAAGTCAAACTTCCAGAAACGACTGGAAGACGCGGCAAAACAAAGAAGCAACCAAAGGAGATAAAAGTATTTATTAAATTTATAGCAAATGTCAGTCCTGAAATGGGTGTTGGTTTTCGTCCTTCAGCTACCTGTTTCAGGTCTTTTTGTGCAAAGCCTGCTGGTGCTGGATGACCAACCCCCGGCTTCCTGTATCCAACGTGCTGATTTTTAATAATACCAGAACGGTAAGTACACTCACCAACGAGGAAGGAGAAGCGAATATCTCGGATTTCTCTGTTTCCGACATCCTTATTTTTCAACATCCGGCTTCTGAGTTGCTAATTCAGTCGTTGACTTCTCACCGTCGGTCTGCTGACTTCTCCCAAAGATTTGCCTTTGATGCTGCAAAAGCAATTTATCCACTAAATATGGTAGTAGAACCAAAAACAAAATACTTCCCGAAGCAAAAGCTTATCTTCTTTCAAGGTAGTAAGCCAGTGTATGATCTTGAATAAAATTGCGAAAATCGCGGGTCATTTTTATCGTAACCCCGTCAAAAATGCAGATATTGAAAGGACAGATTGGCCGGTTCATCGGGCACCTCGTTACTTCTAACTTCCCTTCTATAGCTTCATATATATTTAGCAATGTGATTTCTTCCGGCTTCTTTACAAGAAAAAACCCACCCGAAGGCCCACGATGAGAACCGAGAAAGCCAACTTTCACTAAATTTTGCATTACTTTGGATATATGAAATCGTGAGCTACCTGTTTTTTCGGCAAGATGATTTACATTTATCTGGCCATTATTCCCCTGCTGTGCAACGATAATCATCGAGTGAAGTCCTATGGATACAGCCTCTGTGAGATTAACTATCTTTCCCATTAATTTGTATTTTAGTAAACGAATACCAAAAATAGGTAATTTTAGGCGACTTTTGCTAAATACGGGCTAAGAATTCCTTATTTATTTCGAATCATAAATAAGGAACTCCTGAGCATGCAATACATCTCAAAACTTTTTACTTTTGGTTTCCGGATAAAACAAGAACTTCATGATTAACTTATTGCCTGTCATCAAACAAACCCTGCTCATCACCTTTTTTGTACTCTCAATGATGCTGATTATTGAGTATCTGAATGTCTTTACCAAAGGGTTGTGGAGCAAAGGGTTGGAAAAAAATAAAGGAAAGCAGGTTTTGCTTGGTACTTTTCTTGGCGTGATTCCTGGATGTCTCGGCGCTTATACGGGAGTTTCATTATTTGTCCACGACATAATCGGAAACGGCGCTTTGGTTGCTACCATGATAGCCACATCGGGCGATGAAGCCTTTATGATGTTCACCCTTTTTCCTGAAAAAGCCCTGTTGTTGAATCTGATTATTTTTGTCATTGCTGTTCTATCAGGATTGTTGGTTGACCGGTTTTTTAAAAAGAAATTTCTTTCCCATGCCTCCGAAAAACATCTCCATGTACATGAGATTCCCGAATGTAATGGATTTAACCCAAAGGCTTCCTGGCATCAGCTCAAGCATATCACCCCAACCCGTGCGCTTATGCTTGTGAGTATTTTATTTTTCGTGACTTTTATTATGCTTGATGAAAATATCACCGGCGGAAGCTTAGGTGATCTTATTAAATTGGGCGTTGCGGAGCCGAAAGGTTCGGATCCCATCTGGATTAAAGTTACTTTTTTTAGTGTCATCTTCCTCTCCACAATGGTTATCCTTATCGTAAACGACCATTTTCTCGAAAAACATCTCTGGTCACACATTATCAAAAAGCACTTCTCCAAAATATTTCTCTGGACTTTTTTCACACTACTGTTTATTGGTATTTTGATGAAACATTTTGACCTTCATCAGCTGATTCAGCATAACATGTTTTGGGTTCTTATTGTAGCCGTGTTGATCGGTATAATTCCGGAATCAGGACCACATCTAATCTTTGTCATGCTGTTTGCCAGCGGTAGTCTTCCACTGAGTATTTTACTTGCCAGCTCCATTGTTCAGGATGGACACGGCAGTTTGCCCCTGTTGGCAGAATCACGCAGGAGTTTTATCATTGTGAAACTTATCAATGTGGCGGTTGGTCTTCTGATTGGTCTGGCTGGACTTAGTCTGGGAATATAAAAACCCTTACCTTTGTAGAAAGAAATGCACGAGAACAAAATTTTTGGCTTATGAAAACCATTCTCATTCCGGTAGATTTCTCTGAAGGCAGTTTGCACTCATGCAAATACGCTATGAAACTAACAGACAATCAGAAAGTAACATTCCACCTATTCCATATTTATAATGATCAGGTCATGGTTCCCGATTCCGGTTTGCCGGAGGCTATGGACACTGATGTCTTTTTTAACAGCGACATTGTGTTGGCGTTGAAAGAACAGGCAGAACGGCAGCTTGCAGAGATAGAACAACAGGTAAAAGAACTTATTAGAGCCTCCGGACAGGATATTTCGGTAACCTCCTCGCTGCAAGGAGGCGACCCACAATGGGAAATTACGGAAACCTGCAAAGAACTGCAACCCGATATGGTGATTATGGGAACCCGTGGTCATGGCAAAAAAGGCTTCCTCGAAGGAAGCATGGCAAAAAAAATTATGATCAAGGCGCATGTCCCCGTTTTGGCCATACCGGAAAGCTATTCCGGGTTTCGGCTTAAAAACATCATGTATCCAACAGGTTTTAACAAGCTGGACATTCATGTACTGGAACAAATTCTCAAACTTTTCGCACATATTCCCTTTAAAATGCACGTCTGTCACTTTGTGTTAAACACGAAAGAACAGGAAACCGACCTACTCGTGGAGGAGTTGGAAAAAGCTTTTGAGAATGAGCATGGTGAAGGAAAAATTGAATTCTCAGTAATTGAGGCAACCGACAAAAACGAAGCGCTGAAAACTTTTACGGAAGACAACAACATCGATATGGTGGCTTTCCTTGCGGAAAAGAAAAATATTAT
>VAOZ01133281.1_pt1 | contig 10342 bp, 23 predicted proteins | sample 3394041 | NCBI WGS metagenome assembly VAOZ01 (sample SAMN08290431, study PRJNA428436) | hydrothermal vent metagenome | isolation source: Deep-sea hydrothermal vent chimney | place: Indian Ocean: Southwest Indian Ridge
CAAAGTGATACTGCAGATCCAAGCCACCGGTGATATCAGTTGGATCGTGGAGCAGGGACTGATAGGGGTTACTCCAATTAGCACCGGGGTCGGGATAGGCAGTGGGGCAGCCTCTTCGGTTGTGCTGCGACGGCAGTCGGTGGTCCTGGAGACCCCCCTGCCCCAGATCAATCTAGTGATCACCGAAGCTTCTGGGCTGGCAAACAGCCTGGCCATATATATGGTGATGTTATGGGACTAATCTATCAGCCCCTTACGGGGGGATCGGTCGCTGCTGGTGGAAGTCTCGATGTATTACTCTGGCCGGCGGGCCCAGTCATAGATCTTGCCGCCGGGATACTTAAGTGGCAGCTCTCCGTCACCGGGTCAGTGCTTTTCCAAGCGATTATCCAAGGGAGACTTGATCCCTCTCTCTCTTGGCTTGATCTTGGGGGAGTGACTGGGACGAGTAGCTCTGGCCGGCTGCTGGGGGGTATTGAGAGCCTATATCCTGAAGTGAATCTGAATATCCGGAATTTTGACCCAGCTAACATTCTAACTGGCGTGACCGTGTGGGTCGCCGTGGGGAGGGGGGACTAATGGTTGTCGAGCTAGCGACGGCTCCACCCGTACATACCCACCGTGGCGCGGCGGGGTATCGAGTTTCTCGGCTACTTGAGCTGACCACCCTGAGCGCTGGAGTAGAGACCCTAGTCACGTTCACGCCCACGAATGAGCGTACCTACTATCTACCACCGACGGGACGAGGGGGACTGATCGTGACCGGGGGAGGATCCAACGCCGGGCCCGCACCAGTGATCATACGGGTTATCCAAGGTGTCTATCCTGGTGCCAGCGGGCCGGGATCCCTTCCAGCAGACGCTGACCGGTATGCCTATATGTACGGCACCGGTAGTACAATCATGCGTATGGTACCATTCTGGGTACCATGTCCGGCTGGGCCATACGACGATCTACAAGTAGGCATTACTCCGCTCCTCCATCCTAATTGGCAGGCTTCTCCCGGCAGTATCACTGTTTTCCTGGCCCTTATGGTCGAGACCGCCACAAAGGATGGGTATCCGCTGGTTGAGGTCCCTGGGCTATGACGCTACCCTTGCTTCGCCCTGGCGGCCTGGCCACGTTTCAGTTTTCGCTACTCAGCCCCCGCTGGGGGCTCTTACCCGAGCCGTGGCGGGATGCGATACCCGAGGGGTGGGACACCTGGGCGGAACATCACCTGGGCGACTGGGGATATCCAGCCGTGCGGATCATGCTTACTCGCGGCGGCCCTATGCTTCTCCAACACCGGGAGATTTATTTTGCCCAGGTGATGGTAGGGAAAAAAGGACGCGACACTCCGGGGGAGATGGTGATCGAGGCCTTGGAGGCCGAGGCGGGGCAAGGAATCATTCCTGCGGACTTTTATTTATCGCCCTTGCCAGGGATGGAACGCCACGCCGCCAAGGAGGCGCACCACCTGGCTAGCCGGTTAGGTGGTGAGGTGTGGCGGCTGATCCCGTGGTGGGCATGGGTGGGCACTGCTGCCCTAACTCTTGTCATGACACGCCGGCGGTGATATAAATGAACTACCCCCCGAGGTCGGGGGGTAGGGAGGCAAATCCATGAGTAGTGTATCACACTCTGCACCCCACTACATCAATATCACCCAACTTACCGTGCACTGGGTAGCGCCGGCGCTCGGGAAAATCCACGACAGCGCGCGCCGTTACCCTGGTCGTACGCTATGGACCCTGGCCCCGCCCGCCGGGCGACAGATCGGCATCTGGTATAGCCCAGAGCCAGCCGGGGGTTGGCGTATTTTGGTCTTTCCGGCTCACGCTGGGATGGCGCGCGCCCATCAGTGGGAGGGGCAGGCAATCGCTAGGTACTTGGGGCTCACCCCCCTGGTGATGAGTGACGGCGAGGGGACCGTGACCCAGCGTCCCTACCTGGCCGTGTTTGGCGGCGGCGTACTAGGCGAGACCTACGCAAAGAGGGAGAGAGATAATGAGACGACACCTGAGTAGCGAGAGGCTAGCGCACGTGCTGGCCAAAGTAACCACACTAAAGATGTTTAGACATACGTATGACCCTGAGCGAGCCGCTCGAGCGGTCGAGGCGCGCCGATTGGTCGTGCGCCCGACTGTCACCGTGAGCCGCGGCGCTGAGACCCTGGCCCAGGCCGCCGGCGTGATAGTTGAGACGCGCCGCCGCGAGTATTCCCTGCTGAGCCGCCCCACCCCGAGGTGGGCCTGGTTTGCGACGGCCTATACCATTGACGCGGCCGGCGTCCGTGAACGAGTAGCAGAGGTGGTGGGGGATACCCGGTGCCTCGCATTAAACCACCTGGCAGGCTCGCTGGGTGTGGCATGGAGGACGTAATGATCCCCCGCCCCCGGCGTGACTGGATCGCGGCGGCCCGAACCCGGCCGACACCGGAGACCTCATTGCTTATGTGGCGCGCCGGTTTGGTGATGCGGGGTTCACTCGCCGAGGAAGGGTAGGGGGGAGTCTCTTGGAACTCCTTACCAAATCTGCATCCGCCGGTGTCCCTAGTGAGTCACCCACGGGCTCTGTGGATTCGCCGATTTTTCCCGGTCGCCGCCGAACCTGGGAGCTCCGAGCCCTGATCACGGACTTGACCCCGGGCCACCGGGTAGGTACCTGCGGGTACCGCCCTATCCCCGGCCGGGCACCGGCGATATACCGGCATAGGGAGACCGGTCACCATTTTTTCGGTGGGGTCAGGCATTGCGGCGCTATCTGGGTATGTCCGTATTGCGCTTCGCGGGTGAGCCGCACCCGGTCGGAAGAGCTTCGGCTGGGCATCGAGCACGCGCGCGAGGATGGGCTGACGGTATCGCTCCTCACGTTCACTGTCCAGCATCACGCCGGGCAGTCTCTCGAGTGGCTGCTCGGCGCCGCGACTCGCACCCAGCGCCGGCTACGGGGCTCCCGCCGATGGCGCGCTTGGGCTGCAGCCGCTGGCTACCGAGGTGCAGTCCGAAACCTCGAGGTGACCTATGGGGAGGACACCGGCTGGCACCCGCATATACACGCTATTTATGTCACCGACGCGTCCCTCACTCCCGCATCAGTGGCCGAGCTCCGCGCGCTTTACGGGGCCGCCGCTACCCGCGAGGGCTTATACGTAGGGGCTGCCGGCCTGATGATGACGGACGGCCGAGCCGAGCTGGCCGCCTACCTCACGAAGCTTGGCCGGTCACACTGGGGGCCGGCCGATGAGGTGGCTGGGGGCGCCCGCAAACAGGGGCATCCCGGGCGGCTGATGCCGATGCAGCTGGCCGAGATGGCCGGCGCAGCTACGGATCCGGCCGAGCGTGCGCGATATACCCGGCTCTGGCGTGAGTACGTCCGCGCGTATCACGGCCGGCGTCAGTTGTTCTGGAGCCGTGGGCTGCGCCGGCTTCTCCGACTTGGTAGAGAGCTCACCGACGCGGATATTGTCGATGAGCAGACGGAGGAGGCCGTGGAGGTCTACGTATTCGCTCCGCGCTCCTGGGCGCGGGTGCGGGATAGTCGGCGGAGGCTCGTGCTCCTGGAGGCCGCCGACCGGGAGGGGCTCGAAGGGATCCAGACGGCGCTCGAGCAATATATGCGCGGGGTCCCACGGGGGGACGACTGGGCACCTGGCACGGCGGCAGCATGGGGGGCCACGGGTATATAATGTGTTATGGCAACCCCACAGATACAAGACATATACCGCACAATGACGAGCGGTGAGGACGTGGACCTAGGGGCGCTCTCCCGCGCCCGCCGTTGGGGATACATCCTCGGCGGATCGCTGACTGATGGGCGCCGCGCGCTAGGCGCCCTGAGCCCTGAGGCGTTCGGCCGGACCGTCACTGATCAGCAGCTACTTGCGCGAATCCAGGCTGCAGGCCTCAGTCCGACTCGGGCTATGCGGATGGTGGTATATCTAGCTGGGCTGCAGGCGGATATAAGTTGGCTCCTCGGTCAGGTCCGCGCGGCTCAGACGGCAGCGCTGCAGACGGAGCCGGCGCGATGAGCTGGCGCGATGAGCTGGTATCCGAGCTGGTATCCGAGCCGGTATCTGAGCCGGTATCTGAGCCGGTATCTGAGTTTGCGATTCTACCGCCGCTCCTCACTGAGATACTGGATCGCGAACTCCGGCCGGAGGCCCTCCAGTCGACTCCTGGGTCAGAGCCGGAGGCGCCGAAGCCGAGCTATCGTGGAGAGATCCGCCGAGCGTCCAGCTGGATAGGAGCGACGGCATGGGCCGCCGTGAGTGCTGTAGCGGCCGCGGGGATCTGGTGGCTGGCCCGTAACAGGCCAGTGACTCCTACTGAGCCGGCCGAGCCAGGACCGCGTGTGGAGGATCTGTTTTGACTGGGCTGGAGGGGTACGAGTTACCGCCGGAAGAAGAGATGGCGCCGGATACCGCCGGCGGTGTATCGCTGGTGGAGAGTGTGGTCACCGTGGTGGTGCGGTTGGCCCACGGTGACCAGGAGCTGCGCGATGAACTAATGGATATTGCCGACGACTGGGGCCTCGAAACCCTGGTGCGGGGTGCCGGCTGGGTGCCCCGGCTACCGCCGGCTATCCGGGTTATCGCGGCCGCCGGCATGGGGTGGCTTGCGGTGCGCGCGCATGGCGGGGTACACTCGCCGCATGCGGGCGGTGGTGACAGAGGCACTAATGACGGCGGTGGTGGTGGCCGGAGTGGTGATAGTTCTGGTGGCGGCTGGCCGCCACCAGAAAGAGAGTCGTAAAATGGCCTTGGCACGGACGGCACGGGACAGTGCACGGGCGGAGGGTGTATCCGCGGACCTGGTAGAGGGTGTAATTACGGTCGAGAGTGCGTGGGACCCGCGAGCTTATCACTATGACTACACCGGGGACCCACCTCCGGAGGCGCGCGCGGCCGGCTGGGGGGCGGAAGATTGGGGGTCTTCCTGGGGCCTGATGCAATTGGAGGGCGTGACCGCCTGGGAGGCGCTAGGATATCGTGGTCACCCGCAGGGATTATGGGCCGTGGAAATTAATACCCGCCTGGGCGCGCGATATCTCAAGACCCTAATGACCCGCTATGGGGACGTCCTTGACACTTTGATTGCTTATAACGGTGGGGGTGCAGCCGTAGCCGACTATCACGCTGGTAAGCACACCCCGGCTCTGGCCTACGCTCGTAAGGTGTTGAGGGCCATGGCACACTGGGGCGGCCAGTACGCGGGGAAGCCACAGGAGGAGGAGTGAGAATGGCAATTGAGCATTGGGGGAAAAGAGAAGTAGAGGTACAGCGTGCCCACGGTAAGATCATGAGTTGGCACGTTGTAGGGGAGCGCGCGCGGAAGGAGAAAAAAATGGGGAAAAGAGACGAGCACATCACCGCCGCCGATCGTGCAACGGATCGGCGCAACATCGAAAACTACTGGGACGAGGTGGGGACCAAGGGCCTCAAGGAGGCGCGGCGCCACCGTGACGAGCGGATTACGGCGCACGACCGCGCAATCGATCGGCGCAACGGCAAAAAGGCTAAGGGTAGTAGCTGGAAGGAGCGGTAGTCATGGGAGAGATAGCGGTATCAGGGGCTCGACAGACCCCGATTGAGGAGGCCTTAAAAGTAACGGAGGAGCTCCTCAAGGCCGTCCTAAGTGGGACTACTGACTCGCAGCGGGCGGATCAGGTACTCACGTTGGCCGCCGATATCTTTGGCGCGGCGCTGGTGACCGAACTACGCCGGGTAAACCCGGCCTTAGCGCTACTTGAAAAAGAGATCTGGAACGTGATAGATCCGGCGCTCCAAGAGTTCTTCCAGCCGCGTGTAGCTGACCTACTCAGAGAGATGCATCTGTGAGTCTGCGTGCTCTGGTTGTCGGCCCCACTGGGTCCGGCAAGTCACAGCTGGCCCGGCGGATCGCAGCCGCGGCCGATGATGAGCTACAGGTGTTGGTCATTGACGAAGGGAATAGCTGGGAGGACCAAGGCCTCACACTCCTGACGGTGACGGAGGAGATGGCTGAGGGTCAGTGGGATCTGACCCTCTGGCTGCGCGATAATCCGAGGGCGGTCATGGATCTGTCCGGCCTGCTAGAGCCGGCCGCGTGGCTCGAACAGGTGGCCAGGGCGGTACTGGTTCTGGGGAACATACTGGTTGTAGTCGATGAGGCACAGCATTTTTTGCCCGCCCATTCGCCGGCGCTGCAGTTCCTCCGCCTCATCAGCGAGGGGAGAAAGCGCGGGGTGTCAATAGTGGTTATCACTCAGACCTTGGGTGTGACTGCGGGAGCCGGCCTCTCCCCGCTGTTGATCCGGAACTTAAATACAGTAATGGTTATGGGTGGGCAGCGGGAGCCGAGGGAGCTCGAGCGTTTAACGGTGCTCACGGGGCACCCTGAGGTGGACCTAGGTGGTCTAAATGGGCCTATCGACGGCACCGCGCCCGACTACGTGGTATACGACCTCGCCCGAGGTAAAATAGAGGTCACAAAGGGGATGAGACAATGAGCAAAATGGAGCGACAGATAACAGCTGTAGCAACATCAAGCGAGTACCTCGGGACGGCCGCCGGCATTCTCGGCGGATGGTACCTGGAGAGCGCCGCTGAGCGCTACCTGCCGCATATTTTCGGTGCATCACATGCCGGCGAGCACAAGGTGGAGCGATTGCTCTTGCGCGCTGGTATCACCGTGCTAGGTATCGCGGCCGCGGCCGCGACGCGTAACCGTTGGGTGCGAGACGCCGCATTGGGAGCCGCCGCGATAGCGACGGTGCACATTGCCCAGGCCGAAGGTCTGGGGAGGGGGTTCTGAGATGGGACTTAAGGGACTGAGCCTGTTTTTGCGGGATCGTTACATGGTGGACGAGGCAACAGGACAAGTAGGGGTGAGTGGGGGGTTGCCACGGGCAAACGTGGTAGGGGTACGGTCTGGTAGACTAGCCTTCCGGGTACCCCATAACACCCGTTGGATGCTGACCAGGATTTTCCAGCCGGTGATAAAGTTGATGACCTCCGGCGGGGGGGGTGTGTCAGATCGAACCCTGATCTATATCTTCAAACACACACCGGGGCTCTTGCCCGAGTATATCCTCCGGTTCTCTTACCACGACTTCGCCCAACTTACGAGTGTCCAACAGAGGAACGACGACAACAACAAGACACTGTTTGAAGACATCGGCCGGACGTGGAGTTTTAGCGCTGAGGATGAGATCGCATATGAGTTCGAAGGAACCGACGTGATCGACTGGACCCAGGCAGCTAACGATTTTAGCTACCCTATCGAGACCATTAGCGGGGGGATCTAATGCCGGCTACTGCGGCGACTCCCCTAGGGTCACAACAGATCATGCTCAGCGAGGCAGATTTTAAGGTACCCGCGACCATACACAGTGTCGCAGGGGTGTTAAGCACGGCTGCCAAGTACCGGGTGCCGCATCAAGGACTGATTCGGCTTTATGCGAATCGCCCGTACGGGATGTATCTGATGGCGTCCGATTTTCCGGCCGCCTACACCCAGTTGGTTACGCCGACGGCGACGTACTCATGGACTCTTAGTGGGTTGCCGGCCCACTCGACCCGGGTTAATGCGGCGACCGAGGACGTGGTCGCGTACGCCTGGGACAGCACCACCACCGATACCGCGTGGACACCGCTCACGGTGTCGAGCATCGACTACGGCACTGGGTCAATCACGGTTGACCTGCCGGTTGCGATGCAGACCGCTGGCGATATTATCGCCCTGGTGGCCTTTTACCTGGGTTCCCAAGGCGGGGTTAGCTTGGGCGCCCAAGCCCCTGCTGGCTCAGACGAGGTAATCCGCGAGATCTGGGGGTCGCCTATTCGAGGTTTGCACGAGACCGACCAGGCCGCCGGCAAGACCGCGCCACTACTGGGCGCGGGACGGCGGACTGAGGCCTATGGGATACCGGAAGGGTGGGAGGTCTTACTGCGGATGGACAGTACCGACACCTATTACTGGGGTGCACCCCCAGTGGCAGCTGCAAGCGGAGCGAGTGGCGCGCCGGCAATACCCGCGCCACCACAATATCTATACCTGCCGGGCGAGATGGTCCGGCTGGCGGTGCATGATTCGGCTCAACTTAATCTGCTGGCAGATCGGCACCTGGCCAGCTAGGGAGGAGGGAAGCATTAGATGAGTACCTTTATAAGTGGTCTAGAGCAGGGACTCCAGACCACAGACTGGCTTAAAGTGGCGGGCGTGGGGAAGGACGGCACCCTGGACCCCTGGTTTACTAAACATCTGCTGGGTGTGGGCTCGGGAGGATATGGTGCGGTAGGCACACCCGGCGAGCCCATGCCGATAGTGCAGCCTCTCTCTCCAGCCGTAACGACTACGGATCTACGCCTGTTGAGCGGGGGCGGCTTGAGCACTCACATCGTGGCGCGGCTCACCAATCCCGCCACATTCAACGGCCCCGAAAGCCTGCACGGGGTTAGACCCTGGCTCCCCTACTTAGTTACCGGCGTGGGTCTACTCGCAGCTGGGGTCATGTGGTCACGGGGACGGCACTGATGGCGGCGCTAGTACCGGTGGCCGTGTCCCTGCTGGGAGGGGTGGCAAAGAACCTACTAGGCGGTATTTTCGGACCGCCCAAAGCGTCAGGTGCGGCAACCGCTTGGCGTGGCGTGGCAGCACAAGAACAAGCCACTACAACAGCCGAGGATAGCGCGCTCAAGGGAGAAGTGGGGTTGCTGGCGTCTCTAAGGGCATCGGCTGCACGGGCTGCTGAGACCGCCCATGCTACGGCTGAGGCTGCATCGCGGGCGCGATTACATAAGGTTTTGCCCTTCCTCCTAGCTGGGGGTTTGGGGTTGGGGGTGATGTGGTATGGGCGGCACCGGAGGTAGTAGCGGCAATCTGGTCTTGATTCTGGCGGCAGCGGCCGCGGGGTACTACGCGTACACACACGGGATGTTGGGCGCTCACGTCACCACGCCGGCGGTAAGCAGTGGGGAGAGGAGCACCGCCCCAGCCGGCAACACTGGTAGTGGGAACGTTGCTGCGACGGCTGCTGCGACGGCTGCTGCGACGGCTGCTGCGACGGCTGCTGCAAAACTGGCCCAGGCTCAGGCATTGGCGGCTTCGGTGGCCCATGCCCAAAGCGCGCTCAGCACCAAACGCACTCAGATAGAGACGGCGTACCACAGCGCGCTCAGCACGGTAGATGCACGTGCAAAAACTATGTGTGACAAAGCATGCGCCGGTCGTACAGGGTTCTTGGGGATCTTCCCGAAATGTTTTAGTGAGACCCCGTGTGAGAATGTAGACCGCCCCGGGCTCGTGGCGGACGCAAAGCGCACCTACACAACCGCACTCGTGACGGTGCTAGCTCCGCTCCAGCGCCGAGTAACGAGTCTCCAGCATCAAATAAGCATGATGGGAACAGGGTAAGATGGTGATTGACTGGGGGTTTCTCCAGGTACTGAACGCCGGCGTTACCACGTTCCTGAGCGTGATTATCTTGGTCATAATGGCCACTATGTCAGGCAGGTTGCGGCGGCTGGAAAACGAGGCACGAGACCAACGGGAGATCTGGATGCGGCTAACCGGCTACCTGACCGGCCCTAATACCACGGAGCCGGTGGACTTTGCCGAGCTATCGCGGCGGCTGAGGTTGGACAGGAGGGAATAGGTAATGATGAAAAAACTATTATTAACCACCCTGGCCATGCTGGTTGGGTTTATAGCGCTCAACTGGGTGGGCCGTTGGGGGCGTGGCCATGGCGGATAATGGCGTATTGTCGGGCACCCCGGCACAGTTGCTGGGCGCGTTGGAACAAATCAATATCGCCGTGTCGGAGCTGGCGCGCATTCATGGCGCACGACCGGACCCGTACACCTGGACTGGGTGGCTGCAAGAATGGCATGTAGACTTGGCAAAATCGTTGTTGAGCCTGGATTTTGTGCACCTGTTAGGCACCGGTACTCGCACTGGTAGCGTGCGGGTACCGGTGCGTATGCCGGGTGTAGAGCCGACGCCGGTCCGGATTGGGACGGAGGGACCCCTAGGCGCGAGTGCACCCTGGCTCCTTATGGCGGGGGAAGAATACCAGTGGGACTGGCCAGTGGACCGGCTGCATATCTACCCGGGTATGGCCGATTTAGCCTGGCCAGCCGCTACATTTATAACAATACGGACATGGAGGGGGAAATAATGACCCGGCGAATCATATATAAAACCCTGGAAACCGCCTATGCGCTGGCGGCCTCAGCGGTGGTCGCGTATACGACCAACTTGCCGTTGGAGCTGCCTGACAAAGTGATACTGCAGATCCAAGCCACCGGTGATATCAGTTGGATCGTGGAGCAGGGACTGATAGGGGTTACTCCAATTAGCACCGGGGTCGGGATAGGCA
>VAOZ01179182.1_pt1 | contig 10340 bp, 4 predicted proteins | sample 3394041 | NCBI WGS metagenome assembly VAOZ01 (sample SAMN08290431, study PRJNA428436) | hydrothermal vent metagenome | isolation source: Deep-sea hydrothermal vent chimney | place: Indian Ocean: Southwest Indian Ridge
AGACATTAAGGCTCTACAAAAGAGAGTATTAGAGATTGGAGGTGGTTGGGATTGTTATGTATTTGCTAAAGATATAAAAGGTGCAGATATTGAGGCATTACTAAAGAGAGCAGAGGAATTAGATAAAAACAAAGAAGAGATAGACGAAATTGAAACAAAAAAAACAAAAGAAGAATTGGAAAAAGAAAAAGAAAAACAACTTGATATTCTTGAAAAGGCAACAGAAACTGCTGAGGTCTTGTTAAAAAGAAAAGAAAATCCTGTAAAAAATAAGGAGAGTAAAGTACCAAAAGAAACTCCAAAAGAAGGGGTTGGGAAGACTGTTATATCTGAAACATTTTGGGATAATGGAAATCCTCATACGAAAAAAATGTCTGATGGGACTAGAGAAAACTATAAATTAGTAGGAGAAAGCATGGAGGAATTAAGTTTGACAGAAGATGATTTTAAAAATATTCCAGAATGGCAAATGCTTTCCGCTTCACAAAAGGTATTTGTAATAGAAGAATCTTCTCAAGAAATTCTCTCAAAGGTTAGAGAATTAGGAGAAAAAAATTTTCAAGAAAAGAACAAAATTAATTTTTCAAGAAAAGATTTTAGCCCACGTCACTTTATCGAAAAAATCGGTAAACATATGACCAAATCTCTTTGGATTAGTAAAGAAGAAAAAGATGTCATTAAAGCAGTGCGTCGAGGAGAGATAAAACCAGACGAACAAACATTGAAACAATTGACGGAAAGAATGCTTGATATGGGTTTAGATATTACTAATAGAAACAATATGTTGACAATTAATTTTATTCCAAGCAATGAAAATATGTCTGAGGAAGAGAAGGATATTGTCAAAAAATACAATCAACAGGCTACTATATATTCAAAAATGCCTGACCTTTGGAAAAATAGACAAGCCTCTCTTAAAAAAGAATATCGAAGTTTTATGAGAACGGGTTTCTATTATGAAGAACAAAAAAATAAACTACTCAAATCATTAGCAAAAAGTTATGAAGAACATGGATTAAGCCAAAAAGAAGCTGAAAAAAAATCAATGCTCAGTATAAAAGATGCAGATTATAAAATTGCGATGCTTCAGTTCACAAATACTAATCCAAACATGGCTGAAGAGCTAAAAGAAATTGAAAAAGAAGATTCTTGGAAAAGATTATTAAATAACGAAAATCTTTGGAAAGGTTTTTATATGGGGCTTGGTTATGGAGCAAGGAAGGGGTTAACATTCGCCTTTGGTTTAGTTGCCGCCCCGCTTGTTTCAGGAGCTATTGGAGGTATTAGAGCAAGGAGAAAAGCTAGCCAAAAAATCAATGAAACTTTTAAAAGCGGACGAGAAGAAAAAACTTTTATAGAAAGGAGAGCTGATAAAAAGAATGGCATCTTAGATGATAAAGATAATAACCAAGGAATTATTTCAAAAGTTTTATCAGGTAAACAGGTTAAAACAAAAGAAGCGGCTGCTTTTGTAGATGCTGATAGCCAAATACACAGATTAGATAATCTATTAACAAAAATGGAGAGAGCAAAGAATCCTAAAGAGAAAAGTCGAGTTGCTTCACATATTTCGACACGAATAAAATATATCGAAATAAAGAATAAGGAAGGATTAATTAATTATGGAACTAAAAACGCTATCGCCACAAATTATAAGCTTTTAGAATTAACTAGCCGTTTGTCTTTTTTAATAAAAGATTCTTTAACTGAAGAATTAGAAGAAATAGATAGTAATGAAATAAAAAAAGAACTTTCAGACAGAAATAAATTACTTGATCATGTTATGAGAAAGAATAGGAAAAGGTTTGGTGAAAAACAAGCTCAAATTAAAAATAGAGAAATGTTACGAGGTATTGTTATTAGTGCTTCTTTCTCTCTTTTGGGTTGGAAAATTCGTGATCTAATGGAACACGGAGGAGGGGAAACTTTACTAACTAACCATAATATAAATGCAGAAAAAGCAGGCACACATATAAAAAATGCTACGTCAACATTGAAGACAAATACTCCTTCTTTAAATCATGAACATCTCAAAGAAGTTCACCAGATTCTTCATTCAAAACCAATAAACCCAATTCAAGAAAAAACAGTAAGTTTTGATAATTATAAAGTTGCAACATTAATCAAACCGAGAGTAGAAGCAATCGCTGACCACGGTCAAGGTGCAATATCAACACTTAGAGAGCTTCAAGAAAACCTAAGAGCAGAATATGGTAATAATTTAGAAAATGCTCCAACAAGTGTTAAACATATTTTGAACACAAACGCTGATAAACTTGCTCGAGAATATGGTATGTATAAACCAGGTCAAGGTGCAGAAAGTGCTTTTATTAAATCTGGTTCTTCCTTTCAGGTAGACAGATATGGAAATGTAACTTATCATCCAGAGGGTGGAAATAGTAGTGTAATTTTAGAAAAAGGTATAGCAGTAAAAGTAGATAATGCTTACAAGGGTAAAATGTTTGACTCAGACCATAGTGCTAGAATAACAAAACCAATAAACCCAATGCAAGAAAAAACAGTAAATCTTGATAATTATAAAGGAACAACACCAACTAAATTAGGTATGGTAAATAAAACAACGATAAACGTACCAGGGCATATTCCAACAGAACATATTCCAATTGGAACAAAACCTTCAATAATAGAAGTAAAAGGGACACAGTTATCGTCGGAAGAATATAAATCTTTGGTGAATACTAAACATATAAGTAAACATGTTATGAAGAGAATGCAAAGGATATATGAAAATAATATCAACAAAATGTTCCCAAGTAGCAAAAGTTTAGCAGTTTGGAATAGTATAAAAAATTCTACTGGAGATTATTCTGCTGAAAAATTAGTAAACTGGAATCAACCAGCCAACAATACATATAAAACCTTAATTTCGGAAATGAAGAAGTTACATAAAATTACAGGACTTAAACCTTGGGGAAAAAGTATACTGCATCCAGCAGAAACTCCTGAAGAATATATCGTACGAACTTCAAGAAAAGTTGCCGAAATGGGCAAACTACATAAACTTAAAATGTAATTACTAAAACAGCAAATTAGTATATTTCTTTTAGAATATAAAATGTTACAATATAAATCATGCAATATCTTGATTCCTTAAATGAAAAACAAAAAGAGGCTGTTCTTTGCACGAACGGTCCTCTTTTAATTGTTGCTGGAGCTGGAGCTGGAAAAACGAAAACAATTACCCATAGAATTATTCATCTTATCCATCAAGGAGTTTCACCTTCATCAATTTTAGCAGTTACCTTTACTAATAAAGCGGCTAAGGAAATGAGCGACAGAGTTTCAACACTTTTAAACAAAAGGGAGCATGGTGGAACAGGTCTGTCTTTTACAGATATCTCCCTTCCTTTCGTTTCAACTTTTCATTCACTTGGTGTTCATATCATTAAAGAAAATGCATCTCTTTTAAATTTAACTAAGCACTTCACAATTATAGATGAATCTGGGGCAATTTCTATAATTAAAGAGGTGATGAAAATACACGATATTGATCAAAAATTACATGAACCTAGAAAAATTAAAAATATTATTTCAAAATCAAAGAGTGATTTTATCACTTTAGAAAAATATAACGAAAAAGTAAAAAGTGGATTAGAGAGTATTGTAGCTTTGGTTTGGAGAGAATATGAAAATAGATTAAATAAAGAAAAATCTTTAGATTTTGATGACCTTTTACTCAAGGCAGTTTTAATATTAAAAAAATACCCAGAAATTAAACAAAAATACCAAGAACGTTGGAAATATATTCATATCGATGAATATCAAGATACGAATGAAATCCAATACGAAATGACTAAACTTTTAGTCGGTAAAGATAAAAATATCTGCGTAGTTGGGGATACAGACCAAAACATTTATAGTTGGCGTGGAGCTAATATTAAAAATATTTTACATTTTGAAAAAGACTATCCTGGAACAAAAATTGTTATTCTGGAACAAAATTATCGTTCAACTCAAAGTATCCTTGAAGCAGCTAATACTATTATTAATAAAAATAAATATAGAGTACCAAAAAATTTATTCACCAAAAATGTAAAAGGTGAGACAATAAATATTTGCGAAGCTTATGATGAAATAGCTGAAGCAGAATTTGTAGCTGATACAATTAAAGAATTAATAAAAAAAGATAAGCCAGAAAATATAGCCGTTTTATATAGAGCTAATTTTCAATCACGAGTTCTTGAAGAATCTCTTCTCCACCGACAAATTCCATATCAAGTTCTTGGAATAAAATTTTTTGAGCGAAAAGAAATTAAAGATTTACTTTCATTTATTAGAGCTTCATACAACAAAGAAAGTTGGTCCGACATAAAAAGAATTATAAATATCCCAGCTCGAGGAATAGGAAAAGTGACTCTTGCTAAAATCTTTGCTGGACAATTTTCAATATTACCAAGAGCCATGCAGATAAAAATAAATAATTTTTATCTGCTACTTGATGAAGTTCGTGAATTCGTTGATTCTCATAAACCTTCTGAATCAATAAGATATATTATAAAAAGAACAGGGCTAGAAGAAAAATTATCCCATGGAACTAGCGACGAACAAGAATCTTTAGAAAATATGAAAGAACTCGTAACTTTAGCTATAAAATATGATTCATTACCCTTAAAAGACACACCAACTCAAACAAGGGGAATAGATCAATTAATTGAAAATGCTTCTCTCTCAAGTGATCAAGATACATTAATACATAAAAGTTCCGGGGTTAGACTAATGACAGTTCATGCCTCTAAGGGCTTGGAGTTTAAATATGTTTTTATTACAGGATTAGAACAAGATTTATTTCCTCATGCGAATATAGGTTTTAAAACAAAAGAAGACCAAGAAGAGGAGCGCAGATTATTTTATGTTGCTTTAACAAGAGCTCAAAAAAAAGTATTTCTATCTTATGCACAACTTAGAACAATTTTTGGGACAAAGCAAGTAAATAGTGCTAGTGAATTTATCTATGATATACCTGAACATTTAACAACTTTTGAACAAACTGGAAGTACTAGTGGTGAAAAAATTGTTTATCTATAAAACGATGTTATTATATTTATATGATTCATAGACCTAAAAAATCACTGGCTCAAAATTTCCTTAAATCAAGTCCGGCCCTAAAAATGATGTGTAGTGTAAGTAAATTAGAATCAAAAGATATTGTTCTAGAAATTGGACCAGGTAAGGGAGCTTTGACAAAAAAACTTTTAGAAAAGGCTGGTAAAGTAATAGCTGTTGAGAAAGATGAGGAATTATTTATATACCTTCAAGAGAAATTTGCCGAAGAAATAAAAACAGAACACCTAGTTTTAATAGAACAAGATATTTTGAATTTTGATATTGTAGATTTTGATAAATATGGTTTATTAAATGAAAAATATAAAATAATAGCTAACATCCCATATTATATTACTGGGCTAATCTTAAAAAAATTTCTTTCTTCTAAAATAAAACCAACTATGATGACCTTACTAATTCAAAAGGAAGTTGCTAAAAGAATAATTGGGATAAGAGAAAACCATAAACTTAATTCAAAAATATCTGGGGAAGAAAGTATTTTATCTCTAAGTGTTAAGGCCTATGGTGAACCTACTTATGTTATGAAAGTAGAAAAACGTTTTTTTTCTCCATCACCTAAGGTTGATTCTGCAATTCTTAACATCAAAAATATCTCTAAAAAGAATTTTGGTTCAAAAAAGGAAGAAGAGCTATTTTTTATAGTAGTTAAATCTGGATTTGCTCATAAACGAAAAATTTTGAAGAAAAATTTAGAATCTCTTGGAAAAAAATCGGCCGAGATAGACAAAATTTTTGAAAAATTAAAAATAAATACTAAAATCAGGGCTGAGGATGTTCCATTTAGAGTTTGGCTTAATTTAGTTAAATATTTTTAATAAAATTTTCTCTTTTTCATCAAAAAACATAGAAAATTTTAGGATATTTTAGGAATCAGTTGTATAATATACAAGCAAGAATGTATAATTATTTAATTCATAGTGATGAAGAATAAATATTTACCAAGCAAGAATTTCATAACCAAAATTATTAAAATAATAATTTTGGTTATTGTGGTTTTCTTTTTCTATAAGATAGGAGTGTATTTTAATAATAGAATCACTAAGAATTCACATACACCCTTAAATGTAGTCAAAATTGTTCAGACCGATTCTAATAATAATGGCATTCCAGATTGGGAAGAGAGATTATGGGGGCTTAATCCTAAGGGCAATGGTAAGGCTAATAAAGCTTTTATTTTGGCCAAAAGAAAAGCTTTAAATTCAGGGACTAATTTTACGAATGAGGATGAGACTCTAACAAAAAATGAAACTTTATCAAGAGAATTTTTTGCTGTAATTATGTCTCTTAAACAAACAGGGAAATTGAATAGTGAATCTATGAAGGCCATTGCAGATTCTATTAGTCAAAAAATTGAGGCTAAGCCAATTCCTGATATATATACGAACGCCTCATTGACCGAAACAATACCATCGCTAAAGGCAAATGGGGTTTATTTTAGCGGATTTGCTACTCTCGTTGAAAAATATAAGAACGATGATATTGGTAGTGAATTAAGTTTAATCGTCCAAGGGCTAGCCTATAAAAATAAACAAATTATATCTTTAATAAAGCCAATCGCTACTTCTTATAAAAATTTTGGGCAAGACTTGGTAAAGATACCAGTTCCCACAAATATTGCTCCTATAGATTTGAGTATTGCTAATGATTATGAGAAAATAGGTCAAACAATAGATGGTTTAGCTCAACTACAAAATGATCCATTGATAGGGATGCAGTCTTTAATCAACTATAAAAAATATACCGACGATCTTTTTTCTAATATAGATAAATTATCAAATGCTTTAAAGATATAATAAAATGGTATAATAAAAGTGATTTAATCTTCATGAAAAAAAACACAAGAATAATTATAATAACTTTTACTTTATTAATAGCATCTTCAATGTTATTGATGTCACCGGTTTCAACAAAAGCGGCAGCTTTTAATTGGAATCCCTCTGATAGAGGAAATAACCCATATAAAGTTAACCTCCAAGATTATCTAAATCCGCAATTATTAATGAGAGTAGTCGGTTGTACTAATTTAGTTAATAATGTTTCTAAAAAAGTACTCAATTTCGTTCAAGATAAAATCAATGCTAAATTAGAAAATCTTAAGGAGAATGTAAAAGAAAAAATCTGTACAACTATACAAAGAGGCACTGGTGTGGCTTTAGGAAATATACCTAATTTAACAATATCAGGTGCTCTTGTAGCAACTATGTGTAAAAAAAATACTGAAAATACTTCGGATAAAAAAACTACAAAAGCTGTAACAAAAGTTGGGGCTGAACAGGAAAAACAAATGACAACAACTCAGTGTCTTGATGGGATCGCTATAACTTTAGCTAAAGATCAATTAGCCTCTATGACCAGAGCAACTATGAATTGGATTAATACTGGTTTTAATGGAAATCCAATGTATATTCGTAATATTAATTCTTTTATGAATAATATTACGGATAAGATCTTAGTAAATGAAATATCAACATTCAAAAATCCAAACGGAACTTATAATACTGTAGATTATCCGTATGCTCGTGGTATTTCAAAAGACTTAGTGAGTGCTCATTCATCTAAAGCCGCAGGTGTGGCTGGCTTAAATCAAAATTTGACTTCATACCTTGAACCTGGAAAGACCATAGGGGATTTTGCTAATAACTTTTCTGTTGGTGGTTGGACTGGTTGGTTGGCATTAACTCAACGAGATGCAAATAATCCTTTGGGTTATAGTGTAAGAGTCATTAATGATATTAATCAAGAGCAAGAGAAAAAAGTTGCTCAGATTAAACAGGAACTTACTGAATCGGGTGGAATATTGCCTCAAAAGATATGTAAAGTTTGGGCAGTAAACGCAGTAAATGGTTTAAAAAAAGTAGAGAAGGCTCAAGAATCAAATAAAAGAAAGTGCACAAAGTGGGAAGTAGTAACTCCAGGAAGTATTATTAGAGATAAAATTAGTACTGAAATAAATTCACCAGAAAGACAAGCCGAATTAGTTAAAACTATAAATGGAGCATTGTCAGTCTTGTTTTCATCTCTTTTAAAGAAATTCAGGTTGGGTGGTTTAGCTAGTTTGGGACCAGATAATTCTAATACTATCAATCCATCTTTCAACTTTGGATCAAATTCGTACACAAAACCAATTGATGTTTTTGGAAACAGAACATCAACTGGTGGAAATTTTCAGACAGGGGGTAATTTTGACTTAACAAAAGATTTAGGAAATACTTATTATCACGGAAGGATGAGAGAGATGAAGGGAGGCTGGAATGCTTCTACAAATACTCCTCAACTATTCATTGGCGTTGGACCTAAGGGTCCTAAAGGAGAAATTTTATCTGATGTGTATTATATAGTAACTAAAGATGGTGATACAAAGCTTTTCAATTATGGTTATAACTCCTGGGGTGTTGGAGATAGAGCTTTTTTCAACGGAACAACTTGGCAGAATTGGAAAAAGGGAACTTCAAATCCGATTACTCATAGGGGTATTTTGCAAATACAACAAGACTATATCGTAGCTACAAAAGATTTATTAATGCATCTTCCAGCCATAATGCCAAAAATTGGAGAGTTAGATTATTGTATTCCAGGACCAAATCCAAATTGGCAAGCTAATACTAGTGACGCTTCAGATGCTTTTTCTAGTTTTATTAATGCAATATCAACAAGTTTTAATCGTGGTGGTTTTCTCACTAGAAATTATACGACTATAGATGCTCCTTCTGGTAAGATTTACAACACCTTCAAAGATATCTATAATGGAACAGGCCTTTGGCCTAAAATAACAGAAACTTCAATATACCAAGCAATAAAACAACTTACTAGTGGAAATGCTGCCCCTAATAGACATGGCAAGTGGAAGGGGAATAAGAATATTAATGCAGCTAATGATGCAGTTAATAATCTTAAGAATAAGATATTAACAGGTCTGACATCTTTCCCTGGTATTTATAATAAAAAAATGAATGCTGTTTATGGAATTAATAGTCTGATGCAAAAACAATTTCTCTCTAGAGAAGATACTCCCGTCCAACTACCTAATCCAGCTTGGCTTCAGATGTCAACAGATGGACTCAAAATAACAAAAAATATTTTAGCTTATAATGACGAGATAACAAAAACCGCTGAAGACCAAAGAGAGGGTATTGTTGAGGCTAATTTAAATATTTATAAATTAAAAATTATAGCTAATAAGGTTAGTCAGATAGTAGAAGCTGCTCAAAAAAGAAGGGCGGAGGAATTGAGAAAGCTGGCTTTAACGAATAGTAATATCAAAGTTATAGCTGGAGAATATATTCCTAAGGGCAGTTTGGTTTATATAAAAGGAGTTAATGCTAATGGTAATCCGATAATAATGAAATATAATTATAGCTTGAAGGCTAAAGGAATAAGTTCAGCTGGTACAGCCAATGCCACTATTAATGATGGCGATACAGGTAAAATGACAAATGGAACTATCTCTAATTGGGCAATTCCAGTTCAATGTACCAAAGAAGAAAACCTAGATTATATATCAAACAATGATTTGCTTGTTGACTTTGGAGGAAGTAAGGAAAATAGATGTAGCGATGGTATTGATAATGACCTTGATGGACTTATTGATGCTAAAGATCCAGACTGTAGCGGTTATTATAGTAATAAAAATAACTACAATGATTTAACTCAAGATGGAACTTGCTCAACAGGGGAAGCTGTTACTGGAAGCCAGACCGAAACGGCTCCCACAGAATTTCCAACCGCTTGTGTTTTAAGAAAAAATAAAAATACTTGTTTAAATCTTCCCAACACTGTTAGATTTAGTAAGATAAACGGAAAACTTACATACACCCAATATGAATGTAATTGGACTGATAACAAAATTGATTCAGGTGGAGGTGGAGGAAGTGATTCATTTGATAACCATATTAAAAAAGAGCAGACCTAACTATAATTACGAGAAATTAAAATAATAAAAAATTACTAAAATGAAAAACCATAAAAAAAGTAAAGCCTTCATAATAACATTCATCGCCGTTATTCTACTTTTGGTAGTTGGATATTTTCTATTTGCTAACAGAAATAAACTTTTTAGTACAAGTCAATTAAGCGTGGGAAGAATTTTTGAACCCTTGTTGGGAACACCCAGTAAAAAAAATCTAACTTTAATTAATGGGGTAAATCCAGGGAATGTTAATATCCAAGCCCAAGCAGGAGAAGATATTGTTAAAGGTAGTTCAGTTTATAATAATGGAACTAACAGTAATGGTAACCCAATAGTTATGAATTATAAT
>VAOZ01212742.1_pt1 | contig 10336 bp, 5 predicted proteins | sample 3394041 | NCBI WGS metagenome assembly VAOZ01 (sample SAMN08290431, study PRJNA428436) | hydrothermal vent metagenome | isolation source: Deep-sea hydrothermal vent chimney | place: Indian Ocean: Southwest Indian Ridge
ACAGGGAGGAAATATTCCGAAATGAGACAAAATACTCCCCAAATGCGTGATTTTCGGATTTTAAAAATAGGATTGAATTTGCCCCGTGAGCAGCTGTATGACCGCATCAACCAACGTACTGACTTAATGATGGAAAGCGGATGGCTTGAAGAAGCCAAATCCGTATCTTCCTTTCGTCATTTGAATGCTCTCAATACAGTGGGCTATAAAGAGTTATTTGCTTATTTCGATGGAAAATTAACATTGGAAGAAGCCATAGAAAAAATTAAAACCAATACCCGCCGCTATGCCAAACGGCAACTCACCTGGTTTAGAAAGGACAAAGATATCCACTGGTTCCCACCGGAAGAGGAGGAAATGATTTTTCAATACGTTCAGTCTGTTTTGGTGAATGATTCTAAAATGTCTGATGGACGCAACTATATCTAAACCTGTTTGAAACAGAAAAAAGCAGCCTTGTTAAAGGGCTGCTTTTTAACATACAGGGTGTAAATTATTGAATAATAACTTTACGGATTTGTATACCGTATTTGGTTAGGATACGAACAAAATAGTAGCCTGGTGCCAGTTTTGTTACATCAAAAGTAATTTTATTGGTTCCGCGTGTACCGGACGATTTTATCGGTTCTATTACCACATGGCCGCACACATTCAGTACATCTAACCGGATGTTGCTTCTTTCAGGAAGGTAGCAATCCATGTTAAGCTGCAACTTGGCCGGATTGGGATAGAGCCGGAATTGCATTTTACTTCCTTCTCCAAAATGATCGATACCCGTTCCGCTAATGCGGGTTATGGCATCATAGGTTGCCGGTGCAATTTCTTTGTTTCCGGCGCTGTCGGTGGCTACGGTATAAAATTTATAAGTTACTCCGGCAGTACCGCTAAATATGGCATAAGTGTTGTGTGTATCGGTAATCCAGGGATAGTAAGCACTATCATTTTCCGCTACATATACAGTGTAGGAATAAATACTACTGCCCACATCCGAACCTTTCCAGCTAACGGTGAAATCTTTGTCCACTTCGTAATCAGGCAGACTATTTACAGCACTTTCAGGAGCCGTGTTGTCGGTAACATTTCGCCAGGTATCAGTTGGAATTTCATTATTCCAATCGAAAACAATATGTGCCGAGTTTTTAATTTCCGTTCCTTCAGCGAGGTTCGGGAAAGGGGTGATGGAATACAGAATATTGCCTTCGCCTTCCGGTGCTTTCTGGTTAGGGGGAAGGAACCCATCGTTTATGCCTTCTACTATTTCAAAAGTATTTGGATTCAGTGTGAGGAATGTCCAGGTTAATATACCTGATGACTTTTCCAAATGATAAAATACCCTGACAACGGCCTGTTTATCAGGACGCAGGTCAATATCTACGGTATCTCCATCTGTTCTTTTGAACATATATGAGGTGTCCCCAAACCCAAAGCCTACTGCTTTGAAACTGGAAATGTCGAAAACAGAAGTATCCAGCGTATCGGTGATGATAACTCTTTGTGCAGCGGCGGTAGCGGCGGAATCATTTTCAAAAGAAACCATATAACTGTAAGGCATATCCGAGCGGATGTAAGGAGATGTATTGGCCCCTCCCGGGCCATATTTGGCATTGGGATCATGCGATTCGAAACCAATAATGTCAGGAAAAAGCTTTTTTACACCTTTTGCAAAACCTCCGCAGGCTCCCATGGCGCTTCCGGCATCGCCTGCCGAACTGTACATGCTGGCCATCCCTTTGGCAATAGCCCATCCTTTTGACAGGGCAGCTTCGCCCGGAATGCAACCCAGAGCAGTCATTCCGATAGAATTGGCCACATCTTCAGCCTGAATTGATTCGTTTTTCATGTACTTGTCAATGGCTGTTAATACCGTGTTGTCGAAAGCTGATTTTATGCAACTTATTCCGGGGGTCAAATCAGCAAAAATGCCAGCCACGGAATACATGCAACTGAAGAAGTCGTATCCGACTCCGTTTGCAGATTTTGTTCCTGCATTCATCAGCTCATCAAAATTATTATAGATGGGATTGGAAATAGCAACTCTCAAATGATGTGTTGCAAAAGTAGAGGTAATGGTCAGCTTAAAAGTTCCTTCGTATTGTTTCGGAAGATAGGGGAGGAAGATTGTATAAATTCGTCCCTTGAAAGGCTCGCCAAGGAAATAATCTGTTTCCACATAACCCGGAACGGTATCCCAGTTGATGCCTTCCATTTCCGGCGGCCTGATGTAATTGGGAATGGTTACCGTCTGGTTGTCGTCGGTGGCCACATATAGGAATACGCCGTAGGCATCTCTGTTGCCGCGATTTCCGTAAAGGACATAATAAGTGGTTGGCTTTCTTGCCAGTGTCCTGTTGGGGCCTGCCCAGTCAACCCATGTGTCTGTTTCCGTTCCTTCAATAATGCGCAGGGCATCAGTAAAACTTTTGGTGATGGTTTCGTCTATTTTTACCTGTAAGTTCCATGTTCCGGTGGAAAATGATGTTCCGTTAAACCAGGCAATGATTTTGGAGTTGGTTACCGTCATGCTGTCGGATGCGATGGTTTTGTTGCCTTTTAGCAGTTTTACCGAAGAATTTGCCGAAAATCCGTTTCCGTAAACAGAAACGGTAAATGGATCGGCGGTATTGGCTGTTTTCGGGCTCCAGGAGGTAACGCCCGGTTTCAGACGAAGGTCGGGCATTTGCATAAACGCGATGTTGCTGTTGCCTGCCTGTGCATTCATTCCATCAAAATCTCCGGCAAAAATGAGCCATTTTTCATGGCTTGCAAAGGTGTTTATGTCTCCCTGCAGGAGGGGCCTGCTGAAAACGGTTGTAACGGTGTCTAATGTTGGATTGTAAACGATAAATCCCGGTTTTTCGGTATAGCTGTTAAATTCTTTCATTCTGTTACCGGCGGCCATAAAGACTGTTCCGTGTGCTTTGATTTTATACAAACCATATTTGAATTCGGGTTGGTATTGGATGGCTGCCAGGGTGTCTTTCTCTTTGTTCCAAAGCAAAAGCCCGTTGGAATAGTTGGAAGCTGCAGCCAGTACACCACTGTCGTTGATGGCGAGCGAACGGATGGTAATCCCGTAAGAGGCAGGATAGACTTTTTTCACGGCTCCGGTTTGCACACCGGCTCTCATCAAAAAGCCTTTGTCAGAGGCGTTTTCCACTTGTAACCGTGTTCCTCCAATGAATACGGTGGTATCCAGCGGTAAAATGGTAAATACAGGATTCCAGCCGGCATCAAGTTTCGGGTCCCAATCTTCAACGGTTCCGGTAGTCGCATCCAATTTCACGATGCAGTTATGACTTTTGCCGTTCACTTCTTTAAATTCTCCGGCAGCGTAGAGTGAATGTCCTCTTTTTGCCAGGGTGTAGATAAGGTCATCGCCATATCCGCCCGATAGTTTTGACGGGGTAAATCCTTGGATAAGTGTGCCGGAAGTACTGCTTACAGCCGATAACTGGCCGGCATCTGTGCCATTGATTTTGCTTATGCCTTTACCGCCGATGTAAACCGTGTCGCCTGAAACGAGCAGGCTATAAACGTGTGGAAACCATCCGGTGATATTTGAATTCCAATCGGTTATGCTATTTGTTTTTAAATTTATTTTGGCCAGGCCATGCCTTTCCCATGCCGGCATCAATCCGAAATTTCCGCACATAACAACATCTTCTCCAAAACTGAAGACGCGGTTAACCTCATCGTCAAATGGAGGCGGATTCCATGCTTTCAGCTCTGCTGTTTCCGGATTCAACAGGCAGATGTTTTGACGAGAGACACCATTAACGAAATTAAACCTATTCGAATATCTTCCAACGACATACAGTCCTTCGGCTCCGAGAGAAAGACGGCCAATAGCTGCTCTCCCGTTGTTGTTCTTTATTTTGTGAGGAAAAGAGGTGAAGCTCAAATCATTTCGGTGCAGGCGCACCAATCCGTCCACTGTACTGTCGGCATATTTGGTAAAATTACCTCCGATAAAAATATATTTGTCGGATACAGCAATGTCGTATACATCTTCCAAATCAGGAAACCTGACATATTTTAACGTGTTGATGTTGATGCCGACAAAATTATCCGGATACCAGTCAAGAAAATAGAAACCTCCGGAAAGCAGGATTTTTCCTGAACTCATCGAAAAAGCAGATACCTCGCCGTTGGGCCGGGGATTCCATTTTGTAAAACTGTTATCGGAAGTGTTCAGACTGACAAAATATCGCCGCGATTCTCCTGTGGCGGTGTTGGCAGCCCCCATGCCCCAAAAATAGACTGTGTTGTTGAAAACCTTTACCTGTGGAATGACGTATGAGGCTGACCTGTTAAAGTTTAATTCACGATTGACAGGTCGCAGCATTTGTGAAGTTAAATTGAGTACCCCGGCATTAATCACCTTTAACCCTTCCACATCTAAATCAAAGTTTCCGGCAAGGTACATATTGTCGTTGTCGATGGCTATACCGGTAATGAGTGGATTGTGGTAATAGGATGTGTAAATATGAAAAGCTGTATCCACGTTACCGGTTTGCAGGTCGTAGCGTGCCAATCCGTAGATTCTGGTGATTTTTCCTGAAGCAGCACTGTCTTTTACCTGAAACCGTCCGCCAATATACAGTGTCCTGTTATTGGTTTTCAATGCTTTAACCGATAGGGTACCTCCGGTAAAACCGGCTTCAAAATTATCTTTGTATAACTTCGGGTTCCAGGACAAGAGGTTTCCGGTGGACGTGTTGATGGCACAAAATCCGCTGCGGGCTTTTCCGGAAACAGAATCAAAATCACCGCCAAAAAAAAGCGTGTCTCCTTTTGAAGCCAGCGACAAGACGGCCGCATTGATTTTGGGACGGAACGTGGTGTCCAGCTTGCCTGTGGCGGCATTCAGTCTGTAAAGGAACGCAAAGGTCTTCCCGTTTATCACAACCGGTTTTTGCGGAGTAGCCACGTACAAATAATTTCCAACATGTAAAAGCCGGGTTGTATAACCAAAACCGGTTAGGTAATCCTGTGTAAAAGTGGTTATGTTTTGTAAATCTTTATCAAGATGAAAAACGCCATCTGTTTCATACCGGCCTGCCACATACCATCCGGTACTCCCATCGGGGATGGCGGTGTAAAGGCGTGCTGTAACTGCCGGTGGCATTGGGATGTCGGTCTGTTCGTTGAGCAGGGCAATCCCTTTGGCAATATAACCGAACCCGTCAGAATAAGCGGACCAATACAAATTGGGTTGTCCTATCAGGAGGGTATCACCCATGAGTTTCATGGCTGTTACCTCACTTGTGGTGGGAAACAAAATGTGCTTTCCCTGCGTTTTATCTACCACGGCCAGTGCATCCAAAGGATAACCTTCCATTTCTCCAAACCTCCATCCGGAAAGAAAAACTTTATCCCGGCTGATTTCTATTTTGTCAATATGGGGTTGGTTTTTGATATCCGGATTCCATTGTGTGTCCACTTCTTTCGTTTTCCGGTTTATGCGGCAGACGGACTGGTGTAAGCTTTCGTTTTTGTCTTTTATGGCCATTGTTCCTCCCACATAAATATAATCGCCGTCGGATTTAAGAACATTGATAACTCCGCCGGATTCCCAGTTTAAGTTCCAGGCAGGGTCTACTGTTTTATCTTTCAGAATATGCACAAAGTTTGAATATGGTTGGCGATGGTTGATTCGTGAGAAGTTGCCGGCAAGAAACCAGCCCCCTTCGCCATCGGGAAGTACGGCAAACACTCTGTCCGACATCCAGTAAGGGCGAATGTCACCAATAATGGGCATGTTTTTTTCCGGCATTGCAGAGCCGTTCAGAAAAAAAGCTACCGGCCCGACCTTTTTTCCAATATAAGTAAAGGCTCCACCGAGATACAAATAGTCCCCGGATATAACGGTAGTCTCGACATCTCCGTTCGTAGCAAAAACCAGAGAATCGGAAGGTTTTTGGGCTTTAAGTAATGAGAAGCTGACAATGACAATAGAGACAATCATTCCGGTCAGACGGAATAATCTAAATAAGATGTTGTTTCTGCTATGAATGTACTGGTAGATATTTTTCATGGTTTTTATTTAAAATTTGAATGAAAGAAATATAAATTCAAAAATAGAGGTCTGACCATACTTTGGGTTGTCATACCGTACAAAAAGCAGGCATATTGTAAAAATCTTTTTTTAGTTTGGACGTTTTCAGAAGAAAAGAAGAAACGGTAAGATAATGGCGGGAGGTTAAGAGGCTTTTTTGATGACCCTTTGGCGATAAGTGCCCGCCGTTATACCTTCTTTTTGTTTAAAAGCCCGTAAAAAGGTGCTCAACGAACCGAATCCGGCTTTTTCCGAGAAATATTCCAATGAATAACGGGATTGGCTATCATCATCCATTAACTTTTTGGCATATTGTATCCTGTATTGGTTAACAAAATCACTAAAACTCACTTTAAACTCTGAATTAATCAGGTTGGACAAGTAAGTTCTGTTGGTATATAATTTTGAACTCAGGTCTGTAATTCTTAGCTGTGGATTGAGATAGGGCATTTCTTCCTGTATCAGTCGTTGCAGCTTTTCTTTCAGAAGAAGGGTGTTTCCGGATTCCTCGTAGTCGGTTTCCTCTTTGTTTTCATCCATCACGATATCTGTGATGGTTTGGTTTTGCTTATTGCCAAGAAGCCCGATAATAAACAGTAGTGTGCTGAACAGAAACGAAGGAATGAGGACAAGACTCCTTTGTTCAAAGAAATGCCTTCCGAGAATATTGATAAAAAAACTGGAAATGGCAGCGATGATTAAAGTCAGGGTAAGCAATTCGAGCCATACCAGCTTTCGGTCTTTCAAATCAGAGTAAAAATTGGCAACCCGGTAGTTGTATTCTCGGATAAGTGAAAGGCTAAGCAGGAGGTATAAGATAGACTGGATACCGAAGATAATTCGGCTTGTAAAATAAACCAAAGCAACGGGCTGTAACATATTCTGGCTGGCTTCTGAAGGCCAATGATTTTGCAACAGCACCTCCCTGATATAAATTTCTCTTGCGGCCGGTGTCGTATGGAAAAACAACAATTCAAACAAAACAGAAATAATAACGGCCGGAAGCAGATGCCATAAAAAAAGTTTTTGAAATTTTATGTCTTTTGTCAGGAGCCTTATGTAGAGATAATAAAGAGGGTAAACCGATAAGTCGGTTAGCATATACAACCCGTCAATTTTCAGATATAAAGAATAATCATGCGAAAAGAAGATGGCATGTGAGCCATAAACCACAGCCGTAGTAAGCATAAAAAAGCCTAAGGCAAAACGCGCACGATTTTTTTTTGCAGGATGCAAAACAAACACAATCCCCCAAAATAATGTAACAAAAAAAGGAGTAAGCCTGATGATATCCTGAAAGAAAGGCATATTCTGTTGTTGAATTAAATTTGGTGTGTCATCACACAATTATCAGGACGAATATAAACATAAAATCTTAATCACAAGGTGTAATCTTTTAGTGTCTTAATTTGGCAGAAAATCACAAATAACAATTTGCCAAAAACCAAATAAATAACAAATTCAAAAAAACAATTTTCAAAAAGAGGCCCAATGATTTGTTATTTTGATATGGGTGAAGGGTATTTAAGGTATGAAAAAAATTCCGGAGAAAGTTATTCTAGAGATTTATTTTCCCCTGATTTATCCATAACAATCGTTTGCGTAGCTGAGGATTTGGTCTTTTCCCTTCTGAAAATAAAATATTTTTCACAACGTTAAATATCAGTATAACATTTGTATTATCAATGTTTTATGTATGTCAGGATATGCGGCTTGGTAAAAGAAAGGACAAGGCTGATGATAAAAAAAGTAAGAAAAAACTTGACTTTCTCAAATAGTTTCTATTTTTACCCCATCAAAATAACAGAACAAATGAACAGGGTCTTACATAGAATTTATATCATTATTTCTATTCTCGTACTTGTGGGTAAAACCCCATAAACCGGAGGCCTGTATGAATGATAAAAATATATGAAGCTCTCCGGTAATAATCGGGGAGCTTTTTTTAAACATAAAATTATGGTACATCCGTTAAGAAGTCTTACTTCCACATCCGGTAGAAACATGGCCGGAGCCAGAAGCCTGTGGCGGGCCAATGGCATGAAGGAGAGTCAGTTTAGCAAACCTGTTATTGCCATTGTAAACTCTTTTTCGCAGTTTGTTCCGGGTCATGTTCATTTGCATGAAGCCGGTCAGCATATCAAGAAGCTTATTGAAGCCGAAGGCTGCTTTGCTGCCGAGTTTAACACCATTGCCATTGACGATGGTATTGCCATGGGACATGCCGGAATGCTTTATTCCCTGCCTTCGCGTGACTTGATTGCCGACAGTGTGGAATATGTCTGTAACGCCCATACGGTGGATGCTATGATTTGTATCAGCAACTGCGACAAGATTACGCCGGGGATGATGATGGCGGCCATGCGGCTGAATATTCCTGCTGTTTTTGTTTCGGGCGGCCCTATGGAAGCCGGTACCCGGAATGGGAAAAACTATGACCTTGTGGATGCCATGGTGCTCGCTGCCGATGAGTCGGTGAGTGATGAAGAATTGTATGAGGTGGAGAAAATTGCCTGTCCTACCTGTGGCTCCTGCGCGGGAATGTTTACGGCCAACTCCATGAACTGCCTAAACGAGGCACTTGGTCTGGCACTTCCCGGAAACGGCACTGTAGTGGCTACGCATAAAAACAGAGAGGTTATGCTTGAAAAAGCCGCCAAACTTATTGTTGAGAATACTTTCCGCTACTACCGCGATGGAGATGATAGTGTTTTGCCACGTTCCATTGCTACACGAGAGTCTTTTATGAATGCCATGGCAGTGGATATTGCCATGGGAGGCTCCACTAACACGGTTTTGCACCTGTTGGCCATTGCCCACGAAGCGCAGGTGGATTTTGATATGAAAGACATTGACGCCTTGTCACGAAAGGTTCCCAACCTTTGTAAAGTTTCGCCCAGCTCGCATTACCACATGCAGGATGTGAACCGTGCCGGCGGTGTTTTGGGTATTATGGGTGAGCTGGAAAAAGCCGGCTTGCTGGACACTTCCGTGAAAAGAGTGGATACGCACGACGTGAAAACAGCCATTGATAAATTTGATATTAACAGCGATTCACATACAGCTGAAGCCAATGAAATTTATTCCAGCTCACCTGCTTTTGTCCCCAACCTGCGGATGGCTTCGCAAAACAATCACTTCAAAACACTTGATTTAGATCGGAAAGAAGGTTGTATTCGCGATTTACAACATGCTTATAGTCAGGATGGCGGTTTGGCAATACTGTTTGGAAACATTGCCCGTACGGGAAGTATTGTAAAAACTGCCGGGGTGATACCTTCCATGTTAAACTTCAGCGGAGAAGCAAAAGTTTTTGAGTCACAGGAAGATGCTGTAGAAGGTATTCTGAGTGGGAAAGTGGAAAAAGGTGATGTGGTGGTAATCCGTTACGAAGGGCCCAAAGGCGGACCCGGGATGCAGGAGATGCTCTACCCTACCTCATACCTAAAATCGAAAGGACTGGACAAAGATTGTGCCCTGATAACCGATGGACGGTTCTCCGGTGGTACTTCCGGATTATCCGTTGGTCATGTTTCTCCCGAAGCAGCTGCCGGCGGTGAGATTGCGCTTATCGAAGATGGTGATATTATTGAATTTAATATTGCCGGAAGGAAAATTCATTTGCAGGTGTCGGATGAAGAACTTGGCATCAGAAAGAAGAAACAATTTGCCCGCGGCGACAAAGCCTATACACCATTAACCCGTAACCGGAATATTCCGGCTTCGCTGAAAGCGTATGCCAGCTTGGTTAGTTCTGCTGACAAAGGTGCTGTAAGAGTTATTTAAAAAATTATTCCAACTTCAAATACTTATTGATAATCAGTTGCTTATGAAACAAGTGAAACAAGCAGAAACCATGAACGGCGCAAGAGCCGTGGTACAGTCGCTTCTTGAAGAAGGCGTGGACACCATTTTTGGCTATCCCGGGGGAGCTATTATGCCCATTTATGATGAACTTATGGAAGTAGAAGAAAAAGTAAGGCATATTCTTACCAGGCACGAACAGGGAGCTGCCCACGCTGCACAGGCTTATGCACAGGTTAGCGGCAAAACGGCGGTCTGCTTTGCTACTTCCGGGCCTGGCGCTACCAACCTTGTCACGGGTATTGCCAATGCCTATCTTGATTCCATACCGGTAGTTTTTATAACGGCACAGGTGGTTTCTAACCTGATTGGTAGTGCTGCTTTTCAGGAAACCGATATCCTCGGTATATCCACCCCGGTAACAAAGTGGAATTATCAGGTAAGAAAAGCCGAAGAAATTCCCAATATTATTGC
>VAOZ01038245.1_pt1 | contig 10332 bp, 9 predicted proteins | sample 3394041 | NCBI WGS metagenome assembly VAOZ01 (sample SAMN08290431, study PRJNA428436) | hydrothermal vent metagenome | isolation source: Deep-sea hydrothermal vent chimney | place: Indian Ocean: Southwest Indian Ridge
AGCCAGCATAGTCACTACAACCACTTCTGCGAACTTCTGATCCGCCTGCAAGACAGCGAAGGCAAACTGGTGCCGCCTATGGCCTTCCTACCCGCCGCCGAGCGTTATGATCTCATTCAGGAGATTGATAAATGGGTCGTGCATAACGCACTGACCGCGCTTTATAAATTTCAGGATGAGACCCTCCCCGAAAAATTGTTTTTCTCCATTAACCTCTCGGGGCAATCACTTAGCGACAGCACTTTTCTCGATTATGTTCGCACAGAAATATTGAACAGCCGTTGTTCCCCTGACTACCTATGTTTTGAGATCACCGAAACCGCCGCCATTGCCAACATGAGCAGGGCGATTCATTTTATTACCTCAATGAAGGAGCTGGGCTGCAAGTTTGCCCTGGACGATTTTGGCAACGGTCTGAGTTCCTTTAACTATCTTAAGAATATGCCAGTAGACTTCCTGAAAATTGATGGTAATTTTGTCCGCGACATCTGCCACGACAAAATGGATCATGCCTTTGTTGAATCCATTCATCGTATCGCCACCATGATGGACATTGAAACCATTGCCGAATACGTGGAAAATGAAGAAACACTGGAAATGCTGAAGGACATCGGCATTCATTATGCTCAGGGCTTCCACATCGAACGGCCCAAAGATATTTTCGAAATCAACGACAAAGCTTCATCGGAAACTTCTTAAGAAGAATCAACATAGCCAGTTATTTTGACCTTCCATAGCAGTAGCAGCTTGACACCCACTGGCCGGTCTAATAAGATTTGAGCCAAACAAGGCGATGGAGTCCGCTTTTAAAACTGCCTTCCAGGCTGATGACTCCTACCGAACTCAGAGTACTGTCCTGGTAGGGGTATGTATGGTTCAGGTTTCACATTTCTGGATCGCATGCAAGTGCGGTCGATTGTTCTCTGTGGGCTATCCACCACAGGATTTACATCGCAAGGCATGCGCGCCCGCAATGGACCCCGCCTGGTGAAGGATATTGCTCTCCAGGCGGGCCAGGTTCTTGCAGTATTGCTGCTCTCACCGCTGCTGCAAGGCTTCATCCTGCGTTACGAAGAGCGCACGCAGCGCGCACGCGGCCCCAATCTGATTCAACCCTATCGTGACCTCTGGAAGCTGTTCCACAAGGAATTGGTAGTGCCGGAAGGCGCCTCGATCGTGCATTTCTCAGCACCTGTCGTAGCGTTCACGGCCATGATGATCGTGCCGTTGCTCATCCCCGTATTGACCAACTATCCTCTGCCACTGTCCGATATGGGCGACATCCTGGGGGGCGGTTTCATTCTCACCCTGGGCGGCTTCTTCATCACACTGGCCGGGCTCGATTCAGGCAGCGCCTACGGCGGCATCGGCTCCAGCCGGAGCGTGATGATCGCTATCCTCGCCGAACCCACTCTGATACTGGTCTTTGTCGGCATTACGCTACTCGCCAAGGCCATGCTGCCGTTCGTCGTAAACCACCTGCTTGCTGGTGACCCGGCGGTTTACTGGAGTCCGGCGCATGTCTTTCTGGTCTGCGCCTTTTTCATCCTTTTGCTCGTGGAAACAGACCGCCTGCCCATCCACTCCAGCACCCATATCGAAGTCTACATGATCGAAGAAGCGCGTATTCTGGAGTACTCAGGCCCTCTGCTCGCGTTGATCAGGTGGGCCTCGATGATGAAGCAGTTCATCCTCTATATCATCTTCTGCAATGTGTTGGTGTTACCCTGGGCACTGTCGATACAGGGAACAGCCGTGGGGGCGTTTGGAGCCGCTATTGCCCTGCTTGGAAAATTCGCGCTCGTGGCGTGTGCCGTAATAGTAGTGGAAACGGCGCAATCCCGATTGCGTTTCTACCGCTATCAGGAAACGCTGGCCGCCTCATTTCTGCTCGCGGCTCTGGCCGTGATCGCCAGCCAGATCCAGTGATGCCATGACGCTGCCGCAGTTCACACCCCTGGCCGCTTCTCTTTTCAGTCTGCTGGCTATCGGGAGCCTGCTGCTCGCCTTTGTTATGCTGGGTTCACGCTGGTTGCGCGACTACATGTACGCCTTCGGTTTGCAGTCGTGGCTGATCGCACTACTGTCGGCCACCATGGCCTACTACGCACATTTTCCTGAACTGTATCTGGTCGCGCTGTTGACCGCGCTGTTTCGCGGTCTGTTATTGCCTTACCTGATCCTACGCATCCTGCAACGCCTGGGGGCCGACCGCGAACTTCATGTCATCCTACAACCGTCCACCGCTATGGTGGTGGGCGCGGCCGCCGTGGTGCTCGCACTCGCGGTGGCCTACCACATCGCCGCCGCCATCGGCACCACCAGTTCCGTCGTGATCCTCGCATTGACCGTGATGCTCTCCATGAAACTCATCGGGTTTCTCATGCTGTCCGTGCGCCACGAAGCGATCAGTCACATCCTCGGTTTGCTAATCCTGGAAAACGGTATTTTCATTGGTTCCCAGGTGCTTATCCCCGGCATGCCGTTACTCATCGAGATGGTGATCCTGTTCGACCTGCTGGTCGCCGTCGCGTGCTTTGGCGTACTGGCGCGCCATCTGATGGAGCGCGCCGGGACAACCAGCAGCCTTAATCTGCGGAAGTTAGTGGGATGATCATGGAACTGGTCTCCGTCGTTTTGATCGCACCGCTGATCGCCGTTGTACTGTGTGCTACGGCACGCTCGGCACGCGTGGCTGAAAGCATCAATCTGGGGGCGGCGTTGATCACTGCGGCAGCGGCGCTGCCACTGCCGTTTATGACGCATACCGCCCACGTCGCTCTGGGGGGTTATCTTCTGGTGGACGCCCTTGGCACCTGGGTCGTGTTATGCGCCGCACTGGTCTACGCACTCGCCTCCATCTATGCCGTCGGCTACATGCGCTTGCTCGGCGAGCCGCAACGCCTGATGCGCTTCTATGCGCTGTTTGCCGGTTTCGCCTGGACCACGCTCGTCGCCCCCCTCATGAACAACGCAGGCGTGTACTGGATCGCAATAGAGCTAACCACGCTGGTCAGCACCTTTCTGGTGGGTTTCGAGCACGCATCGGAGAGTATCGAGGCGGCCTGGAAATACATTGTGGTGGTCTCTGCCGGCATCAGTCTGGCGCTGCTCGGCACGGTACTATTCTATTGGGCCGGCACCGCAGTACTGGGACCACGCTACGACATGACATGGCAGGCATTGACACAGTCCGCACCGCATATGAACCCGACCCTGGTCACGATGGCGTTCCTGCTGACGCTGATCGGATACGGTACCAAGGCCGGCCTGGCGCCGATGCACACCTGGTTGCCTGATGCCCATAGCGAAGGACCGGCACCGGTTTCGGCGCTGCTCTCCGGCGCGTTGCTGAACACGGCGATGGTGGGCATCGTACGCTTCAAAGCCGTGACGGAACAAACAACCGGGACCGGATCCCTGCCGCGTGTCGCCCTGATTACGCTGGGTGTCCTTTCTCTGGCGCTCGCGGCGCTGTTCATCGTTCGCCAACGCGGCGTCAAGCGGCTGATGGCGTATTCCAGTATCGAGCACATGGGCGTAATAGCCCTCGGTTTCGGTTTCGGCGGCGTTCTGGGAGTCGCGGGCGCCCTCTATCACATGCTTAATCACGCATTGAACAAATCGCTCATGTTCTTTGGTGCGGGCGCAATGATGCGCGCCTATGGCACAAAAGACATGGCAGGTATCCGCCATGTCGGCACACACTTCCCCTTCACCGGAGCACTATGGTTGGCGGGCGCTGTGGCGATCACTGGCGCGCCGCCCTTCGGATTGTTTCTTTCCGAACTCACAGTCCTGCGCGCCGGTTTCACCCCCACTGACGTCTGGGCCGCCGGTATCATGCTGGTGCTGCTGGTAGTGATCTTTGCCGGCTTTCTCAACCACTTCCGCATCATGTACTTCACCGAGGCGCCCACCCCCGCACCGGATGCGCAGGCTATCGGTCCATGGTGTACCCTGCCGATGCTGCTCGCCGGTATCCCCCTTCTTGTGCTGGGTCTGTGGTGGCCGTCCGCTTTCAGTACGGTCTTCCACGCTGTGAGCAACGCACTCGCAGGAGTGACGCCATGATATGCACGACGGCGGAATGCCGCGAGATCGATGTGAATGCGCTGGAAGCCACCTGCGTCGAATTGCTGGAGAGCGGCGGGCGCATGCAAATGGCCTGGGGGTACATACCCTGCGGGGAGTCTCATCCGGTGTTATGTTATCTGGCCTCGCCTGGCGTGCAACAACCCTTTGTCGTGTGGCGTGTGCGCACCGACGGTCCCGCTGTACCGAGCCTGGCGCAACAGACGCCGCTGCTCGGCTGGTACGAACGCGAGATCAGCGATCTGTTTGGTGTGCGCTTTAAAGACCACCCCGAACCGCTGCCCCTCGTGCTGCACGCTGGCGCACAACCTTCCTGCCCACCCCTGGATCCGCATTATCCGGGGGAACCTATGCGCTTTGCGCATGAGCCGCCCGCCCTGCCGGGCGTCTCCGGTCCCGATGTGCAGCTGCTGCCCTTCGGCCCGGTGCGGGCCGATGTGGTGGAGTCGGCACGGTTTTTCTTCTTTTATATCGGCGAGCACATCCTGCACTATCACCCGCAACTGTTTTTCAAGCATCGTGGCATGGAGAAACGCTTCGAAGGCCATAATGCGCAGCATGCGGTAGTCCTGGCCGAACGCGTTTCGGGCGTCGGCAGCGTCGCCCACGCACTGGCTTATTGTCAGGCGGTCGAGGCAGCGGCAGGGGTCTCAGCCCCTGCACGTGCGCTCCGCCTGCGCGTGTTGCTGGCGGAGCTGGAGCGTCTCTATAACCATCTCCATTTTCTAGGACACCTGGCCGATACCACGACCCTCAAGGTCGGTCAGGCCGAGGGCAAATTACTGGAGGAGCGAGTCAAGCAGATCAACGCCCGCCTCACCGGCAGCCGTTTTCTGCGCGGTCTCCTGGTGCCGGGCGGGCTGCGCAGGGATCTGTCACTCGCCCCCGAATTCACCCATCAGATCGGTGCGCTGCAGCGCGAAGTGGCCGCTTATGTACGCGCCCTGGAAGACACCACCAGCTATCGGGACCGCCTGCACAATACCGGCGTACTCGATCAGCGCACCGCCTTCGATCAGGGCGCTACCGGCCCGGTGGAACGCGCTTCGGGTCTGGATCGTGATCTGCGCCGCGATCATCCCTACGCGGCCTATGCTGATGTCGATCTGCGCGTACCCGTGGAAACCGGCGGCGATGCCTACGCGCGCGCACGGGTGCGTATCGAGGAAATCGATGCCAGCTTCGAGACGATTCTGCGCCTGCTCCCACGACTGGCCAAAGCTGGTGATGTACGCACCGAGGTGGTCCTGCCATCCGGGGCGGAGGGGCTGGGCTGGACCGAATCGCCGCGCGGTTCGCTTTACTACGTAGTGCACTGCGACGCCGACGGACGTCTGGCCCGAGTCAAGATCAAATCACCGTCGTTTTCCAACTGGCGCGTATTCCCGCGCACTGTGCATGGGAGCAACATGATGGACTATGCCATCAATGAAGCCAGCTTCGGCCTCACCATCGCTGGCTGCGACCGCTAGGAACGAAATATGGCCATCTGGACCTGGTTTGGACTGAAACAAGGTAGCGCCACCACCGCCTGGCCGCGCACAGGCGGGGAGGACGGACAGGCGGGCGTGCTGGGCATGCCGCGTTTTGACCCCCTGCATTGCCAGAGTGAATGCCGCGAGTGTGCGGAGATCTGTCCCACCGGGGCATTAACGGCAGCCTCAGCGGGGGCCGAGCCTCCCCTCCAGATCGACTATGGTCGTTGCGTCGTGTGCCAGCTTTGTACGGAGATCTGTCCCACCGATGCGCTGCAACCCTCCGGTGACTGGATGTTCGCGGTACGCCGGCGTGACGACCTGCGTTGGCAGCGCGCAATCAATGCGCCTGCGGGACAACGGCTCAAACAGTGCCTCGGTGCGCTCAGGCACAGTCTGCACATCCGCCACGTGGACGCTGGATCGTGCAACGGCTGCGAATCGGAGCTTCAGGCTCTGAACAATCCATTTTACAATCTGCACCGCCTGGGAATTTTTTTCACCCCCTCACCCCGCTTTGCCGATCTGCTGCTGGTCACTGGATCAGTGACGGTGCCGATGCGCGAGCCGCTCCTTAACACCTATGATGCCATGCCTGAACCGCGCATGGTGATGGCGAACGGTACCTGTGCAGTATCCGGCGGCGTGGCGGGCGGTGGCTACAACACCGGCCACGGACTCGATGAATGGCTGCCGGTCGATCTGTATCTCCCCGGTTGCCCACCCAGTCCTGCGGCCATTATCGAAGGACTGTTGCTCCTCCTGGAACGGCTTCCACAACGCGTGAAAGGAGGTCAACTTGAGTAGTCACCTGATTGTCCTGGCGGCCCTGGCCTGGGGACTGGCCGGGGTAGTGGGCCTCGCCGGGCGAGCCCTGAATCTTGGGCGCGCCCTGCTGGCAGCGGGGGCGCTGGCGCTGATCGTCGGCGTGGTGCTGGCACTACCCGAGGGGTCACCGTCCCTACCGCTCGGCCTCGTCTTCACCGCACCGGTCGCCTTCCATCTTGCCCCCGAAGCCTGCTGGCTGCTGCTCTTTGGCCTCGCCCCGGCCGCGCTGGCCGCCGCACTGGGTTCGCCGCTCGCTCGCGGACGCCTGTGGATCGCCGGGGCGGCCGTCACGCTGCTCGGCGCCCTGGGAGTGTTCGGACTAACCGAAGGCGCCGCCTTTCTGATAGCCTGGGAATTGATGAGCCTCGGCGGCGCCCTCATGGTCCTCGGTGAGCGAAAGAGTGACAGCGAGGGTAGCGCCGTCCTGTTCATGCTGACCTTGCTGGAGTTAGGCGCCGTGTGCCTTCTCGCCGCCTTGCTCTGGCTGGGTACGGTAGCGGGCAATCTGGATTTCACGCACTTTGCTGCGGCCGGTGCCGTACTCTCGCCCACCGCCCGTTATGCGGTCGGCCTCCTGTTGATCATCGGCTTCGGCGCCAAACTGGGATTGCTGCCCTTCTACGAATGGTTCCCGGGCGTCTATGGGCGTGCGAGTGGCGCGACCGGCATGTTGCTCTCAGGCGTCGTCCTCAATGCCGCCTTCTTTGCCCTGAGCCGCGCCCTGGTGATCTGGCTGCCGGGTACCGCCAGTGACGGCTTTGCACTCGGTCTCACGCTCCTGGCGCTGGCTGTACTCACCGCAATCCTCTCTATCCTTTACGCATTTCAGGAGGACGACTGGCGGCGTCTGCTCAGCCTGTCAACGGCGGAAAATGCTGGCATCGCCTGCACCGCACTCGCCGCTGCATTACTGTTCCGCCATGCGGGACTCGCCGAGCTGGCAGGACTCGGCTGGATCGTGGGGCTGCTGCACCTGGCGGGTCACGCGTTGGCCAAAGGGGCATTATTTATGACAGCCGATGGTGTGCAACAGGTCACCGGCGACTACCGATTACGCCCGCAAGGTCTGCTGCGCCGCAGCGCATGGCCGCTGGGGGTGGGCGCATTGTTTGCCGCCATGAGCCTCGCCGCCATGCCGCCTCAGGCCGGCTTCGTCAGCGAATGGTATGTCTTCCAGACGGTATTCCAGGGCTTTCATCTGCCGGGACTGACGGGCCCGCTGGCTCTTTCAATAGCGGGCGCGGGCCTGGCTCTTACCGCCGCCGTGGCATTCGCCACCTTTATTAAGGTATTCGGGCTCGGACTGCTGGGCGACGGCGACGTGCAGGGTCCCGGAATCCCCGGCCGTTACGCGGGCGCCGTCGGTCTGTTGGGAATGCTGGTCCTGGCCACGGCTGTGGGTATGCCGTGGTGGTTGCTCGCATTGGGGAAGGGAGTGACGGCCGCGTTCCCCGGTGCAAGCGCCGCAGCCCTGCACTCCGGCTTGCTTCTGGTGCCACTTACCGCTCACTTTGCATTTATCTCGCCAACCCTGCTGGTGATCGCCGGATCCCTGCTGGCGTTGCTCCCGCTCGGCCTATGGTGGGCAGCCCACGCTCGGCGTCGGCGTACGCCCGCCTGGTACGGCGGTCTGCCGCGCACCTCGGAGCAGGTGGCGATCTCGCCGCTGGCCTTTTCCAATGCCCTGCGCACCTTCTACAGCATGGTCTATCGTCCCACGGAGGACATGCGCCACGAACACACGGGCTTACGCTACTTCGTACATCATCTGAGCTTTGAGCACCAGGTGGCGCCGTTGTTCGGAACGACGCTGTTCGCGCCCACCGTGCGCCTGATCTATCGGCTGGCCGCGTGGCTGCAAATGCTACAGTCCGGGAGCCTGAATCTGTACCTGGGCATCATCGGTATTATACTCGTACTGATTTTGCTGGTACCCTTGCTTTGATAACGCCGGATAACCAAAACAAGAGAGGAAAATATCATCGTGTGGTTGAACTATGTTGCAGTGGCGACGGGGGGAGCCTTTGGCTGCGCCGCCCGCTATGGACTCACCGAACTCATCCAACTTATTTGGGGACGTAGCTTTCCAGTGGCGACGCTGACTGTCAATGTATTGGGTAGCTTCATTCTCGGCTTCCTGTTCTTTGAAACCCTGGAGCGGTTGACGATGGCGCCGATGTTGCGTACCGCCATTCTGACCGGTGGCCTCGGAGGTTTCACCACTTTTTCCACATTCATGGTAGAGAGTGTGCTGTTGGTTGAAGACGGTCGTCTCGGTCGTGCATTTTTGTACATGACGCTCTCGATTCTGCTCGGTTTCTCTGCGGCCGTCGCAGGCGCCTTTTTGTCCCGACGATTCTAAGGAGGAGTCCCATGCAAAAAGAAGTGATAATGGTGCGCATTTATCTGCGCGAGGCCGATCCCGGCCATCACCAGGGCCTGCTTGAGGAGATCATGTCCATCTTGCACGATGAGCACCGCGTGCATGGCGTGACGGTGTTTCGCGGTATTGCGGGCTTTGGCCGTCACGGCGATATCCACTCCTCCGATCTGCTGCGACTCAATGTTCATTTGCCCCTGGTGATCGAGTTCTTTGACGAGCGCGAGATTGTGGATGCCGCTATGGAGGCATTGAGCGACATTGTCTCCGAAGCTCACATGCTGCACTGGCCGGTGACCTGCGAGTGCGGATCGCCGATAGGCGGCAATTGATGGCGGCACCGGCGAACCGAGTCCAGAGCTAGATGTCAGGTGGGGATGAGTGCGACGAAGTCCCCTACATCGTAGCAATGGCTACGCCTGCATATGCTGGCGAATCAGAACCGCCATATTCTGAAAAACGTCTTCACGATAACTGCCCTTGCGAAACAGTATGCCGATGCGGCGGCTGGGTTTTGCTTTATGAAAAGGAATATAACAAACCGGATCGGCCTTGAGACGCCGCTTCGGCACTGCCAGCTCCGGGATTAGAGTCATGCCCATGCCTTCACCGACCATGTGGCGCAGGGTTTCCAGACTGGTTGCGCGAAAACCAGCGCTCTCACGCGCCCCTGCCGAAAAGCAGACTTCCAATGCCTGCCCGCGCAGGCAGTGACCTTCTTCCAGTAACAAGATCTCCCTGTCCCGTAGATCGGCCAGGCCGATACTTTTCTTTTTCGCCAGCGATTCACCCTTTGGCGCCGCCAGCCAGAAGGCTTCATTGAATAAATCCATTTCCTCAAATTCATCCGTCTCCACCGGCAACGCCAGAATGAGCAGATCCAGTTCGCCGTTACGCAACTTATTCAGTAAAACCGCTGTCTGTTGTTCGTGCAACCAGAGTTTTAGATCGGGATACTGTTTTTTCAGCACTGGCATGATCACCGGCAATAGATAGGGCGCGACCGTAGGAATCAATCCCACCTGTAACTCTCCTTTCATGGGATCATGAAAAGTCTGGGCAATGGACTTGATGGCCTGCGCCTCACTAAGCACCCGGCGCGCCTGCTCGGCCACCGCCCGCCCGGCCTCGGTCATGCGTACCTGACGATTGTTGCGTTCAACCAATTGCACGCCCAACTCCTGTTCCAGCTTTTTCAACTGGCCGCTTAGGGTAGGCTGGCTGACAAAACAGCGATCGGCTGCACGGTGGAAATGACGTTCCTCCTCCACGGCCAGAAGATATTCAAGATCTCGAAAATTCACTCCATTCATCCGATGTATGATAGATAACACCTATCATTATAATATAGATAAACAATTTTACCTATTGATTAATGTTAACCATACTTACGCCATGTTCAGCCTTCCTTGCAGGCGACTAAATAAGTACCCGGAATTTCTGTCCACTATATAGATGACGTTCGTGGTCAGCCCTTCGACAAGCTCAGGACGAACGGTTGTGGTCAGCCCTTCGACAAGCTCAGGACGAACGGTTGTGGTCAGCCCTTCGACA
>VAOZ01182431.1_pt1 | contig 10325 bp, 8 predicted proteins | sample 3394041 | NCBI WGS metagenome assembly VAOZ01 (sample SAMN08290431, study PRJNA428436) | hydrothermal vent metagenome | isolation source: Deep-sea hydrothermal vent chimney | place: Indian Ocean: Southwest Indian Ridge
CTTTGAAAAAAGTTATTCCTGAAATAAAAGAAGTTATAGCCGTCAATCTGTAACAGCATTCTTTTATTCCTAGTTGAATTTAGGCTATATTTTTGAAGCCTTTTTCTCATTTCACGGAAGTTGAGAAAGAGGCTTTTTTATTTCATTCCACAATCACTTTTGGCGGTAAAGTTAAAATAGTCCGCATGCTATAAGTATATTTCAGATAAAAAATAGTTTTCCCTGTTTTGTTTGCCACATTCTTGTTGCGCAACCGCTTTAAGCGTCCTCGCTTAAAGTATATTTACGATAAAAATAGTTTTTCCTGTTTTGTTTGCCACATTCTTATTGCGCAACCGCTTTAAGCGTCCTCGCTTAAAGTATATTTCAGATAAAAATAGTTTTCCCTGTTTTGTTTGCCATATTCTTGTTGCGCAACCGCTTTAAGCGTCCTCGCTTAAAGTATATTTCAGATAAAAATAGTTTTTCCTGTTTTGTTTGCCACATTCTTATTGCGCAACTGCTTTAAGCGTCCTCGCTTAAAATATATTTACGATAAAAATAGTTTTTCCTGTTTTGTTTGCCACATTCTTATTACTTTTGTTACTCCAAAAACAGAAATTATGGCATCAAAAACTATCCGGTTAGAAAAAATATCCAGGTTTTATCATGTAGGTTCCGAAATCGTTAAAGCTTTGCAGGAAGTTGATATATCCATAACTAAAAATGAGTTTGTTGCCTTGATGGGGCCTTCGGGTTCCGGAAAATCAACTTTGATGAACGTGTTAGGATGCCTTGACACACCCACCAGCGGGCATTACTTTCTGAACGAACTGGATGTAAGCAAAATGTCGGATAACGATCTGGCCGAGATACGAAACAAAGAGATTGGTTTTGTTTTTCAAACTTTCAATCTCCTGCCCCGCTCTACTGCTCTTGAGAATGTCATGCTTCCGCTGATTTATGCCGGGGTATCCAAGCAGGTACGTATTCGCCGTGCAGAAGAGACGCTGGCAAGTGTACAATTAGCAGATCGAATGCATCACAGGCCCAATGAATTGTCGGGTGGACAAAGACAACGTGTTGCCATAGCCCGAGCCTTGGTAAATAAGCCATCGCTAATTCTGGCCGACGAGCCTACGGGTAACCTCGACTCGAAGACTTCAGTGGAAATTATCTCCCTGCTCGAAGAAATTCACCAATTGGGAAATACTATTGTGCTGGTAACCCACGAAGAAGACATTGCCGAACATGCCCATAGGATTATACGGCTCCGGGACGGAATAGTTGAAGAAGATAAACCCAATGAAAACATAATTTCCTACAATAAATCCGAATTGGTCAACGCCTAAAACGCTCCTCGTAATGAGTAAAGAATGGAAAATCTACACCAAAACCGGTGACAAAGGAAAAACTGCTCTTATTGGCGGAACGCGTGTCCCCAAATACGATATTCGCATTGAGGCATACGGAACGGTGGATGAACTGAATGCTTTCACCGGCCTTATTCGTGATATGGATATCGACACCCACAGTAAAGACTTTCTGCTGGAGATTCAGGATCGTCTTTTCACCATGGAAAGCAGCCTGGCTCAGGATGGCAAACCATTGCCTGATACACTGCCCACACTACATCCCGAAGATGTGGAGCTATTAGAAAAAGAGATAGACATAATGAATATGCAGCTTCCGGAACTTACCTCTTTTATCCTGCCGGGAGGCCATCCAACTATTTCCTATTGCCACATTGCCCGAACGGTTTGCCGGCGTGCCGAGCGACTAACCATTCACATGAACGAACTGTTCCCCACAGATGAACTGAATATCCGTTATCTCAACCGGCTTTCGGATTATCTTTTTGTTTTGGCTCGTAAACTTTCAAGAGATTTGGAAGTCCCCGAATCTCTTTGGAAACCACGTATTTGAGAAATAGTTTTAATTTTTTCATTTTTCATCGGGCGTATTAAAAAAAAATTACTTTTGCAAAAAATTTAAATTATACATTTTAACCATGTATTGGACTCTGGAACTAGCTTCAAAATTAGAAGATGCACCCTGGCCTGCCACCAAAGACGAACTAATTGAGTGGTGCCTTCGCACGGGCGTAACTTCTGAAGTTATCGAAAACCTGAAAGAAATTGAGATTGAAGACGAGGCTTTTGAAAAAATTGAAGATATCTGGCCTGAGTATCCTACCAAAGAGGACTTCTTTTTTAATGAAGATGAGTATTGATATAACTTAAAAGATATTGAAAAAGCTGCCCGGATGAGCAGCTTTTTTTATGCCTTTGTTTCTAAAGAATACCTGTGTCAGGATGCTGGATAGAATGCGTATCATCAGGATATTCGTATGATTCTCCCTGTTCGCTTCAAGGTAATATTTCATTCACAATTGCCGGGAGATATTCCATCCATATAAATTTTACCTTATTTTTGTCAAATACAAAAAAACTGCTGGTAAATTTGCCTTATGCCATATAGACGTAAAAGAGATCTTATCATCAAAGGCTTTTCCAAGTTACTGAAAGAGGATAAGCTAAAGATTGTTGCCGAGTTGATGGACAACCAGCTTGAGACCATTGAATTATTGAAAAGTTTTTGGTATGCCGATACGGAAAAGCAAAAGATATTTGATGAGTTCAGTGAGAATACCATCACCAATTTTTATATTCCTTATGGTATTGCTCCCAATGTAATGGTAAATGGCAGAACCTATCTTGTGCCTATGGTTATTGAAGAGAGCTCGGTGGTTGCTGCTGCTTCCTCCGCTGCACGCTTTTGGTCGGAACGCGGTGGTTTTCATGCCAAGGTGAAAAACACGGTGAAAGTAGGGCAAATTCATTTTCAATGGTGTGGAAAAAAAGAAAAACTTGTCGCTGTTTTTGACGAATTGAAACATAGTTTTCGTGAAAGAACCAAGGCGATAACCATCAACATGGAAAAACGGGGAGGCGGTATCCTTGATTTTCAGCTTGTGGACATGCGGGACAGACTGGAAAATTACTACCAGATAAATATTACCTTTGAGACCGTGGATTCCATGGGCGCCAATTTTATCAACTCCTGCCTTGAAGAATCTGCAAAAACCTTGCAAAGCTTTATAAAAACCCACCCTGTTTTTGAAGGAAAAGAGAAAGAGGTCGTCATCATCATGTCCATTCTTTCCAACTACACCCCGGACTGTCTGGTAAAAGTTTGGGTGGAATGTGATTTTAAAGACCTTGAAGATATTGATTCTTCGCTTACGGGAGAAAATTTTGCCCGGAAGTTTGAAACGGCAGTCCGAATAGCGGAAATAGATACTTTTCGTGCCGCAACACATAACAAAGGTATTTTCAATGGTATCGACGCTGTAGCCATTGCCACGGGTAATGATTTCCGGGCTATTGAAGCGGCAGGACATGCGTATGCCTCCAAAGACGGTCATTACAAAAGCCTGTCGCATGTGGAAATAAAAAACGGCCGGTTTAAATATTGGATAGAGTTGCCACTGGCTCTCGGAACGGTTGGCGGGCTTACCTCTTTGCATCCGCTGGCCAAACATTCACTGGAGATGCTGGGCAAACCATCGGCAAAAGAGTTGATGATGATTACGGCCACGCTGGGCATGGCCAACAATTTTGCTGCCATTCGTTCGCTCGTAACCCAAGGTATTCAGCAAGGTCACATGAAAATGCATTTGATGAATATTTTGAACCATTTCAAAGCCTCGAAAAGCGAAAAAGAAAAAGCACTTAATTATTTTTCCGACCACAAAGTATCCTTTGCCGGTGTGGGCGATTTTATTAAAAACCTTCGTCTCGCCAGATAATGCAACAAAAACAGACATGGTATGCGCACGGCAAACTCCTTATTACAGGTGAATACATGGTACTGAACGGTGCTTGTGCCCTTGCTATGCCGTTGAACCGCGGGCAACATCTACAGGTTGTCTCCACTTCCGCTGAGAATAATGCCCGTTTGCTTTGGACAGCCCATAAACCGGGTGGCTTATGGTTTCAGGCGGAGGTTACGTTTCCCCGATTAAAGGTTCTGAAAACAACTGACAATTTATTGGCCCGGAAGCTGGTCAATATCCTAACCGTAACCCGGAGTTTATCCCCCGGTTTTCTAAATGGCCGGAAAAATATTAAAGCCGAAACCCGGCTGGAATTCGATACGGAATTTGGTTTTGGTTCCAGTTCTACGTTGGTGGCTAACCTGGCGGCGTGGGCGGGTGTTGACGCCTTTACCCTTCAGCGTGTAGCTCTTGGAGGCTCAGGCTACGATGTGGCTTGTGCGTGGTCTGAAAACCCAATCTTTTATCAATTGATTGAAGGGAAGCCTGTTGTGGAGCAGGCTCATTGGCTCCCCCCGTTTAAGAATCGGATTTATTTTGTTTATCTCGGCCAAAAACAGCATAGCGATGAAAGCATTGAACGGTTTAAAAAACGGGCTGTTTACGAAAAAGAAGATATCCAAAGAATTTCAGCTATCGGCAAGGCACTGGTGAAAGCCGAAACACTGGAACTTTTTGAACACCTCCTCAGGGAGCACGAAGAAATCATGTCTGCCGTTCTTGGAATTGCACCTGTAAAAGAGCGTCTCTTCCCCGGACATCAGGGCATCGTAAAATCATTGGGTGCCTGGGGTGGCGATTTTGTACTCATCACAAATCATGGCACAGACAAAACATTCAGGGAGCAGATGAAAAACATGGGATTTGACACAGTGTTTTCTTGGGACGAACTTGCGCTGCAGTAATAATTCTAAATTTCTTTTGAAAGATTTTACAAATCCAGCTTTGATATTGCAAAAGCATAAGCACCCACAGCCACTGCTTCGCTTGTTCCCAGCCGGCTGATGCCCACGGCAATCTTTTTATGTGGCCGGTAAACCTGTGTTTTGCCGGAAAAAGGAACAGTTAGAACCCGGGACTCATCTTTTAAAAAGGTAGCTTTTTCTACCGCATTTTCCCAATTGTAGGCCGTCAGTTCCATGCGTGGCATCCGGCTGCCATCATTTTTATGAAAAGTGCTGTTCATTTGCTCCATGGTGGATGGCAGGAAAAGAGAATGAGCACCCGACAGGCCTCCGCCAATAACCACACAGCTGTCGGTAAGGCTCACTGCATTGGCCAAAGCGTCTCCAAGTACACGCCCAAATATTTTCCATGCTTCCACAGCCGCTATTTTGTTTCCTTCTATTTTTCCCAAACCTATCTGAAAAATCTCAAAGGGTATGGGCGTTTTCTCTACCGGAATTCCACTTGTTTCAGCATACAAACGGCAAATTCCCCGAATGCTTAACACCTCTTCCACACTTTGCTCGCGGTTTAGAAAATTACTCATGCGGTTAATTTCGGCAGCAGCCGAGTTGTCACCGCCAAAAAGTTTACCATTAACCACAATACCGCCACCAAAACCTGTTCCGAGCGTTATCCCAAGCAAATTATTGTATTCTCTTTTGCTTTCCCCGTTTATCTCTCTCAGATATCCTTCTATAGCCTCACCCAAAGCGAATAAATCGCCGTCATTATTGATAAAAACAGGAATTTTAAAAACTTCTTCCAGCATTTTGGCCAGCGGAATTCCGTCCGGGAAAAAAGGAAGGTTTTCCAAATCGCCGATAATCCCGTTTTCATAATCAGCAGGCCCCGGAAAACAAAAGCTTATGGCATGAGCCTTCGTCTTCACTTGTTGCTGTAATTCGGAAAAACCACTGATGACTTTTTTTAAAAAATCTTCGAGATTTTCGGAGGGAGCAGGTAAATGAACTTTCTGTTTAAGAATTTGTCTGTTTTGTACAGCCGAAAAAACCAGGTTGGTTCCGCCGGCATCTAATGTAAGGATGATTGTTTTTTCCCCGCTCATATTATTATCTATTTTCGGCTTCAAAAATAGAAAAAAAAGAAACAGACCTGATTGGTGCATTTTTTTAAACTCTTAGACTAATTATCAGGGCTTTGTAAAAAAGCAGTAAATGAAAATTACAGGCTATGGTAGCCTGTTTTAGAGCGTTAAATTATTTTAAAGCATAGCGAAGCAGTCCTGTCTCCACAAATTTTCCTATTTTTGAGCAAACAAATTATTAATCATTAAAAAATCCTTTATCATGTTTAAAAAAACGATCCTTCTCATTGGGGTATTCCTGCTTGCATTGTTGGGCGCGCAGGCGCAAAATTTATCCGATACATTAAGACCTAATCCAAATGTAACCATCGGAAAACTAACCAATGGCCTGACCTATTACATACAGCATAACAGCGAACCCAAAGACCGGGTGGAATTACGGCTGGTGGTGGATGCCGGTTCCATTAATGAAAAAAACGACCAGCAAGGCCTTGCGCATTTGTTGGAGCACATGAGTTTTAATGGTACCAAACATTTTAAGAAATCTGCACTCGTTGATTTTATTGAAGCCAGTGGCGTAAAATTCGGAGCGCACCTGAACGCCAACACTTCCTTCGACCAGACCATTTATATACTTCAAATGCCCACCGACAGGAAAACCCTCATCGACAGTGCGATGCTGGTGCTGGAGGACTGGGCACACAACGTCCGGCTGGAAGGCTCTGAGATTGACAAAGAACGCGGTGTCGTCAAGGAAGAATGGCGGCTGGGGCTTGGTGCACAAGACCGCATGATGAACAAATATATTCCTATTATTCTGAAAGGTTCGCGTTATGCCCGGCGGCTTCCCATAGGAAAAATGCCGGTTGTGGACACAGCTCATTATCAGACCATCCGGAGTTTTTATCATACATGGTACCGTCCCGATCTAATGGCCGTCATTGTGGTGGGCGATGTGAATGTAAGCCAGATACAAAAACTTATTAAGCAGCATTTCGGTAAACTAACCAATCCGCAAAACGAGCAGAAACGGGTAGTTTACGGCATACCTGATAACAAAAAGCCACTTATTGCCATCACCACCGACAAGGAGGCTACCATGAACCAGGTGGTCGTCTTTTATAAACATCCTAAAAAACATGAAGTTACCATAGCAGGATTCAAAAAGCATTTGGAGAACCAGCTAATTAGCAGTATGATTACGGCCCGTCTGGCCGAAATAACACAAAGCCCCAATGCTCCTTTCATGTATGCCGGTGCGGGATATGGCGGGTTCCTTGGCCGGACAACCAATGCTTATACCACTTTTGCCATTGCCAAAGACAACCAAATTGACAACAGTCTGAAAGCAATGCTGGATGAAGGGAGACGTATGCAGGAATATGGCTTTACATCCACCGAGCTGGCACGAGAGAAGAAAAACCTAATGCGCAAATATGAACGCTTGTATGCCGACAAAGACAAACAAAAATCATCTCTGCTCGCACAGGAATATATTGCCAACTTTACAGATAAAGCTTCGATTCCCGGCATTGCAGAAAAGTACAAACTGGCCAAAGAACTTCTCCCGCAAGTTAAGCTGGAAAGCGTTGACAACACGGCAAAACACTGGATTACAGATGCTAATATGGTTGTTTTGATTACAGCTCCGCAAAAAAAAGGTGTAAAAGTACCCACACAGCAGGAAGTTATGTCGGTTATTGAGTCCGAAAAAACAGTACAACTAAAACCGTATGTGGACAAAGTCCTCCGGGCACCGTTGATTGCTCATGCCATAAAACCCGGCAAAATAGTACAGGTACAAAAAACAGATTCGCTTTACGAAAAGTGGACATTAAGCAACGGCATGGAAGTTTATGTGAAGCCTACAACTTTTAAAAACGACGAGGTACTTTATAAAGCTTACAGCACAGGTGGAAGTTCCTTGCTGCCCGATGACAAAGTTATCATAACACGCGTTTTTTCCAATGTTGTTGACGAAAGCGGGCTGGGACAGTTTAACGGCATTGATTTGGAGAAAAAACTGGCCGGGAAAGCAGCAAACCTGACCCCTTTTATGAGTAACCTGCAACAAGGTTTTAAAGGAAATGCCAGTCCGCAGGATTTAGAGACTTTGCTTAAATTACAATACCTCTTTTTTACCTCACCGAGGCAGGACAAAGAAATTTTCCAGAAGGTGATTACCAACCAGGAGAATCAGATCAAACACTTGAGTGCAAACCCGAAAATGGTCTTTTATGATTCCCTGAGTAGTGTCATTAGCTCACATTCTCCCCGATCAATTGTCATACCTACGCAAGCACAGATAAAAAGTATCCGGCAGGCAGCAATTTATGACATTTATAAAAAGCAGTTTCAGCATGCAGCCGGATATAAAGTTTTCCTCGTGGGGAACATTGATACCCAAAAGCTGAAACCTTTGGTTGAAAAATACCTTGCCAGCATCCCCACAGGCGAAAATCTTTCATGGAAAGATGTGAGCACGCCGTTTCCCAAAGGCATTACAAATGTAAATGTCTTTAAAGGAGCCGCTCCACAAAGTTCTGTTCTCATTGTTATGAAAGGAAAATATCGCTATTCGTTGGAGAACAATCTCATTATGAATGCATTGGTGCAGTCGTTGAACATTGCGTTGCGAGAGAAAGTGCGTGAAGAAGAGAGTGGCACATACGGAATTTACGTTTCTCCGACCATAAGAAAATATCCTAAAGAGAAATACACACTAATGATAGGTTTCGGCTGTTCACCGGAAAATGTGGATAAATTGGTGAAATCTGTTTTCGGTGTGATAAAAAAAATACAGACCGAAGGGCCTAAAGAAATGACCCTCAAAAAGGTGAAAGAGACTTTTGCCCGGAGCAGGCAGACCAGTGAACGCGAAAATCGTTTCTGGATTAACCAATTGGAAAATAGTAGTTTTTACGGGACTAAAATCCTTTCTTCCAAAGAATACGATGCTGCCGTGGCGGGTATTACGACAGAAAAAATTAAAAAAGCAGCCAAAACGTATCTCACAACGAGGCATTATGTCATAGGTGTCTTGAACCCGGAAAAATAATTCACGGAAAGGAAGCCATTGCAGTATTTTCATATTGCAATGGCTCTCTTTTTGGTATAAATGTTCATTCATCCTGTTCATTGGGTTGCCGTTTCACAATTTTCTCAATCGTTTGTAATCAGACATGCCATCATTCTCACGTTTGTGCGCTGTACCTTTTCCGTTTCGCATAGGTCAATGGGGTCGGAATATTTGATATATGATTACTTTTGCGTTTCAAATACACAAAGGAAAGAATGAAACGAGTACTTATTGCAACCGGTGGTGGCGATTGTCCGGGATTAAACGCTGTGATACGTGCCATCGTCCACAGGGCATCGCAGGAGAATGATTGGGAAGTGCTGGGAAGTATCCAGGCTTTTAACGGAATTCTGTGGGAACCGACCGAAGTGGTTGTATTGGACAATAAAAAGGTAAAAGGCATTCATTTTCAGGGAGGGACCATTATAGAAACCACCAACAAAGGGGGCCCTTTTGCCTGGCCTGTTAAAGATAAAAATGGAAAATGGATTACTGTTGACCGCTCCGATGAAATGATACGCAAATTGCAGATTATGCACATTGATGCGGTTATCAGCATTGGTGGCGATGGTTCGCAACGGATTTCCGAACAACTTTACCGGAAGGGGTTGAATATTATCGGTGTTCCCAAAACCATCGACAACGACCTTTCGACCACAGATTCGACTTTTGGCTTCCAGACTGCTGTTGAAATAGCTACTGAATCTGTTGACAAGCTGGTTACAACCGCAGCCAGCCATAATCGTGTTTTTGTGCTGGAAGTGATGGGGCGTGAAGCCGGTTGGATTGCCATGAATGCAGCTGTAGCCGGCGGTGCAGATGTGTGTCTGATACCGGAGATGCCTTACGATATTGAAGTTGTAAAAGAGGCTCTTGAAAGACGATTTGTCCATGACCGGGGATTTGCAGTGGTGGCAATTTCAGAAGGAGCTCATCCCAAAGGTGGTAAAATGGCTATCCGGGAAAATGATGAAGTTGGCTATGCTAATCCAAAACTGGGTGGTATCGCCCGCCAGTTAATTCATCAGCTGAAAGCAGCTGGTTTTAAACATGATATGCGGGAAACCGTATTGGGTCATTTGCAACGTGGCGGAGTTCCCATTGCTTACGACAGAGTGCTCTCCGCACAGTTTGGCGTGAAAGCTTTCGAGATGGTTTTGGAAAATGATTTTGGTAAAATGGTTGCTTATCGTCATCCGGATTTTGTTGCAGTTCCACTGAAAGATGCCATTGCCAAACCAAACCTTGTAACCCCGGATAATGTACTGGTTAAAACTGCTAAAGGGCTGGGAATCTCTATGGGATAGAAAACAGGCAGTGAATTTGGTGGTCTTCATAACTAAAGTTTCTGACTTCGTACGCGCTTGTTTATTAGATTGTTAAGATTGATTTTTATTAGGGTATCAGAACAAAAATCAATATATAATGCAGATATA
>VAOZ01219346.1_pt1 | contig 10325 bp, 8 predicted proteins | sample 3394041 | NCBI WGS metagenome assembly VAOZ01 (sample SAMN08290431, study PRJNA428436) | hydrothermal vent metagenome | isolation source: Deep-sea hydrothermal vent chimney | place: Indian Ocean: Southwest Indian Ridge
AAAAATGAGTATTTTGTACACATTTCAGGATTAATTGACAAAATTCACGAAGGCGACGAAGTTGAATTTGACTTAAAAGAAGGTAGAAAAGGTTTAAATGCTACGGATGTTAAAGTAGTTTAATGCTTGTTCATTAACTTTTTTACTAATGAAAAAGGGGCCTGTCATCACTGACAGGCTTTTTTTTATTCTATTTTTTGCAGGCGAAACCCCCGAATTATAATTTGCAGAACGGTTTTTCTTATTTTTGAGAAAATTTAAGCAGAAAGCCTGCTGTAATATCTTTATGAATAGACGAAAGGAATCACTCGAAGAGGTTCATGCTTCGGTGGATACAGTAAAAAAGACAGGTGTTTACAGAAAGCTGCTGGCATTTATGGGGCCGGCATACCTGATTAGCGTTGGTTATATGGATCCGGGCAACTGGGCCACCGATATTGCCGGCGGCAGCCGGTTTGGCTACCAGCTGATCTGGGTTTTGCTTATGTCGAATATCATGGCGCTGCTGCTGCAAAGCCTGAGCGTAAGACTTGGCGTAGTGCGTGGCCGCGACCTGGCTCAGGCCTGTCGTGAAACCTATTCCAAACCGGTCAACTTCATACTTTATATTCTTGCGGAAATAGCAATTATAGCCACCGACCTGGCCGAAGTGGTGGGAATGGCCATTGGCTTACAATTGCTTTTCCACATCCCGTTACTATGGGGCGTGTTACTTACTTTCTTCGACACCTTTATTTTGTTGTTTCTCATCAACAAAGGGATGCGAAAAATGGAGGCTTTTATCCTGGCACTCGTAGGAGTTATTGGATTGGCTTTCTTTGTGGAGATGCTTTTTGCCAGGCCGGACATGACAGAGCTGGCCAAAGGTTTTATCCCTGCTATTCCCGACAGCACTGCCCTGTATATCGCCATTGGCATCATTGGTGCCACAGTAATGCCTCATAATCTATACCTGCACTCCTCACTGGTGCAGACCCGCCGTTTCAAGCGCACCCGCATCGACATTGGCGGAGCTTTACGGTTTAACTTTTTCGATTCGGCCATTGCCCTGAACATGGCTTTTTTTGTAAATGCTGCCATACTGATTCTTGCAGCCGCCACATTTTACCAGGCAGGTATGTTTCATGTGAGCGAGATTCAGGATGCTTACAAATTTCTGGAACCGATGCTGGGCACAAAGTGGGCTGCTGTTTTGTTTGCCGTAGCACTCATTGCCGCGGGGCAAAGCTCTACCCTCACGGGGACGCTTGCCGGACAAATCATTATGGAAGGATTTATTAACTTCCGGATTCAGCCCTGGGCAAGGCGTATGATCACCCGTTCGCTGGCCATCATTCCGGCCATAGCCACCCTGCTCTATTTTGGCGAAAGTTATACCGGAAAACTGTTGGTTCTCAGCCAGGTAGTTTTAAGTATGCAGCTGGGATTTGCCATTATTCCATTGATTCATTTTGTAAGTGACGAAACTTCCATGGGGAAATTTGCCATCAAACTGCCGGTAAAAATTGCTTCGTGGCTCATAGCACTGGTTATTGTGACATTAAATATTCAACTGGTTATCAATGAGGTGCAACAATGGTTCCACAACAGCCTTCATCCGGTTCTTTTGGCATTAGTGGTGGTTCCTATAGTCGTCGCACTGTTGATTTTGTTGGTTTATCTTACGCTGCTGCCCATAGTGCGAAAGATGAAAGCCCGGAAAAGTGATTTTATCCATTCAGGAATACCGGAACTGAAATTAAGCACAAAGCCTTTGTACAACAAAATTATGGTTGCGCTGGACTTCTCCCATGCCGATTCAGCCGTTGTGCAACACGCACTAACACTGGGGAGTAACGAAACCCGGTTCCTTTTTGTTCATATCGTAGAAAGTGCTGCTGCCCTGGTGTATGGCGATGAAACCGAAGATTTGGAAACCGAAGATGACAGCCAGCGTCTCAAGAAATTCGTGCAGGAAATCACTAAAATGGGATTTCTGGCAGAAACCCGTGTGGGATATGGTAATCCGAAAACGCTACTTCCGGGGTTTGCAAAAGACTTCGGTGCCGATTTACTGATTATGGGTGCCCACGGACATGGATGGTTTAAAGATATGCTTTTCGGTACCACCATAGAAAAAGTTCGTCATAAGGTGAACATTCCGGTATTGATTGTGAGGAAATAATCTATCCCAACAAGCCTGCTTCCAACAAGGCCGCACACCTTTTACTACAAAGTCGAAAAGAAAAGGCTTTCTATTTTTTGTCCGGAGACAGTCACAGAAAGCCCTTTGCTCTTTTAGAAAAACTAAGGGATTGTTACGAAATAATAAACCCTAACCTCCGGGGTTTACCCCAGAAACCGCTCCGCTTCAATAGCGGCCATAGCACCGGTTCCGGCAGCAGTAATAGCCTGGCGATAATGTTTGTCCTGTACATCGCCGGCAGCAAAAATCCCCGGGATGTTCGTGGCGGTGGAGTCAGGTTTTGTAATGAGGTATCCCGTTTCATCCATATCCAGCTTTCCAAAAAACAGATCAGTATTGGGTTTGTGACCGATAGCCAAAAAAAAGCCATCAATATCAATTTTTTTCTCTTCTCCGGTTTTGTTGTTCACCAAAACAGCACCATCCAGCGCTTTTGTAAATCCCTGTTCTACCCCCACAATTTCTTTCACTTCATGGTTCCACAGCACTTCGATGTTAGATGTCTTGAGTACCTTATTTTGCATAGCTTTGGAAGCACGCAACTGGTCACGGCGATGAATAAGGTAAACTTTACGGCACATATTGGCGAGATAAGTTGCTTCCTCTGCAGCCGTATCGCCACCACCTACTACGGCCACATCTTTTCCCTTATAAAAGAAACCGTCGCAGGTAGCACAAGCGGAGACCCCGCCTCCTTTAAATTTCTCTTCAGACTCAAGTCCGAGATATTTTGCAGTTGCCCCGGTAGAGACAATGACAGTTTCTGCCAATAATTCAGTACCATCATCAATTTTTACTTTGAATGGACGTTCGGATGTATCAATATCCGAGGCCATTCCCCAACGGATATCTGCGCCGAAACGTTCGGCCTGTTTTTGCATATCTTCCATCATTTTAGGTCCTTCAACCCCCTCAGGATAACCGGGAAAATTATCTACTTCGGTGGTGGTAGTGAGCTGTCCTCCGGGTTCCATACCCTGATAAACGATGGGTTTAAGGTCGGCACGTGAAGCGTAAATGGCAGCAGTATATCCGGCAGGGCCGGAACCTATTATCAGACATTTGGTTGTTTCCATATAAATCTATTTTAAAATTGCTTATTTCCTGAGCCCTTCCTTATCAAATCAAATGCCAAAAGGCCATTCTACAAAACCCGTACCCATTTTGGCAGAGATAAAGAAAACAAACCGGGTAGCAACAGCACATCAATCTTCCAGTTCAATACTCACAAAATCTATTTTGCCACCCAGCGGCGGGTTTAGTTTCCTCATTTTCAATCGTACATGTTTTACCTGTGGAAATCTAACTTTCACTTTTTCCAGTATGCGGTGCCCCACATGTTCCAGTAGCTTTGATTTTACGGCCATTTCAGCTTTCAAAACCTGATAGACCTCATGGTAATTTACAGTATCACTCAGGTTATCAGTCTGTTCTGCCTTAGAAGTATCTACTTCGAGAAATAAATCACAACGGAACTTAGTGCCAATGACCTGTTCCTCTTTGAAACAGCCATGGTAGGCAAAAAACTCCATTCCTTTGATTGATATGATGGACATCTCCTTTTCGTTTTTGCTAAAACATATTATTCTTTTTTCCCCAGCTCGTGCAATCCTGTTTCCAAACGGCGAAGCGTCTCTTCCTGACCTATCAGAGCAATAATATCAAACAAATGTGGCCCTTTCAGTGCCCCGACAATCAACAGACGGAAAGCATTTAAAACAACGCCCGTACCATATTCATTTTCTTCCAACCACTTTTTCACCACGACTTCCGTGTTTTCCGAAGAAAAATCATCCACACCGGACAGCAACGTTTTCAAAGCCATTATTTGGTCATAAGAAGCCTGCTTCCAGCGTTTTTTCACTGCTTTAGGATCGAAAAAAGCCGGCGCTTTGAAGAAGAAATTGGACTGTCCCCACAATTCATGTACAAAATGTGCCCGTTCTTTGACAAGTCCGACTACCTTTTCAACGTATTCAATATCAGCCATAACCCCTTCTTTTTCGATAAGAGGAAGAAACTGTCCGGCAACTTCTTTGTTGTCCATTTTCAGCATGTACTGGTGATTAAACCATTTGGCTTTTTCCGGATCAAATTGGGAACCTGATTTTCCGACCCGGTCAATGGAAAAAGCTTCTGCCATTTCATCAAGACTGAAAATTTCACGTTCGTCGCCCGGATTCCATCCCAAAAGGGCAAGCATATTGATAAACGCTTCGGGGAAATAGCCATCTTCGCGATAGCCGTGCGTAATTTCTCCCGTTTTTGGATCAATCCATTGCAACGGGAACACCGGAAATCCAAGCCGGTCGCCGTCACGCTTGTTTAGTTTACCTTTTCCGTTGGGCTTGAGTAACAAAGGCAGATGAGCAAACTGTGGCATTTCCCATCCAAAAGCTTCATAAAGCAACAGATGCAGCGGCAACGAAGGCAACCATTCTTCTCCCCTGATCACGTGGCTAATCTTCATTAAATGGTCATCTACCACATTGGCAAGATGGTAGGTTGGCATGCCATCTGACTTGAATAATACCTTATCGTCCAGCACATTGGAATGAACAGTAACCTCCCCGCGAATTAAGTCAACCATCCGGACAATTTGGTCTTCGGGCATTTTGAAACGAACCACAAAAGGTGTGTTTGCCGCCAGTAGTTCCCGAGTCGCAGCCTTAGATAAAGCCAGTGAATTTTTTAAATGTCTGCGTTCGGTGGCATTGTAAGTAAATGTTCTTTTTTCTGTTTCAAATTTTTTCCGAAGTGCCGTCAGTTCTTCTGTCGTGTCGAAAGCATAATAGGCATGACCTGAAGCTATCAGCCTGTCTGCATATTTGCGATATATGGCTTTGCGCTCCGACTGTTTGTACGGTGCGTAATCACCACCTTTGGTAACACCTTCGTCAAACTGAATCCCACACCAGTCGAAGGCCTCGATGATGTAATCTTCGGCACCGGAGACAAACCGCGTCTGGTCGGTATCCTCAATACGCAGGATGAGTTTTCCATTATTTTTTTTTGCAAAAAGATAATTGTACAAAGCTGTCCGGATTCCGCCTATGTGTAAAGGCCCGGTTGGACTTGGTGCAAAGCGCACCCGGATATCATGGTTACTCATGTGCTCTTGTTTTGAGCGGTAAAGATAGGAAAAAGCAGGGAGAGGATGTGGGATGTGAGGATGTGGGATATTAGTGAGAGGAACCTTGCGGTATTTGGTGTCATCATAAAAAAAGCCTGTATTTTTGTCCCATGAAAATTGATGTTATCCCTTATGCTTCAACCATTCGTCGTGATTTAATCGAAAACCGGCATGTGATTGTTATAGATGTTTTGCGCGCTTCGTCCGTGATGATAACGGCACTGGAAAATGGTGCCAACGCATTTATTCCGGTCAGTACCGTTGAAGAGGCCCGGCAAAAAGCGAAAATTTTCCACAATGAAACGATTTTGCTTTGCGGCGAACGCGATACCAAAACCATTGATGGTTTTCATCTCGGAAATTCGCCACAGGCTTATACCCGCGACAAGGTGGAAGGCAGAACGCTCATCTTCACCACCTCTAACGGAACCCTGGCACTGAATCGGTTAGAGGAAGCCGCAGAAGTTTATATCGGTTCCTTTATAAACATGAAGGCACTGGTTCATAGATTTTTAGAGTTGGAGGATGTGGTACTCGTCTGCGCGGGAACCAACAACAACTTTTCCATGGACGACGCCATGTGTGCCGCCTTGTTCATAGACGAAATCAAGAAAGAAAAAGCCGTTTTGCTTTCTGATTTGTCGATCACCCTGCTAAAAGCTTTCCAAAAAGAAGCCGGCGACCTGCATTTACTTTTGAAAGATTGTTATCATTTGAATCTGCTAAAGCGGAATGGTTTTGGCGATGATGTGGAATACTGTCTGCAAAAAAACAGTTCGGACGTTGTGCCGGAAATGAGAAGCGGGAGGATTGTAAAGGTAAATTGAAAATGAATCACTGGCTAATCGGCTGTTAAACAATGGTCAAAAGCTTCGATACCATTCAATGGTCAAATGATTGTCATTATTAGACATTGGTCATACCTCATTTTCGCAACTTCGCAACTTCGCAATTTCATTTCATCGCAACTTCCCAACTTCCCAACTTCATTTTATCACAACTCCTCTCCGTTATTCAACACCTCGTCATGTTAGCGTTGTCCGTTTCCGAACATCAATTGTTTTAATACGAACATAATAAATAATGTTAAAAATTTCTCATCTATACACCACAGTGTAGATTAGATAGTTATATTTGTGGCACGTTTTATGATAAGTTCTTACTTCAAAACAGGTTACAGGTATGGCAAAACAGGTCATCCGAAAAAAAAGATAAATTCATGAAAAAAAAGATTATTTTTCTCCTTCCCTTAGTTGCTTTTTTGTTAATCGGGGTACACGTTACAGCACAACATGAATGGTCGCTGGAGAAGTGTATCAATTATGCTTACGAAAATAACTTACAGATAAAGCAAAGCAAGCTAAACGCCGAGTCTTCCAAAGAAAATTTATTGCAAAGCAAGTTGAATTTTTTACCCTCTTTCAATGCCAATATTTCGCAAAATACCGGATGGGGAAGATCAATTGATATGGCCACCTATCGTTATGTAAACAAGCGGTCAAGCCAGGCTTATGGTTCGGTAAATGCAAACCTGACCCTTTTCAACGGACTGCGAAATGTGAATAATATGCGGCAAAAACAGTTCGAATATCTTGCTAAGAAATATAATTCGGACAAAATAAGGGACAATATCGCTTTAAACATTGCGGCAAGCTATTTGCAGATTTTATTTAACATTGAACAGGTACACATCGCCAAAAGGCAGGCAGAAATAAGCAAAAAACAGATTGAACGTACAAAAAAAGAGACTGCTGCAGGAACAGTAGCCCGTGGAAACCTGCTGGATATTGAAGCCCAGGGAGCCAACGACGAGGTAAATCTGGTAAAAGCTCAAAACAACCTTATGCTGGCCTATCTTGACCTGATGCAACTTCTTGACATAAAAGGAAATACACCATTTGATATTGAAAAGCCCAACCTGGTAATTACCCAAAGGCCGGATCTGCTTCCCATTCAATCTATTTATGATCGGGCACTGGAAATCAGGCCTGAGATTATGAGTGCACAGTATTCGGTGAAAGCCGCCGACCGCGCACTGGCCTTCGCAAAAGGACAACGAAGTCCCACGCTAAGCCTGAGTTCCTCCTATGGGAATAACTACTCCGACCAAATCAGGATAAGCAATAATCCAACGAAACCGGGCTTTAATGAAACCAAACCTTTTTGGGATCAGCTTAACGACAACAGGAATGTCACCCTTGGGTTCAGGCTTACCATTCCTATCCTGAATGGCTTTCAGGTTTCTACCAACATAAAGCAATCGAAAATTTCTCTTGAGAACGCAGACCTGAACCTGGAAATAGAAAAAAACAACCTGCGTAAAAGTATTGAGCAGGCTTATACCGATGCGCTGGCGGCTTATCAAACTTACGTTGCCAGTGAAAAATCAGTGATATCGTTGAAGGAATCCTTCAAATACGCTCAGGAGAAATTAAACGTGGGTATGTTGAGTTCCACCGATTACGACGTGGCAAAAGTCAAGCTTTTCAATGCAGAATCGGATATTATTTCTGCCAAATATGACTATATTTTCAAGACAAAAATCCTTGATTTTTATCTGGGTCGCAGCCTTTCGTTAAAAGATATTATCAAACCGGAGAACCCACAAACAAACACTGTGAAGTAGGTTTGAAATATTTAAAGAATAACTACATTAGCACACAAAAAATAAAGAAATGACAAAATCCCGAAAAAAAATAATCTGGTATATACTCGGCGCACTCGTGCTGGTCGTGATTGTAGTGTTGGCCGTAAAAAAGGGTAAATCTTCCGAAGCGCAAAAAGTTGCTGTTGAAAAGGTTGTTAGAAGAAATATTATTGAGACTGTCTCGGCAAACGGTAAAATTCAGCCGGCCAAAGATGTAAAAATCAGTCCTTATATTTCAGGCGAAGTTGTTCAGCTTTACGTGAAAGAAGGTAATTTTGTGAAAAAAGGCCAAAAGCTGGCAAAGATTGACCCCAAAATTTACATTTCAAGTTTTCAGCAGGCGGAAGCTGCCGTGAAAACCACAGAGGCTAACCAGGCTAATGCAAAAGCGCGTATGGCGCAGTCGCAGGCACAATACACAAAAAGTAAACTTGACTTTGCCCGGAGTGATGAACTTTGGAAAAAACAGGTTATTTCCGATGCGGACTACGATGCCGCACGCTCAACATATCTCGTAGCCAAAGCAGAGGTGAAAGCAGCCGAAGAGAGTTTCAAAGCCAGCAAATTTCAGGTAAAAAGTTCCAAAGCCAAAATGAGTGAAGCACAGGAGAACCTGAACCGTACCACTATTTATGCACCAAACAGTGGAACCGTTGCCAAACTGAGTGTACTGGAGGGCGAACGGGTTACGGGCGCCTCACAATTTTCGGCAGGTACAGAAATCATGCGTATTGCCAACCTGGACATCCTGGAGGTCAAAGTAGAAGTTAACGAAAATGATATCGTTCAGGTCGCCATGAACGACACAGCCCTGATTGAGGTGGATGCCTATCTGAACCGCAAATTCAAAGGTATTGTAACCGAAATAGCCACTTCGGCCAACACTACCGGCGTAAGTGCTGACCAGGTTACCAATTTTGATGTTAAAATCAGGATGTTAAAATCGTCCTATGCCGATCTTATCCGTCCAAAAAATCTCATTCCTTCGCCATTCAGGCCGGGAATGTCTGCTACCGTTGAAATACAAACCAAACGTGCTGACAATGTCCTCGCTGTTCCTATTCAGGCAGTCACGACAAGAGCCGACTCCACCGGCCGCATGAAATCAATTCTTGAAAAAAGAGAGGAGAAAAAAGAACAAAAGGGTAACCAACTACAAAAGAAAACAAAAGAGTACGTCTTTATTTATGATAAGGGTATCGCCAAACTCCAAAAGGTCAAAACCGGCATTCAGAATAATATGTATATTGAAATTAAGAAAGGTTTAAAAGAGGGACAGGAAGTAATTACCGCACCCTACAGGCTCGTTTCCAAAACATTAAAAAACGGCGCTAAAGTGAAAAAAGTGGCCAAAAAGGAGTTGTTCACGGTTAAGAAGAAGTAACAAAGGAAAAGGATTTGGGAAAAATATTAAACATTGAAACTTCCACACGGGTTTGTTCCGTAGCACTGTCTGTGGACGGTAAAACGGTGGCTTTGCAGGAGACGAATACTGAAAGCTCTCATGCCCGCCAGATTACTGTTTTTGCCGAGCAACTCATGTACAAGACAGGCCTTAATTTTCAGGATTTGGATGCCATTGCCATTAGCAAAGGCCCCGGCTCTTACACCGGTTTACGCATTGGCGTTTCCACCGCCAAAGGGTTCTGCTTTTCACTTGACAAACCACTAATTTCCATCGGGACACTTGAATCACTCGCTAACGGGATGGTACTGAAACTTGCAGCCGAAGGGAAGAATCCGAATGATTTCCTTTACTGTCCCATGGTTGATGCCAGACGCATGGAAGTTTACACGGCAGTTTACGACAGCCTGCTTCACGAGGTGCGAGAGGTTCAGGCAGAAATTATTGATAAAAACTCTTTTGCTGATTTTTTCAAACAGCAAAAACCAATGGTTTTTATGGGTGACGGGGCATCAAAATGTAAAGAAATATTGACCAAAGCCTCTCTTAATGCTATTTTCCCGGAAGAGTTTATGGCTTCGGCGACCTATATGGCACCACTCGCTGAAGAGAAACTCAAAGCCGGCAAATTTGAAGATACCGCTTACTTCGAGCCTTTTTATCTGAAAGATTTTATCGCCGGTATCCCGCACGTGAAAGGGCTGAGATAAGCTTTTCCTTTTCCTCCGGATACCCATTTTAGTTTCTTTTAACCTTGACATGTAAGAAAAAAGATTGATGAGATTGATGAGATTGATGAGATTGATGAGATTGATGAGATTGATGAGATTGATAAAGATGAAGGAGATTGAAGGAGATTATCTTGCCAATTAACACACAAATATTAGAAATCAAGATGCTGGATGGGCTTCGGTGTTTGGTTTTCCACCGATATTGTATTTTTGTCTTTCCAAAA
>VAOZ01115501.1_pt1 | contig 10316 bp, 11 predicted proteins | sample 3394041 | NCBI WGS metagenome assembly VAOZ01 (sample SAMN08290431, study PRJNA428436) | hydrothermal vent metagenome | isolation source: Deep-sea hydrothermal vent chimney | place: Indian Ocean: Southwest Indian Ridge
AAATGTTGCCATTCGGAACAGTAGATGATTGGGTACGATTGCTTCGCATCAATAAGCCCGTGGGCTATTGGCTATTATTGTGGCCCACGCTGTGGGGGTTGCTAGCTGCGTCTCACGGGTACCCCGATCCAAAGAATCTATTGGTTTTCGTGGCGGGTGTATTGTTGGCTGTCGCATGCTGGCAATATGGAGGGCGGTTATGGCTGGGCTGGACCATGGCGGCATGTTGGCAGACGTATCTGATGATTCGCCTGTTGAGCGATGGCGAGATATGGAGCTTTCCTTTTTTTCTCAAGTCTCACTGGACAGGAATGTTTTTTGTTTCAGTTTTATTATTTCCTGATTGCGATTATGCCTTTTTAGAGTTATTTGCCGCTTCTGGGCGGATGAATGGCTCCCTCGTTTCGGCTACTTTCATCCAGTTGGCTGAGCAGATGGAGTGTGTGATTTCAGCAGACCACTTGATGCCGGATCATGTACATCATGAAGTCTTGACTTTTTAAGGAAAATCACCTACCTGAAGCTCCAACGTGTGCAGGGAGTGGCGCAAGCCAATAAGCTGGCTTATGCTTAAACCGGGTTACCTGGCCGGAAGAGCCGGAGGCGCTAACACCGCACGTCCGGTTCTGTGAGGGTGAAATTCAGTAATGAATGAACTACTCGACTAAAGCTGCCGGAGCCTGTCCTCTAGCCATTGGTCTCCTTAATTTAGAGTGAACCGGGGGAACATAACGCCTGTTCCGCGCGTTCGCTGTTGGAGGGCGAGGGCGAGGATGTTACGATTGGCGCATGGATGAGCAGGCGCATTTTGGTTTCGAAGCTGTGAGCCCGGCGGAAAAACGCCGACGGGTGATGGGTGTGTTTTCCTCGGTGGCGGAAAAATATGATTTAATGAATGATTTAATGAGTGGCGGTATGCATCGTTTGTGGAAACGACGCATGGAGGCGACCGCTGCTGTTCGTGCCGGGTCGCGCATTCTGGATGTGGCAGCTGGTTCCGGCGATATCGCGCTGGGGTTGCTGAGAAAAGCCACAGCGAAGGAACAGGGTCCAAGTTCCGGATCCCGCACGAGGCGGAGAGTGAAACGAAGAGCGCGGAGCTCCGCGTCTACCTCCATTCCTTCTGCGGGGCGGGTGGTGCTCACCGATTTGAACGGACCGATGCTGGCCTGTGGCGCGCGGCGGATGATTGATGCTGGCTTTCTTCCGGGGCGGGCGGACTGTATCCAGTCCGATGGTACAGGATTGCCGTTCGTGGATGAATCCTTTGATGTGGTATGCATCGCCTTTGGTATTCGAAATTTCGTTGATATTGAAGCAGGGCTGGCGGAATGTTATCGTGTGTTGGCACCTGGCGGCCAATTTATTTGCCTGGAATTCTCCCGGCCCGTGCTACCACTGCTGGCTACAGCCTACGATACCTGGTCATTTAATGTGATCCCATGGATGGGTGGGTGGGTGACAGGGGATCGCGCCTCCTATCAGTATCTGGTGGAATCGATACGCCGTTTCCCGGACCAAAAACGGTTCGCCAAATGGATCGTCCGGGCAGGATTCGAATTGACGCGGTACGACAATATGACGGGTGGCGTGGTGGCGCTACATAGAGGATACAAAATATGAGTTGTTACCAGAGCTGCTCACGAGTTTTGCAAGGGGCTCACCAGTGAGTCTGATGTTTTTTCCCCTGCACTTGGTCCCCGCGCCGGTGCAGGCTGTTGTGCTGAGTACGGTGCTGGATTTGTTTCTTAGCCGCGATGATTCTCTGATGCCTTTGCTTGAGGGGATGGAAGGGTATGTATTCCGTATCCATGTACGGGATATGAACACAGTCTTTTATATGGGATTCCAGGTGGGGAAGCCATGGGTTCATACGTCATACGATGGTCATGCTGATGTGTCCATTGACGCGACAACGTCGGGCTTTTCGCGCTTATGTTTTGCGCATGAGGATCCGGATGACCTGGTGTTCCAGCAGGTGCTGACATTGTCGGGGGATTCCGGGGCGATGCTGCGCTTCAAGAAGCTGTTACAAGCGGCGGATATTGACTGGGAGCGGGAATTGCGCGCCGGATTCGGTGAGTATTTTGGTAATCGCGTGGCGCGGGCCGCGAAGGGCCTGATTGCGGCGGAGGCCAGGGTATCGTCCACCTCGCATCAAACGGTCAGGCAGTGCCTGAAGCAGATGTCCATTCCCGATCAGGAACGGTTTGAGGCATGGCTGGCCGGTGCGGAGGATGCCAGCCGCAAGATGAGTCGTATGAAGGCGCGGATGACACGGTTGGAAAAATCCGCTCAAACCATGCCCTCCGCGACTAAACTGGAATGACCATGATGCGTCCGGGCGCCGGATTTCGTCAGGGCTGGCGCTTGCTGGTGATAACCCATTTGTTGACCACCCATGGCATGGGCGCGCTGGCAGTGCGCATGCGTCTGTTCACGCCCTATGCATGGTTGATGCGGATCTTTTTGCGGAGTGAGGTGTCGCGTGATTTCGGCGTCCAGCTGCGCTTGCTGATGGAGCGTCTGGGACCAACCTTTATCAAGTTTGGCCAGATGTTGTCTACCCGTGTGGATTTGCTGCCGATGGATGTTGCGCTGGAACTGAAAAAGTTGCAGGACGCCGTACCGCCAGAGGATTTCACGACCATTCGCGACGTGCTGGAGCGGGTGTTCAGGAAATCGCTCTTGGGTGATAACGGCGTATTCAGATCTTTCGAGGAAATGCCGGTGGCGGCAGCTTCCATTGCGCAAGTACATTTCGCCGAGTTGCACGATGGCCGGACAGTGGCGGTCAAGGTGCGCAGGCCTACGATCCGTAAGACCATCGAGGCTGACCTGGCCTTGCTTCAGTTGTTGGCGAATCTGTTTGACCGGTATGTCCCCGAATACCGGCGGCTTAAAGCGCCATGTGTCGTGGAAGCATTTGCGGTCACCATCAAGGGTGAGCTGAATCTGCGGGCGGAGGCCGCGCATGCCTCGCGCATTGCCGAAAACCTGTCCGCTATGGAAGGGGTGTACATTCCCACCGTGATCTGGGGTTATACCCGTACCGAGGTGTTGACCACCGAGCGTATAGCGGGCATCTCCATTGATGAAAAAGCGAAGCTGGTGGCTGCCGGGCATGATTGTCTCAATCTGTGCGAGCGCGCTGCCAGCCTGTTTTTCTACATGGCGTTTGTAGATGGATATTTTCATGCTGATATGCATCCCGGCAATATCTTCGTGGCTGGCAATGGCGATATTATCCTGGTGGATTTCGGTATTGTCGGCAGGTTGGATATGAAGAGTCGGCGTTATCTGGCGGGAATGCTGCTGGCCTTTCTGAAAAAGGATTATCGCCGGGCGGCCATGGTGCATCTGGATGCCGGTTATGTTCCGCCCGGGACGGATATGTCCGCTTTCGAGGATGCGCTACGCGAGATAGGGGAGCCGATCTTTAACCGGCCTTTGGCTGAAATCTCATTGGCCGAACTGTTGTTTTGCATGTTTTCCGTGACGGAGCGTTTCCAGATGGAAACACAACCTCAATTGTTGTTGCTACAGAAAACCATGGTAGTCATCGAGGGAGTGGCGCGTGAGCTGGCTGATCAGGCCAATGTCTGGGAGATGGCGCGCCCGTTGGTGACGGAATGGGTGGCCAAACATTTAGGGCCGGCGGCACGTTTGCAGCAGGGTGCGGAAGAGGTTCGGACGGGGCTGGAGGGCTGGCTCACGCTGCCCGTCCGAATTGAGGAGGCGCTGGCAGGTCGAGAGGGAAGCGTGTTTGTGCCGCCATCTTTCGGCGCTCCCCTGTGGCAGAGGGTGAGCGGTATTGTGTGTGTGGCGGGCGGCAGTGCGGCTGTGGTGCAATATGCACCCGGGCCATGGCTTTTACTGGCGGGATTGCTGGCTATGGTCGTGGGTTCAGGTTTGCTGCTGCGCCGCTAAAACGGAGTCATTGCGGACATGGGATGACTTTTTACAATGCCGCCATTAGCTTGCCCCGCGTTCCCACCAGGGGCATGGCGGCATTTATCAATCATGCGGGGCCAGGAGCCTGGACACCTTAAAATATGTCAGGAGCAAACCATGAACCATGATTTTGTGTTTACCAGTGAGTCCGTATCCGAAGGGCACCCGGACAAGGTGGCTGATCGCATTTCCGATAGCGTGCTTGATGCTATTCTGGAGCAGGATAAATTTGGTCGCGTCGCTTGCGAGACGATGGTGACAACGGGTATGGTCATGGTGGCCGGAGAAATCACTTCTTCAGCTATTGTGGATTATCAGCAGATTGTGCGCGATGCTATCAGGGATATCGGCTATAATTCATCGAGCATGGGTTTTGACTGGGAATCGTGCGCAGTCCTGGTCAGCCTCGATAAGCAGTCTCTGGATATTGCCCAGGGCGTAAACGAGGGAGAGGGCCTGGATCTCGATCAGGGTGCTGGCGACCAGGGATTGATGTTCGGCTATGCAACGGATGAAACCGAGGTTTTGATGCCGACTGCGATTCATTTGGCTCATAAGCTCATGGAGCAGCAGGCGTCCGTGCGTAAGGCTGGCGTCCTTGGTTTTTTGCGTCCCGATGCTAAATCTCAGGTCACGGTGCGCTACGAAGAAAGTCGCCCGGTGGCTATAGATGCCGTGGTGCTTTCCACTCAGCATGAACCGGATGTGTCCCATAAAGACCTCTCGGAAGCTATCATGGACGATGTAATTAAGCCGGTACTCGATTCAACAGGGTTGCTGCATGCAGGTACGAAATATCACATCAATCCGACAGGACGCTTTGTGACTGGTGGTCCTGTTGGGGATTGTGGGGTGACGGGCCGCAAAATCATTGTCGATACATACGGCGGTTTTAGTCATCACGGTGGCGGAGCATTCTCCGGAAAGGACCCGACCAAGGTGGATCGCTCGGCTTGCTATATGCTGCGTTATGTTGCGAAGAATATTGTGGCGGCTGGTTTGGCCGAGCGTTGCGAAGTGCAGGTGGCCTACGCTATCGGTGTTGCCCATCCGCTCTCGGTCATGATTAACACCTTCGGCACCGGTACGGTGAGTGATGCGAAGCTGGCTGGTGTCGTGCGCGATGTGTTTGATTTGCGTCCCAAAGCTATTGTGCAGGCGCTTAATTTGTTGCGACCTGTTTATGCGAAGACTTCGGCCTATGGCCATTTCGGTCGGGAATTGCCGGAATTCACCTGGGAACATACCGACAAGGTGGAGGCACTGAAAGCTGCGGTGGGCTGATTTTATCGGGGTTACCTTTGCCGAGGGGTGCTGCAACCGAATTGTCGGTCAGGCTCGGCATATTATGTTTAACGGCGCCCGTTTATTTTAATACCCAGATCCTGCAAGTGGTCGTGCATGCAGAGTGTAAGATATTGGTTTATATAGAGCCTCTTGCAAAACTCTGGGTGGATGAGCGGCAATCCCACTTTGAGACCATTTTCGGAATTGAATGAGCTGCATGCTGGTTCCATGGAGCGAAATTCAAGCTCGGAAATGAGCTGAAGTGGGGAAGCCGATCGCCGCTCATGAGTTTTGCAAGAGGCTCATAGCGTATTGAAAAAACATGTTGTCACCTTATTGGTGATGAGTGTTTTTTCGATATGCTAGATGAATCAAGGGGTTGCGCTATGTGTGTGCGAACACTTGCAGGATCTAGGTAATACATAAACGGAGGAATGGTATGAGCGCTGTAGAACAACAACGTGTGACAGAAAGCATTGTCGCCGATATGTCGCTGGTGGATTGGGGCCGCAAGGAACTGGCGATTGCTGAAACGGAAATGCCCGGCCTAATGGCAATTCGTAAGAAATATGCTGCGGAGCAACCGCTCAAGGGTGCCCGTATCGCCGGTTCCCTACACATGACGATCCAGACGGGTGTGCTTATTGAAACGTTGATCGCACTGGGTGCTGAGGTGCGCTGGGCGTCATGCAATATTTTCTCCACCCAGGACCATGCCGCGGCGGCGATTGCCGATACGGGCGTGCCTGTATTTGCCTTCAAGGGTGAAAGCCTGGACGAATATTGGGAGTTTAGCCACCGTATCATGGAATGGCGTGACGGCGGAATGCCGAACTCAATCCTTGATGATGGTGGCGACGCTACGCTGCTGGTAATTCTCGGTTCCAAAGCTGAAGAAGATGCCTCGGTGCTGGACAATCCATCAAGCGAGGAAGAGGTGGCATTGTTCTCGGCTATCAGGAAGCGCCTGAAGGATTCGCCGGGTTGGTATTCCGCGCGCAAGGCATCCATCAAGGGTGTGACCGAAGAGACGACGACAGGCGTACACCGTTTGTACCAGATGCAGGAGCGTGGTGAACTGCCTTTCCCAGCCATCAATGTGAATGATTCGGTGACCAAGTCCAAGTTCGATAATCTCTATGGTTGCCGCGAATCCTTGCTGGATGGCATCAAGCGGGCGACCGATGTGATGATTGCTGGCAAGATTTGCGTTGTGCTGGGTTATGGTGATGTCGGCAAGGGTTGTGCACAGGCGTTTAAGGGTATGGGCGCGACGGTATGGGTCACTGAAATTGACCCGATCTGCGCATTGCAGGCGGCGATGGAAGGCTATCGCGTGGTGAACATGGACGATGCCTGCAAGCAGGGTAATATTTTTGTTACGACGACGGGTAACTACCATGTGATTACCCATGACCATATGGCCGCGATGCCCGATCAGGCGATTGTTTGTAATATCGGTCATTTCGACAATGAGATTGATACGGTCAGTCTGAAGCAATATGAATGGGAAAATGTAAAGCCGCAGGTAGACCAGATTATCTTTCCCGATGGTAAGCGGATTACCTTGCTGGCTGAAGGTCGCCTGGTCAATCTTGGTTGCGCTACCGGGCATCCGAGCTTTGTTATGTCCAATTCCTTTTCCAATCAGACGCTGGCGCAGATGGAGTTGTTCAATCAAACAGGGCAATACGAGGCGAAAGTCTACACTCTGCCCAAGCACCTGGATGAGGAAGTTGCACGCTTGCACCTGGACAAGATCGGCGTGGATTTGACGGAACTTTCGCGGGAGCAGGCTGATTATATCGGCGTGCCTGTGGATGGCCCGTATAAACCGGAACGCTATCGCTATTAATCATTCGCCCACCCGGGGTTCTGTAGGAAGCTCTTTGTCGGGTAAGGCGGCCAGGATGACCTTGACAGTTATGGCGTTGCTATTGTTTGCCGTGCCGCTGTATGCCAAATCTCCTTCGGTAGACGCGCGGTTTGATAAAACAGGCAATGGCCTGGTTGATGCCGGAGACTGGAAGCTGATGAGTAACAAGGAGAAGCGGGCCTACGCCAGAGCCTCCTTGCGCGAGCTTGGCCTGGATCCGAAGGCTGGGGTAGGGGGAGGTAAAACCAGGGTGGATAGCTACCTGAAAGGACTACGCTCCGTCTATGGACGCTAGCTCGATTATGTATATAAATAGTATGGGTTAAACCCCATTTTATATATTGTTGAAAAGGTGTGCATCCGGTGGTATAAATCGCCACCTTTCATGGGAGGGGTGGTGTTCAACAGGGTTGGTTACCATAAATGGCGTGAAACAAGCCGTTGATCGACAAGTTATGAAGGTGGACGTCGGTGTCCATGGCGTGATGCGCTGGCAATTTCTCGCAGGTCTGGCCGGAAGCGTCGCTACGTATTTAATTCTGGGTGTAGCGCTGGCGTTGAGTCTTGTGTACGGCGTTCTGCTGACGATGTTTAGCAGCTTTTTTTTGGCTGCGCGCTGCAGGCGTGCTGGTGAAGCCGATAAGACAGGCGGGCAGCGTTTGCTGTATTCGGGTGCTGCGATGCGGTTTTTGGGCGTGTTCGCGGCATTGCTTTTGGCTTGCTGGCTGGGGCTGCACTTGCTGGCTGTGGCTGGTGGTATGTTGTTGGCGCAGCTTGCGTTATTTATCTTTGCGGCGAGTCATACGGGGCGGTTTGACTCGGCGGTTTAGTTCACAGCTTGCCGTGATATGGCTTGCGGCCGTAAAGGCCGGACCAAAGCTGTGACATCAAAATTGTAATACTCAAAGAGGAGTGAGGCTTGGCGCAAGAGGAGCATAGCGGAGGGATTGCGGGGCATCTGCATTATTGGACGTACAAGTTTGATGATTCCAATCCATTCATGCAAATACATCTGGATACCATGTTGACGACCATTCTGGTGGCGACAGGGATGGTTATCTTTGCTATGTGGCTGGGAAAACGTCTGACGGACGGCGCACCCAAGGGTGCCCAGAATTTTATGGAGTCCGTCGTAGGTTTTGTTGACGACACCGTGAAGGATAATTTTCCGGTCCATAACCCTTATATTGCGCCTTTGGCGCTAACTATTTTTGTCTTTATTTTCTTATGTAATATGCTTGATATATTGCCGGCATTTCTGTTCGAGCATATTGCCGACCTGTTCGGTCTGGAACACTATCGGCAAGTGCCAACCAATGATCTCAACCTGCCAGTGGCGATGGCATTGTGCGTATTTTTTATGACCATGTACTATGAATTCAAGCTCAAACCGTGGCATTTTTGCAAGGAATTGCTGCTTGAGCCCTTTGCCAGCTTGTTGCTTGGCGCCAAGAACCCTGTCGTTAAATTGCTGGGCGTGCTCCTGATTCCACTGAATCTGACGCTGAAACTGATTGAGGAGCTGGCTAAACCCCTGAGTCTGTCTTTCCGGCTGTTCGGCAACATGTTTGCTGGCGAGGTCGTTTTTCTGCTGATCTCTTCCCTTCTTCTCGGTGGTGGAGTTGTTGGTGTGACATCAGGTTTCTTCGTGGGGTTGGCCTGGTCTGCGTTCGATGCCTTTGTCGGCATGTTGCAGGCGTTTATTTTCATGATTCTTACCGTGGTGTACTTGTCTGTTGCGCACCAGCCGGTAGAGCACTAATTAAAAAAAACGTAAGGGAAAAAAGGAGAAGTAACAATGGATGCACATACAATAATTACCGCTGCGACCGCGATTTCGGTTGGTGTGATTCTTGCGGCCGCCGGTTTGGGCTCGGCGATTGGCTGGGGTTTAATCACATCGAAAACGCTGGAGGGTATTGCGCGTCAGCCGGAGATGCGTCCGCAATTGATGTTCAATATGTTCATCTTTGCCGGGTTGATGGAGTCTTTTCCGTTCATCATCATGGCTTTTGCGCTGTGGTTCCTGTTTGCCAACCCCTTCCTGGGTTAGGCAAAAAAATAGAATCATACACGCGTAACGAGGTGAAGGTATGAGTATAGACCTGACATTTATAGGGCAGATTGTTGTCTTTCTGGCGTTTCTTGGCTTGATGAAGAAATACTTGTATGGGCCACTTAGTGATTTGATGGAGCAGCGCTCGGCGAAGATCGCAGAGGGTCTGGCCGCCGCTGATGCCGGAAAAGAAGCGAGGGCCAGGGCGGAAGCCGAAGTGGCCTCGCAGTTGAACGAGGCGAGAGGAAAGGCGCAGGAAATCCTGAGTGCCTCCGAGAAGCGTGCAGCTGAGATCGAGGAAGAAATGATCACAAAAGCACGTGGCGATGCGCAACAAATTGTAGACGCCGCGCGTGAGGAAGTGGGGGCGGAGGTCAACAAGGCGCGCCAGGCGCTACGTAAAGAGGTGGCGGATCTGGCCATGTTGGCGGCCGAACGCATATTGGATGTTGAACTGGATGAAAAGCGCCATGCTAAATTGATCGGCGACGTGATTAGCAAGGAAATGAGTCGCGCATGAGCGCGCGTTCCGTTGCCCGCCGTTATGCCCGCGCCCTGTTCGAGCTTGAGCAGGAAGGTGCTGATATCCGTAGGCCTTTAAGCGTTGTTGCCGAGGTGGTTGCCGTTACCGAGGTGCGTAAACTGTTGGCGATGTCACAAGTGCAGTCAAAGGATAAAGCTGCGGTGATTGAAAAGGTGGCAGGGAAGTTGTCCAGGGAAGTTGTGCGCCTGGTGAACATATTGTGCGAGCGTGGTAAGGCCGATTTACTGCCGGAAATTTCCGAACTGTTCGAGAGTATGACCCGGCAGGCCGCGAGCGAGATTGAGGCCGATGTAGTGGCCGCCGTGAAACTTAATGCTGCATCGAAGGATAAAATTGCCAGGGCGCTGGGCAAGGTAGTTGGTCGCAAGGTTAAATTGAATGTTAGCCAGGATGCCGACATTCTGGGCGGGCTGGTGGTTCAGATAGGCGACAGGCAGATGGATTACTCCTTGCGAACGCGCTTACAGGATCTAAAGCGGGCGATGATGTCCTGATTGAGCATGTGGATAATAATGAGCGACTTATATGGAAACTTGAGGTAAGAATATGAAACTTGATACCGCTGAAATCAGCTCCATCATTAAACAACAGATCAAGGG
>VAOZ01048777.1_pt1 | contig 10305 bp, 12 predicted proteins | sample 3394041 | NCBI WGS metagenome assembly VAOZ01 (sample SAMN08290431, study PRJNA428436) | hydrothermal vent metagenome | isolation source: Deep-sea hydrothermal vent chimney | place: Indian Ocean: Southwest Indian Ridge
CATCCAAGGGCATCCATACAATAGAATGAGCATCGATAGCGAGAACCTCGGATAGTCAGCAGCCGATCTCAGTATCAAGCAGTATGGCTGTAGACAGCAAGTCAACAAGCTGAGACTGATAGCCTCTACACATCAGCAATAAAGCGCGCCAGGTAACCTGTATTACCAGCGCGCTCGCTATTAGAACCTAGCAGTTCCCGGGAAGAGGGACACCTCATGGTTTATCCTGGACGACGTCTATAGCCAAACACCCCTAAATCTGCGCTGAATCACCCGCTATACACGCGAGCCCCGGCTATTTCCCAAACCGCTCCCTCCACTACGCCGTGGCACAAAGACCACCTCTTGCCTACGGTAGAGAACCTTCGAGTATCACCTTGAAATACAAAGGCGTTACCCAATATTCCTCTCCTTTGCTATCAACCTTCAGGGGCTCGGTTAATCTCCAGCCTTCTCACTGGCCTTCGGTTTGCTGCCTTTTGCGTCTTCCTTGCGGGCATGATCTTTGATATACCACCCACTACCCTTGAAGACCACCGGGCCGGGCCGGATTATCCGCTTGAGCGGCTCTCCGCTCTCCGGGTGCGTACTCAAGGCTTGATCGTTGAAGCTCTGCTCGATCTCATAATACTGATTTGTCTTCAACCCCTTGTATAAGTAAATCGGCATGGTCTCCCCCTTCCTCACATTAAAAGCGGCCAAGCCGCCTACTGAAGGTATTTTGGCACTCCTGCGTACGGACTGTCAATATACCTAGCGACCCTCTCTCACGTAAACTGGTGAGCATGAAGAGTGCTTTGCGAAAGCGGCTAAAGGCAGCTCGTAACAAACTCAATCAACCACAGCTCAGCAGAATGGCTACCAGCCGCCTGAGCAAGTGGTTACGGGCGCGAGGGATCCGCAGGATTATGCTCTACCTAGCTTTCAATAGTGAGCTCGACCCTATAGGCATCAAGACATACTATCCAGAGGCTGAATACTACTTGCCGAGAACGGCGGCCGATGGACTGACTATTCACTCCTGGGCTACTCCACGCGAACAACATCTATACGGCTTCGAACAGCCGTCCAATCTTTCTCCGGTGGAAGCCAGTGTACTTCAAGCCATCGTGGTTCCAGGCCTGGCTTTCAGCCGAGCAGGCGACCGCTTAGGATACGGAGCGGGCTATTATGACCGCTTCCTTTCTCGGCTTACTCCTGAAATCCCTACCATCGGCCTAGTCCCAACTGCATTGCTGCTGGAGACACTCCCCAGGGATCCCTGGGATATACGCATGCAGTTTCTGGCGACAGAGAACGCAGTATTCGCCACGGACCACAATAACCGGGAAAGCTCTAGTTGAGGCGTACATGTGCAGGGCGCACCACCCCCGCCTTACGGCGGCCGAAACCCAGTGGATAGCCCTCTACGTTCACCCAAACCCAGCCGGTGGGGCCGCCAGCGTGAATCTCCCGGCCTCCGGCAAAAATCATAGCCCTGGAGTCTTCAACGGAGAGCTCGAGCTGTGAACCCACCTCTCCCTTATGCAAGTATTGTGCCAGGGCCTTGGCGGGCACAAAGCGGCTCCTCCTTGCCTCTCCAAGGTACACACCAGGTGCCGGGCTCTTGATCGCGGTCAGTGAGGGCAGCCCCGCTGGAATCAGGTACAGATGCCCCGCGCGATCCCAGATCTGACCCTGAGGTAGGCTCTGAAGGTGTGCGTGCCAAAACTCCTCGAAGACCATACGTACCTCGCGATGTAAGGGGGCTACTACATGTGCCGGTGGCGTACCTTCGGAACCATCTAGGCGACGGAGGCGTGCCAAGAAGTGCCCCTCGCCGCGTATACGGTGAGGCCACAATCGTGCAGTGCGCTCCAGGCGGGGGTCTCCCCCGCCCCAGTCCGGTTGCCCCGATGCGAAGCCAGGTGCCAGGCGAGCTTCCTCAACCGCCCAACCGGGATGTTCCTGCAGGAACCAGCCGATTACCCCTTCATTCTCCTGGGGTGCAAAGGTGCAGGTCGAATACACCAATACTCCTCCCGGTCGCACCAGCCGACTAGCATCGAGTAACAGTGCTTTCTGCAAACGTGCGGAACGTTCCGGCAGGGCCGGCCCCCAATGCCCCGCCACCTCGGCATCTTTGCGAAACATACCTTCGCCAGAACAAGGTGCATCCAACAGGACTCGGTCGAAATAGGCACCCCACGCCTCAGCCAATAGATGTGGCGAAGACTGCACCACCGCAAGCTGCGCGCCGAAGCGCTCGATATTTTCCAGCAGGGCACGTATACGCCGGCCATCCACCTCGTTAGCCACCAGCAAGCCCTCGCCCTTCATACGTGCAGCAAGCTGGGTAGTTTTGCCCCCCGGTGCAGCAGCCAAGTCGAGCACCCGCTCCCCGGGCCTTGGATCCAGCAACACAGCCGCTGCCTGGGCGGAAGGCTCTTGGATATAGTACAAGCCGGCGTAATGGTAAGGATGGGGACCGGGCCTGGATTGCGCGGGATAGTAGAAGCCCTCCGGGCTCCATGGAATCGGCTCCAGGAGCCATGGGCTCATCCGCCGAAAAACGTCCGTACTAACCTTCAAAGTGTTGACCCGCAGACCCTGAGTAGGCTCGGTATCCATCAAAGCCTTCAGGAAAACAGCGTACTCCTCTTTCAAGAGCAACTGCATCCTATGGGTAAAAGCTTTAGGCAGGGCCTCACTCACAGCATCACACCTCCCACATATACGCTCCTACCTGTAGCATGGTTACCGATGGGAATTGTAGTCATAGGAACAGACATGATTTCAGTCGACCGCATCCGCGGTGTATGGTCGAGGTATCCAGAACGTTTCCTAAACCGGCATTTCACCCATGAGGAGCTGCGGTATTGCTTGGCTAGAACCGACCCGGCCCCTTCATTGGCGGCACGCTTCGCAGCTAAGGAGGCCTTCCAGAAGTGTTGGCCAAAGACCCTCGGCTGGCGCGAAGTCTGGGTAGAGAACGAAAGCAAAAGGCCCCTCCTGCACTTCGCCGAAGCGCTTGGAGACCAGATGAGGCAAGATGGCCTGTACGCCCACCTGAGTCTAAGCCACGAACACGCATATGCGCTGGCCGTAGTGGTGCTCGAGCAACGCACCTAACCGGCCTGACGCAACTCGGCAGAACCCTGCAGGGCCTTCAGGGGCTGATCAAGATGCACTATGTCGAAGACTAGCCTCTTGAACTTGCCCTCCGGCACCTCGTACATCAACTCGACCATAGCCCGCTCGAGCACCGACCGCAACCCCCTTGCCCCGGTACCTCGCGCGTCAGCACGCCTTGCTACCTCGCGCAAGACCTGCGGCGTGAACTCGAGCTCCACGCCCTCCATCGCAAAGAGTGCTTGGTACTGCCGTATCAGTGCATTCTTAGGCTCAGTGAGTATACGAACCATGGCTGATTCATCCAGGGACTCAAGCTGTTGGAGTATAGGTACACGGCCCACAAACTCCGGGATTAGGCCAAATTTCACCAGGTCCTCGGGAATTATCTCGATCTGCGTCTTGGTATCGAACGGCTTTTGAAAACCGATCGGACTCTTGTCCACCCGAGTACGCGCAATCTCCTTGAGTCCTCCAAATGCGCCGCCCAGAATGAATAATATCCGCCGGGTATCCAGGGAGATCAGCTCCTGATGGGGGTGCTTACGCCCGCCCTGGGGCGGCACGTTGGCAGTGGTACCCTCAACGATCTTGAGTAGAGCCTGCTGCACACCCTCACCTGAGACATCACGGGTGATGGAGGTACCCTCCGATTTCCGCGCGATCTTATCGATCTCGTCAATATAGATGATACCCCGCTCGGCATTACTCACGTTATACTCGGCCGACTGTAAGAGCCGTACCAACACATTCTCCACGTCGTCGCCTACATACCCTGCCTCAGTCAATGTAGTGGCATCGGCAATGGCGAAAGGTACTTCCAGGAAGCGCGCCATGGTCTCAGCCAGCAGCGTCTTGCCGGTGCCGGTTGGACCGATCAGCAGAACATTGGATTTCTGTACCTCGGCCTCGGGGTGTAACAGGCGTTTGTAGTGGTTGTAGACCGCTACCGAAAGCGCTTTCTTGGCCGCATCCTGCCCTATGACGTACTGGTCGAGAAAATTCTTCATCTCCACCGGCCGCTTCAAGCGGGTGGGTCCACTGAATACAGCTTGGGCTTCACCTTCCGCATTAGTATCGACCATTTGATAGGCACGCCCCACACACTCATCGCAGATAAAAACTTCCCCATCGGGGGCCTCGAAAAGGTGGGGTGCGGCCGGATGAGTGCGGCCACAGAAACTGCAAGACGGTCGACTAGGACTCACGGCGGACCACCTCATCCACCAAACCGTAGCTCACAGCCTCAGCCCCACTCAGGTAGTAGTCGCGGTCAGTATCCCGCTCGATGCGCTCGAGCGGCTGCCCGGTATGTGCGGCCAGGATTTCATTGAGCATCTTCTTGGATTTCAGAATCTGCTCGGCCTGAATGGCAATATCCGAGGCCTGCCCACGTGTACCACCCCAGGGCTGGTGGATCACCACCTTGGCGTGCGGTAGTACATACCGCCTCCCGGGCTCGCCGGTAGCCAGGATCACGGCTGCCATAGACGCCGCCGTACCCACCGCAGTGGTGGAAACCGGCGCACTCACGAACTGCATGGTGTCATAGATGGCAAGACCTGCATCCACTTCCCCACCCGGCGAGTTAATGAACATACGGATCTCCTGGCTGGGGCTCTGGGCCTGTAGAAAAAGAATCTGGGCCACCACGGTATTGGCAATATTCGAGTCAATGGGAGTGCCCATGAAGATAATACGATCCTTAAGCAACCGAGAGTAAATATCGTAAACTCGCTCGCCGCGTGCAGTCTGTTCGATCACGTATGGTAGCACCATAACCTCACAATTTAACGTACCCCGGGATGGGAATGGTGGGTTGTGCCTTTATTCGACACCGCCACCTTCAGGCGAGGGGAGCTGAGCCACGGCCTCGGCCAAGGCCTTATCTCTTTGCAACTTGAGCCGCAGGCTATCAAGGCCCGAAGAACCCATATTGGCCTGGAATTCCGCCGGATTCACGCCGTAGGAGCGTGCTGCGGCCGCAAGGTGCTCCTTCCACTCATCTTCGCTGAGCTCCGTACCCAGCTCCTCCACCAGCCGCTCGAGCGCCAAGCCCCGCCGAACCCGCTGTTCAGCCTGGGACTTTAAGTCCTCGTTAAAAGCCTCGAGCTTATCTTCCTTCTCTAGGCCGCGCATATAGTCCTCGACCGGCACTCCCTGACGCGCTAGGTCTTCCTTCACATTGTGCAGCAATTGGTGCTGCTCCTCGTGTATCAACGAAGGCGGAATCTCCGCCTCCATATCTCGGGCAATCCAGTCCAGAAACTCGTTCTTTTTAGCTTCCCACGTGTCACGCTGAGTTTGCTCGGTAAGGCTTTGATGCACCAAAACACGTACCTCGTCCAGATTATCCTTACCGACGGTTTTTGCGAATTCCTCATCCAGCTCGGGTAGGGTGACTTCTTTGACCTCAATAACCTTGGCCTGCGTTTTGCGCAACTCGTTGCCGTCATCGTCCTTGACCGGTACTTGCACTTCCTCGCCGGCTTTCACCCCCAGCAGGACTTCGCGAACATGCGGGAGCGCCTGAGTAAGGTCCACAGGAAAGCGAGAGCTTTCCCCAGTCTCAATTACCACATGATCCGCCTCGCGGGCCTCACGATCAACGGTTCGGATCTCAGCGTATTTGCGACGCAACTCCTCCAGGGCCGACACAACCATCTCATCGGTCACTTCTTGTGGCTGGCTGGAAAGTACGAACCCACGCCAATCAGGAAGCTGCGCTTCGGGGTAGTTCTCCACCTCCACCACATAGTCGAAGGGCTTGTCCATCACCACTTCACCCTCAACCAAGCGCGCGGATACCGGCAACAAGGAAAGTTCCTTAACCGCCGATGGATAGGTATCATCCATCAAACGCTCGCGCACCTCGTGCATAAGCGCCTCTTCACCTACCCGCGAGACCACCACCTTCTTAGGTACCTTGCCGGGTCTGAATCCCGGAACCCGCAATTTACGCGCGTACTCTCCAACAATAGCGTCGTAAGCTTTTAAAACCTCTTCAGTGGGTACACCCACCTTGATTTTTACTCGGTACCCTTCACGCTCTAGGATCTCTGCCATTATCCACACCTCACTACAAGGCGAACCGACCAGCTGGTGCGAGGAGCGGGACTTGAACCCGCACGGGTCGCCCCACTGGATCCTAAATCCAGCGCGTCTACCATTTCCGCCATCCTCGCGCAGCAATTTGGGCCGCCCATGGCTATTTAAAGATACCACCCAGTGAAGGTGGTTGCTTGGGGTGAGTGATGGGACTTGAACCCACGACCCCCGGTTCCACAGACCGGTGCTCTAACCAAGCTGAGCTACACTCACCAGGCCAGCACAAGGCATTGTAGGGGCAAGCAAGGTTCAGGTCAAGCTGGCATAACAGCTGGGACTTGATTAACCGCCCCCGTTCGCATTTCAGGCGTTTGCATCGTCGCCTTGTCCTAACAAGTTTATAACACCCCGGATACTGTCGCCTACCCCACCCAAGCACTCCACAATATTCAACACAAAGTGCGCCGGGTAGTTCAAAAGGAATCCCGGTCCTGCAACGGCGGCGGTAGCGGATACGCAGCGTATCAGTCAATAGTCCGGGGATCACCCAACATAGCGATTCCGTCCTCTTATTGTTTGCGCACTCGCCATCCCACCGAATTCGTCGCTTAAACATAGCGAGCTTTCAGCGAATTGAACCTGTGATGCTCCGGGTAAGGCTCTACCGTTCTTTCCCGCCAGCCGCCAATCTCCCCGCGAAGGAATTGGTCAGGATAATGGAGACGCTCGCCACCATGGCGAACATGGCCCAAATTGGCGAGACCAATCCAGTAACGGCCAAGGGCACCCCCACACCGTTAAAGATAAAGGCAAGGCTAAGATTCTGAACCGTCTTGCGATATGAGCTGATGCCGATTACAAACATCTCCGGTAAAGCCTCCAGCCGCGGGCCGGTAAGTACCACGTCCGCAGACTCGATGGCAATATCGGTCCCACTACCGATGGCGATACCGACATCAGCCTGCGTTAGGGCAGGAGCGTCGTTGATACCGTCGCCAACCATAGCCACCCGGTGTCCTTGCCGTTGTAGGTGGCGTATCCGTTCGGCCTTCTGATCGGGTTTGGCCTGCGCAATCACCTCGGCAATTCCGGCTACATCAGCAATGGCGCGTGCCGTACGCGGATCGTCTCCGGTGAGCAGCACGGGCGTCAGGCCACGTGCCTTAAGCGCCGCAATCACCTGTCTGGACTCAGGCTTCAGCTCATCGGCGAGCGCCAGCCAACCGGCCGCGCGGCCATCTACCGCCAATCCGATCACGGTACGTCCTTGTGCAGATTGTTCATCGATCCAGTGCCGACCGGATTCGATCACAATACCCTGTTCGCTTAGAAATACCGGAGAACCCGCCAAAATCGTGTGCCCCTCTACCCGGCCGGCGACACCCCCACCGCTGGTGGATTGGAAGTCCTTAGCCCCAGGTAGATCGGTCGAGTGCGCCAGTGCGCAGGCCACAACCGCATGCGCCAATGGATGTTCAGAGAACTGCTCTACCGCACCCGCAAGACGCAATACCGTGGCCTCATTCCCGGGGCTATCGATGTTCACCGCCACCACCGTGGGCTCACCCCGGGTAAGCGTGCCGGTCTTGTCCAACACTATGGTGTCGATATCCCCCATGATCTGAAAGGCTTCTCCGGCACGCATCAGAATACCGCGCTCGGCAGCCATACCCCCGCCTCGTATCAGCGCCAGTGGCGTGGCCATACCTAAAGCACAGGGGTAACCCATGACCAGCACGGCCAGCATCGCGAATATCGCACGTGTCACATTGGGGGTGCCCGTAATCAACCAAGCTCCCGGTATCCATATCACAAGCGCCAAGACGGCGAAACCCAGCACCACCGGCACATAGAGTTTTAGAATCCGGTCGGTGAGCCGGATGATGCCCGGGGCCATAGCGCGGGCCTCCTCTATCTGGTGAGCCACCTGCTGCAGGAAGCCGGCCTCGCCCACAGCGGTAGCTTCGATCAGCAGTGTGCCGGTCTGGTTGATCGAGCCGCCGATCACCTCGCTTCCAGGTTGCTTTTCGGCTGGAAGCGATTCACCGGTCACAATACTTTCGTTGACCGCCGAGCGTCCTTCGAGCACCCGGCCGTCCACCGGGATATTTTCCCCGGGACGCACACGCAGGTGATCACCGACCTGCAGTTCGCTCGTAAACACCTCCTCTTCGGCGCCATCGACACCGGCGCGGTGGGCCGTATCCGGCCGCAGCGCCAGCAACTTACTAATCGACCGCGAAGCGCGGGCGCGCATCTCGTTAGCCGCCCAGCCCGAGAGAATATGGTAGCTAGTGATGAACACCGCCACGTTGAAGAAGGCCACCGCAGGAAACGCCGGCAGGACCAGTCCCAATAAGCCTCCACCAAGTCCGGCGAAGGCTCCGAATTCAAGCAGGACATGCTGATTGAAAATACCTCGCCGGAGCGACTGCCACGCTTTCTTCAGGATGTGGCCGCCGGGGCCGAACATCGTTACCAAGGCCAACGCTAGAGACAGCCACACGAACCAATACGGGGCGGAACCCAGCCACATGATGACCATCTCAACGACTGCGGCGCCGGTCAACCCCGCCCCGACCATCAGCCGGCGCCAGTGCAAGGCAAGCTCGGCTTGTTGCTCCTCGAACGCTTTGACCTTATTCGGGTCGCGTACCGTGTAGCCCAGGTCCAGCAGCACCTGCCTCAGTGTGACCTTATCCAGGCGCTCGGGATCGTAGCGGATCAAAGCCTGTTCATGGGCTAGGCTGATGTTGATCTCAGATACCCCATCGAGCCGCAAATAGGCCTTGCGTAGGCTCTCAACACAAAATGAACAGGCCATCCCACCAATCTTGAACTGGACGCTGGCTTCAGTCATATTTTAGCTTTCTTGCGAAGATTTCATCGGCTTGGCCTCGAAGCCCACCTGGCGGATGATCCCTATGAGGTCATCCGGTGCCGAATCGTCGCGCACCCATACCTGGGCCATCCCTTCCTGAAGACCTACATGCGCATCAAGTACCGCCGGCTGCTGCCTAAGTACCTTTTGCACACGATCTGCACAGCCCTGGCAGTGCATCCCTTCGATTCTGAAGTTAACCGACCTCATGATGAACTCCCGTTTTGTCTAACTGGGTGAGGTGAACGTCCCGGTCGGACCGTCACCTTGGTGGATTCGCGAGACAAGGGGGTTCTCAAGGCCCTGATGATCGGGCAACCTTCGAGCTGCCCACGTCCCGGACAAGCCCTGGCAAGCTCGCCTAAGGCCTGTTCTACACGGCGCAGCCGGCTGATTCTGTCTCGTACCTCGGCGAGCCTTGTCTTCGCCAGGGCGCGTACCTCGGCGCAATCTGTTTCGACCCGTTCTTGCAGCACCAACAATTCACGAATTTCCCGCAGTGAAAACCCTAAAGCTTGGGCCCGCCGAACCACTTGGAGTTTCTCGATTGTGGCGGTGGGATAAACCCGGAAGCCGGAACCGTTAACTCGCTTCGGTTGTTCAATAATACCCTTGCGCTCGTAAAAACGGATAGTTTCTACGCCGATACCGGCGGCCCTTGCGGCGCGGGATATTGTCATTGGTAGCTTATCGGCCATAATTATCCGAGTCTCGGAGAAGCATAACGATAGTGTAATTGCCGTACCTTAGTACGGAGTCAAGTAGGCCCCGCAGGCTATATAGACTCCCCAATTGCAAGTTAATAATCCCGTCGTACAAGGGAGTTATGGTCAGGAACAGCAAGACTCTCCGAGCTATATCTCAGTACGGCCACGACCCTGAAGACCGAATTACAGAGGAAGGAAGCGTACGCCCTGAAGACCCTCTCCAGCTATTCCGCTAATGGGGTCCGGCTCAAGAGATGTTGCCGAAGAGCCGGGGCAATAGTAGCAATGTTGGGAGTATCATAATGAAGAATCCGGCTAATAGTGCAGCCTCAGTTACTTATACAGGGGCAATAAGGACCGGTAAAATTAACGATGAACGGTTAGAATATGCCAAGAAAGAAAAAGGTAACCAACAACGGCAACAGCGCAAACCTGGGCTATGAGGCCCAACTCTGGCAAATGGCGGATGCCCTGCGCGGCAGCATGGATGCCGCCGAATACAAGCACGTCGTCCTCGGCCTGATCTTCCTCAAGTACATCTCCGATGCCTTCGAGGAG
>VAOZ01088030.1_pt1 | contig 10296 bp, 12 predicted proteins | sample 3394041 | NCBI WGS metagenome assembly VAOZ01 (sample SAMN08290431, study PRJNA428436) | hydrothermal vent metagenome | isolation source: Deep-sea hydrothermal vent chimney | place: Indian Ocean: Southwest Indian Ridge
ATATAGCCGACGCATCCGGCGTAAGGACCACGCGCCACCGGTTCGAGTTCACGGATGATTTCCATGGCCCGCACCTTCGGTGCGCCGGAGACCGTACCCGCCGGAAATGTCGCTGCCAGCAAATCAAGGGTATCCACGTCCTCGCGCAGCTCCCCCTCGACCTGAGAAACAATATGCATGACATGAGAATAGCGCTCAATGGCCATGGACTCGGTCAACTTAACCGAGCCGTATGTGCAGACCCGGCCCAGGTCGTTTCGTCCTAAATCCACCAGCATCACATGCTCGGCGTATTCCTTGGCATCGGCCAGAAGTTCCCTCTCCAGGGCCTCGTCCGCATCAGGCGTCGAACCCCTCGGACGCGTTCCGGCGATGGGGCGGACCACGGCCTTGCGTCCTTCGCGACGAACCAGGATTTCCGGCGATGAACCGACCAGAATGGTATCGCCGATATGCAGGTAGAACAGGTATGGAGATGGGTTGATGTGACGAACAGCGCGGTAGATATCGAAGGGGTCACAAGCCAGATCTTTGGAAAAACGTTGCGACAATACCACCTGAAAGATGTCTCCGGCATGGATATATTCCTTTGCCCTGGTCACGGCGACTTCAAAATCGGCCCTGTCCGTTTGTGCCGTTGGCGCCACAGCGTCTGCCGCCGCCATATCCAGGTTCATCACTGCGGCACCCTCGCCTTCATGGAGGCTTTGTTCCATACGGTTAAGTACATCGTCCGCTTCATCGGCTTCATGTTCCGGCAGGCGCACGCAACAATTCAGGGTGCCGCGCAAACTGTCGAATATCATGAACCGGTCCACCAGCAGAAAAGCCGATTCCGGCACGCCAACAGGATCGGGCAGGTCATCCGGTATATCCTCAAAATGCGAAACCAGTTGATAACCAAAATAGCCGACAGCTCCGCCGGTGAACGGTAGATCATCGGCCGTCATACATGGCTGGGCGATGACCTGTTGGCGCAGCCATCCAAGAATATCGCCGGTATGGACTTCCTGACTACCGTCCCGGTGGTACAACAGGGTTTTCCCCTGACTGGTGATGGCGCGACAGGCGGGGCTGATGGCGAGAATACTAAAACGGCCCCAGTGCTCCCCACCTTCCGCCGACTCAAGCAGAAAACAGTCACCGCGATGTGCCAGATGCGAAAACACACCTGGCGGCGTCATGCAGTCAGCAGACAAGGTGCGACGAAACAAGCGATAATTGGTCATATTGACCGCCCTGTTGACAATAACATTGGCCTATGGCCCAATGCGCGGCTTACAGCTTTTGACAAGCAAGACCACGAAGAACGGGGCCATAGCTCAGCTGGGAGAGCGCTACAATGGCATTGTAGAGGTCGGCGGTTCGATCCCGCCTGGCTCCACCATCACCAGAAACAAAACCGGGTCCGCACAAGGCGGTGTGCCCGGTTTTTTTATACCCGACGAACATAATCAGAGCCGCGCCAGGACACCGGGATGTATTTTAATCTTGTGGTGGGCACGAACGGACGCCATCCAGCGAATGAAACGCACCGCACCTTCGGCTTTGGCGAGTTTCGAGCGAAGATGATTCGCCTGTTTGGCGAACAGTTTCCCATCCGCCGCAATCACATGCCTGACCCTCACAACGGCAAAACCACGCGGCACTTCAAGAACATGGCCGACGACCTGGCCCGGTGCCGTAGCGAAAGCTGCGTGCAAGACGGATGGGGTGAGCCATGTTGCAGCTCTGTCGCCAGCGCCATTGTTGCGTACCGGTTTGGATAAATAGATTGGCTGACCGTACTTTTGTCCCAGTTGGAGCAGCGGTGTATGCGTAGCTTCCTTCAGCAGCACTTCCGCTCGCTGGCGTGCTGCATCACGGGTTGCCTGCTGACGCGCGGCGGCGTAGATCTCTTTCGTGACCCGGGCAAACGGCAAGACCGCTGGTGCTATCCTCTTGAGAACCTCCACTGCGGCAAAACGCCCATCCTCCAACTCCGTAACATCCACGGGTGCGCCGGGTTGCGTGGCAAATATTTGTGTGCGGAAGGTAGCATCTCCGGCGAAGAGGGGATTGGCCAGTGCTTCGCTCATACTGATGGGACCAACTTCTCTAAGCTTCATATTCAGGCTTGCGGCGGCGGCCTTGAGGTTACCTTCACGGCCCAGCGCGTCATCCAGATCCTGCGACAACTTATAGGCCTCGTCATTCGCTTTGGCATGGGCCAGTTGTCGCTTTAATTGCTGGCGGACTTCACTCAACGGACGAATTCGCGCTGGCTTAATCCCCGTTAATTGAAGAATGTTAAAACCAAACCGTGTTGTCACAATGTTGCTGGTTTCACCTTTTTTCATCGAGAAAACAGCTTTATCCAACGCGGGAAGCATCGCGCCGCGCACAAAGTAACCCAGGTCACCTCCGTTCTTAGCGATACTACCCGATACTGCTTTGGCGACCATTGAAAAGGATTGGCCGGATCGAATTTGTTTCAGGGCTCCTTCAATTTTAGCCTTGGCCTGTCGACGCGCCTTCGCATCCGCATGTTTAGCGACACGGACGAGAATCTGGCTGGCACGCCGTTGTTCCGGCATGGAAAACTGGTTCTTGTGCTTCTCGTACGCAGCCTTGATGTCCGCATCGTCAATCTCCATACCTTTCGCGATGACGGCGGGATCAATAACCACGACATCCAGCTTGAGACGCAAGGGGGAGCGATAGCTATTTTTATGACTGTTGTAATAGGCCAGGGCATCCTTATCGCTTATGCTGATTTTGGCTTCCATATCCACAGGACGCACAATCAGGGCCGCCAGCTCGCGCTTTTCGTATTCACGCTTAAAGCGTTCGCGCACCTCCGCATCGGTAACGATAGCGCTCCCCGCAATCGATTCTTGCAGCGTGTTCACCAGAATATCCAGCCGTAAACTTGCTTCATAGTCCGCAGGCGTACGGAACCCCATATCACGGGTAAGAATTTCATAACGCCGGGAATCAAAACGTCCTGCCGACAGGAATGCGGGGTCAGCACGCACATGGGCAAGCAACACACTCCTGGGAGCGACCAAACCCATAGATTGGGCCGCCTCAAGTATCAGATGGCGGTTAATCAGGATTTGAAGCGTTCTTTGCTTCAGGCCCAGACCGTCCATGGCCTTTTTGGAGAACGATTTACCGAGCATGGCCCGATAAGCGTTCAACTGACGTTCGTATGCAATATTAAACGTGGAATCAGAAATGGGGTTACCATCCACATCAGCAACGCTTTGAAGGTGTGGTCCCGTGAAATAATCACCGACACCCCAAAGGACAAAGGATAGTGCAACGCCACCCAAGATAAGTTTTGCCAGCCATGACTGGGCATGATTGCGCATATTCTCCAGCATAAAAATCCTCGTTGAAAGGCAATGAATTCACCACCGAATGGGTTGCGGGACACTACCCAAGGGGGCGCCTACGCGCAATAACCTGCATCCATATTCAATGTCGGTTCCCGGGATTATTCATAGATTGCCGTGATGGTTGCAGCTGGCCTTCTTTTGCGGTGGATTCCGAGGAGAAATCTCATGGCCGTGCATACGGACGACCGATGAGAACTTTGGTACGAACAAAAGAACAAAGGACACGGCAGAGTTTTGCAAGAGGCTCAGAGGTAACAGCGCCTCAAAAGCTTGCAAGATGACATGAACTGACGTGGAATGGGACCTATGGCTGTTTCAAACAGGGGTCAACTAAGCTGCAAACTTAATAGTGCCTGTGACTGCGTGCATGTGTTGTGCTCGATGGTTGAGGTCATGAGCCGACGGGCAGGCCTGAACGACAAGGAGACCAACCGCGTGGTGCTGGCGGTGGATGAGTTGTTCGCGAACATCGGCCAGCATGGCTACCACGGTGAGGAAGGACGCATTGAAATGGTAGCCGAGTGCGATGATGCTTCACTGCGTTTTGAGTTTCGCGATTATGCTGCACCGCTCATGGATGAGACTGCACTGCATAAAAAAGTGGTGGATACCAGCCAGATCCAACCCGGAGGCTTGGGGCTTTATTTGATCCGCTCCTCTGTGGATGAGGTGCAACACCAGGTGCTGAACGATGGTAACCGCTGGCTGCTGACTAAGTGGCTGTAACGAAATAACATGGTCATTTATACGCCTGAATATGTACCAGATTGTCGTGATGCGATTGAACAAAATCATGAGATGTAGCCTTTCGAGGCTCTTTCTACATAGAATATTTTGTGATTGAGTAACGCGTCAAGATGGTGCGTAGGCTGGATGGAGAAATGGGTATGTTATTTCGTTACAGACACTAAACACCTGCGCGATCATCCGTGATGATGTCATTGCGACTTCATTTATCCACGATGTGCAAACGAATGAAAGGGAGAATAGGGGATGAAACTGGAAATCACAGAACACGAACCGGATATGACCCGCGTAGCGGTCACCTTGAGTGGTGTGGTGAATATTCATACCGCAACGCGATTGCGTCAGCATCTGAAGCCCCTGCTGAATGCCCGGCGTAAAGAGGTTCGGGTGGACTTGAAGAATGTAAATTTCATCGACTCGGCAGGTATTGCTACACTGGTGGAAGGGCTACAGTGGAGCCGTAACGGCGATGATCGCCGGTTCGTTCTTTCAGGTCTGTCGGAGAATGTACGGGACATCTTCGGCTTGGCCAAACTGGATACGGTATTTGACATCGAAAGCGGGGACCCATCCTGAGCTTGAGTTATCCTGATTTACGTACATTTATCACCGACCTTGAAAAACGGGGGCTACTTAAGCGCATCCAGGCCAGGGTTGACCCTGATCTCGAAGTAACGGCGATCGCCAATAAAGTGCTGCATGCAGGCGGTCCGGCGCTGTTGTTTGAGCATGTCACGGGTAGCGACATGCCATTGCTGGCCAATCTGTTCGGCACGGAGGAACGTATTGCGCTGGCCATGGGGCGCGAATCTGCGGAGGAGTTATGCCAGGTCGGGGAGTTACTGGCTTACCTGAAAGAGCCGGATCCGCCCAAGGGATTGAAGGACGTCTGGGGCAAGCTTCCGGTATTAAAAAAAGTGCTCCATATGAGTCCCAAACTGGTGAAGAAGGCACCGTGGCAAGAGCTTGTTCTGACCGGAAAGGATGTAGACCTGAACCGCTTGCCCATTCAGACCTGCTGGCCTGAGGATGTCGGCCCACTCGTAACCTGGGGCCTGACGGTGACCCGCGGCCCCAACAAGGATCGACAAAATCTGGGTATTTACCGACAGCAGGTAGTCGGAAGGAACAAACTGATCATGCGCTGGCTGAAACACCGTGGTGGGGCGCAGGATCACCGGGAAGCGAGAAAATCGGGTGTCAGCGCGTTCCCCTGTGCCGTGGTCATCGGGGCCGATCCGGCCACTATTCTAGCGGCGGTGGCACCGATCCCCGACACCTTGTCCGAATATCAGTTTGCGGGATTACTGCGCGGCGAGAAAACAGTGCTTGTCGATTGCCAAAGCGTACCGCTTCAGGTTCCCGCATCTGCCGAGATCGTACTGGAAGGACATGTGTCGCTGGATGAGTATGCCGATGAAGGCCCTTTCGGCGATCATACAGGCTATTACAATGAGGTGGAGCGTTTCCCCGTGTTTACGGTGGAACGCATGAGTATGCGCCGGGATGCCATTTATCATTCTACCTACACCGGAAAACCGCCGGATGAACCAGCCATGCTGGGTCTGGCATTCAATGAGGTGTTCGTCCCGATTTTGCGCAAACAGTTTCCCGAAATTAGCGATTTTTACCTGCCGATGGAGGGATGTTCCTACCGCATGGCTATCGTTTCCATGAAAAAGGCCTACGCTGGCCATGCGAAACGGGTGATGTTCGGTATCTGGTCCTATCTCAGGCAGTTTATGTACACCAAATTCATTATCGTGGTCGATGATGATATTGACTGCCGTTCGTGGCCCGAGGTGATCTGGGCCATATCTACCCGCTGTGACCCAGTACGGGATTTCACCATGGTAGAGAACACACCCATCGACTATCTTGATTTCGCCTCACCTGTTGCGGGTCTGGGATCGAAGGTGGGTATTGACGCCACCCATAAGTGGAAGGGGGAAAGTAACCGGGTATGGGGGCGGAAAATCGAGATGTCAGAAGATGTCGAGGCGCGTGTCGCCTCTATCCTGGAAGATATAATGCATCAATCGCCATCATGATTGCACCGGACCTTTGTTCGCTGGCGGACTCCAAGAGAAGGAGACTGTCGCTATGCATGCGAATGACTGACAAGGGATTCGGTGCGAACAAAGGAATATCCGGAGGCCTCCGCGCAAGGCGCGTAGCGGATGTTGTGGGGTGGAAGCCTGGTCATGGCGAGAATTAAGCCTGCGTAAGCCACCCATATTCAGGTTTGACGGATCGTTACGGGAAGTTTACCGTATACTGTTGTTTCAGATGCGTTACCATGGCGTCTGGTATTTTTTGTGAAGAGGCTCAAGAAATAATCTTGTTGCCGGGAGGAGATGATTTTGAACCAGCCAACAGACATGAGCTCAGTCTATCAGGACGTCAATGGCATTACCTCGGACAGCGAGCGTATATCTATCGAAATTACCGATATTGTATCCACAGTCCGTCAAAACTCGAAATTAGCAGGCGAGGTTGCGGAAAATGCAGAACAGGCCGTTGGAACCATGCAACGTTTTTCCGATGCTGTATCCGCCATCGGAGCTATGGTAGCCACCATTAACGGCATTGCTGACAAAACGAACATGCTGGCATTAAATGCAAGCATTGAGGCCGCCCGTGCAGGTGATGCGGGTCGCGGGTTTTCCGTGGTTGCCGGCGAAGTAAAAGAGCTGGCACATCAAACAGCCAAGGCAACAGCACAAATCAGAGGACAGATCAAAGTCATCCAGCAGGAAAGCGAAGAAGTGTTAAACAGCATTGGTATGGTGACTGAAAATACTGCCACCATCAATAAACGGGCCGGCGATGTTGCGGATGAGATCGAAAGAAAATCCTCCGATATCATGAATATTACGCACGCTATCGCCGCTGTCCGCGACCACCTCCAGCGATTACAATCCTAGCCCTGCCATTGAAGATCAAACCGTAAAAAGACCACCTGCGGCTTTTTACCCCTCGGAAAATAAAGAAAGTTGGACACGATGCCGCTGAGATTGCCCCCCTCGTTTTACGCCCCCGAACAAATATTAAGTATGTTGGGTTCCATCCTGATTCTGGTCGCTTACTTTCTCACTGTCAGCAAACCGGAGAAAAAGTGGCTCTACTTCTCTATCAGCTTTTTCGGTGGAGCCGCATTGCTGATGGTTGCCCTTATTTACCGGAATCCGGGACTCATCATGCTGGAAATCGCATGGATGGCCATTAATGCGTGGGGCCTGTGGAAGATGCTGCGCGATGCGCCGCATGGCTGAAATGAACCGTGCGGTGATCCTGGCGGCCGGGCCTGGCTCGCGCCTGACGTGGTTAACCCGTCATCGGCCCAAGGCACTCATGGATGTGGCGGGAGAAGCGACCATTGTACGTATTATACGCAAACTGGTATCGCAGGGTATTCGTGATATGGCTATCAATATCCATCACCACGGGGATCAACTGATCAAGGCTCTCGGCGATGGGTCACAATTTGGCGTGCGGCTGTATTTCAGCCATGAAGAAAAAGTACTCGACTCAGGCGGCGGCGTGCGCCAGGCCCTTGATTTGCTACCGGGAAAAGGGCTTCTAGCCGTGCATAATGCTGACGTACTGAGTGGTATCAATGTGCAGACTCTGGCAGGGAGATGCCCGGATGCAGGCGCTTGCCTCGGTCTGGTGAACAACCCCGAACATCATCCCGGAGGAGACTTTAGCTTGCACGGCGGTCTGGTCCTGCCGGGTAGCCGCGCCCATCCCGGCTATACTTTCTCTGGTGTCTCTGTGTGGGACCAGTGCGCGTTTGACGCATGGTCTCCAGGACAAGTATTTCCACTGACCGACGTCATTCGGTCCCTTGGGAACGTACACCGTTGTGCCGGCATGCTATATGACGGGCCATGGCTGGATGTGGGCCGGCCGCGCGATGTGGTACAGGCGAGAAGATGGGCCCATACGCAAGCCCGGACCAGACAGGATGGTACATAGGCTGGATGGAGACATGGCCATGTTATTTATTTACAGCCCTTTGGTGGTCCAATCAAATCTTTTCGCCTCGCCGACGGGAACGCGCTGCCGACTGCTCGCACCGCCATGTCTCGATGGCGGCATGATGACCGGAAAGCAAGACCTTCGGAACTTTTTTACCTTCAAAATCCTCGGGCCGAGTATAATGTGGCCAGTCCAGTATCCCCTCCCGTGTAAATGAATCGAGCACAGCCGATTCAGGGCTGCCGAGTACCCCGGGGAGCAAACGTATCACGGCATCCAGTACACACATGGCCGCAGGCTCACCACCGGAGAGTACATAATCACCCACTGAAAGCTGCTCATCCACATCATCGCAGATACGTTCATCGAAACCCTCATAACGTCCACAAAGAATAGTGATGCCAGACATCCCGGTATAGGCCATGGCCCTGCCCTGAGTGAAGTGCGTGCCCGACGGCGTCAGCATCACGACGTGCGTTTCCGGTTGACGCCGTCGTGCCTCACGGATGGCGGCCACTACCGGCTCCGGCTTCAACACCATACCGGGGCCGCCGCCGTAGGGCGCATCGTCCACGCGATGGTGTTTGTCCGTGGAAAAATCACGAATCTGGATACAGTCAACCGAAACCATGCCGCCATCCATAGCTCGTTTCGGGATTGAGCAGGATAGAGGCGACGAAAAAAACTCGGGAAAGAGAGTCAGGATCTGGGCGTGAAACATGCGTTCATTCCTTCGGGCAAATCAACGGTAATACAACGTGTGGTTATATCGACATCCAGCACTACATGGCTGATAAAAGGTAACATCCATTCACCGGGATTTTCGGTATTCCCGGGTGTTCGTACCACCAAAATATCCTGTGCTCCATAGTCCTCAAGCGCAACCACCGTACCCAACAAACCGTCGCCGCCATGCCCAACCCGGCACACCTCGCAGCCCACCAGGTCGGCCCAAAGGTATTCATCCTCATTCAGGAGCATCTCATCAGCGGGAACCCAAATATGCATTTGTTTCAACGCGTTCGCCCCGTTGCAATCGCTTATGCCTTCCAGCTCAGCCAGAACGCGCCGACCGTGCTGCCAGCAACGGTGTACAGCATAGCGCGTAGCAGCCTCAGGGGTTTGGCCCAACCACCAAAAAGAATACCCGGCAATGCCGATGGCGGGCCGGGTATGGGAACCAATGGTCACCGCGCCCTTTAGTCCGTGCGGCTTGTGAACCACCCCAACATCAAGCAGACGATCGGGCGTCAGCCTTTTTTTCTTTGTCTCCGCAGGAGCGGCTGCCCCAGCCAACGTTTCCTCAGCCAGCAGCCTCGGCCGTTGTCGCTTCCTCTTCGGCGGCTCCGGTCTTCCCGGCCGAATCAGAGTTCCTAACACGTTTTATCAGGCCGGCAACGCGGGGAGAAGCCTGTGCGCCTTCACCGATCCAGGCATTCACCCGCTCCAGATCCAGTTCGATGACATCAGGTTCCTTGCACGGATCATAGAAACCGATCTTTTCGATGAACGCGCCATCACGACGATTACGTTTGTCCATCACCACTATGGAATAAAAAGGACGTTTCTTGCGCCCGCCACGCTGCAAACGAATTACAGTTGCCATAAAATCAATACCTCCATAAAATCAGGCGGCGCACTATAGAGTGCTATGCCATAAGCAGCAAGAGTCCTGGCCCCATATTCGCCGCTATATTTCATGGATCACTTATCCCTCAACGGATTTCGGGGAAGGAGGCCATAGCCGTGCATACGGTTTGCTTATTCAGGAGCGCCCATGTCTACCGTGCGGTACGGTGAAATCCAGTTTTGGTCCCTTCGGCACGATGCGGGTCGGGTTGATGGATTCATGACTGTAATAGTAATGCTGTTTGATATGCTCCATGTTAACCGTCTCGGCGATACCCGGCTGCTGATAGAGGTCGCGTAAATAACCCCACAGATTCGGCATATCCATGATACGGTTGCGATTGGACTTGAAATGACTGTAATACACAGCATCGAAACGCACCAGCGTGGTGAACAGCCGCCAGTCCGCCTCGGTCATACGGTCGCCGACCAGATAGCGCTGGCTTGAAAGACACGCTTCCAGTTCATCCAACGCCGAGAAGAGCACATCGAAAGCCTCCTCATATGCATTCTGTGTCGTGGCGAAGCCGCATTTGTAGACGCCGTTGTTCAC
>VAOZ01034450.1_pt1 | contig 10294 bp, 11 predicted proteins | sample 3394041 | NCBI WGS metagenome assembly VAOZ01 (sample SAMN08290431, study PRJNA428436) | hydrothermal vent metagenome | isolation source: Deep-sea hydrothermal vent chimney | place: Indian Ocean: Southwest Indian Ridge
CTCCATCAGCATGCGTTCAGCACCACCCAGAAGTTTTTCCGCGGACACATCCGCAACCAGCAATACCCTCACCGGAAGGACCATCCCTTTTGCCGCATCCATTCGTCCACCAGTAACAATCCCCATAATATATCAGAGCGGTCTTCACCAGCCTGGTGTCTGGCCCATTCCCGACGCATATATTCCGGGCGTACCAAACCGCCCAACGGCATGCTATCGCATAACCGCTGCACTTCACCCGCCAGCGATCCGCGCAACCAGTGCTTCACCGGTGCCATGAATCCCTGCTTGGGGCGATCCACGTTTTCAACCGGCAGCCGCTTTCGAGCAATCTGTTTAAGCAACAATTTCAAGCCTTCTCTCCAGGGAGGCCCGGCCACCTTCCGGGAAACCGGCAGCATCAGCGCCAGATTAGCCAGCCGCATATCAAGAAACGGACTACGCAATTCCAGCGCGTGCGCCATACTCATGCGATCACCCATCGCCAGTAAATCATCTGGCAAATAAGTAAGCATATCCCAAGCCATACTGCCGTTTACACATCCATAGCGGGATAACAATCCTTCCATTCCTTCATACACCGAAGAAGCATCAGGCCAGGCCTCTTGCGCGTTACTCGGGCGCGGAACGTTAAACATCTCCAACCAGTCGGCATGGCTCGCCGCAGTCCAGTTGAGATACGCCTCCGCCGCTGTACCATCCAGCTCCCGTACAAACCGCCGTAGGCGACCGCGCGGATTCCGGCTGTCCGTCCCTTCGCCCAACAGCTTCAATACCGCCAACAACAAACCGCGCCCCGGCATATGTCGCAGCCGGTCATGCCAGGCCATCCCAAGATAACGCGGATAGCCGCCAAACAATTCATCCCCGCCTACGCCGGACAGCGCCACATCCACATGCGCCTTGGCCTCGCGCGAGATTAAATACATAGGTAATGCCGCCGAATTCGTCACGGGTTGATCGAAGGCATCCGCCAGATCGTGCAATGCCTCATGCGCCTCCGCACGGACATCCAGCACCGCATGCTCGCTGCCGATATGCTTCGCTACCGTCGCTGCATGAGCGCTTTCATCGTAATCAGCCGCACCATCGGAAAAACGAACGGAAAAGGTGTGTAACGTTTCGGGCAATTGCCGCGCCAGTGATTCGGCAATCAACGAGGAATCCACACCCCCGGATAAAAATATGCCCATGGGTTTGTCCGAAACCGCACGTAATAAAAATGCATCATCGAGCAGACGCTCCGTCTCGTGCTCCATTTCAACCGGCGTCATATCCGGGGGTTGATCCGGTTCGGGAAGAAAAGCGAAACGGCGAGGCACAAGCTCCTCGCCGGATTTGATGCAAAGATAAGTGCCTGCAGGTAACTGCCGCACCTCCCTGTACAGGGTGCGCGGCGCGGTTATTCGCATGCGACAAAGCACGTCACGGATTGCGGTAATATTCGGAGTCAGCGACCAGTCCCCCTGCTCGAACGCGGATAATATGGATGCGAAACCAATCCGCCCATCCTGCTCACAGATAAACAACGGCTTTTCACCAAAGGGATCGCGTGCCGCCACCAGAAACTTCTCGCGCGCATCCCACAACAGAATAGAAAACATGCCGTTCAGTAACGAAAACATACCCACGCCAAATTTCCGATACAGGTGAGGCAACACCTCCGTATCCGTATTCGAGGCAAAGATAATGCCGTCATCTCCCAGTTGTTTGCGCAGTTCCCTGTAATTGTAGATACAACCATTAAACACAACGGTGACATCATCTACCGTCATGGGCTGACGGCCCCGCGCATCCGGCCCGATAATAGATAAACGATGATGAATCGCGGCAAACATGCCGTCGTCAAAGCGGCCGCTATCGTCCGGTCCGCGCAAGGCAACAGCCCGTGCCATCCGGTTCAATTCACCAGTATCAGTCCTTCCGAGAACTGCAACAAAACCACACACCAAGCGTCCCCTCCCCTAACCTGCACTATTCATGAATGCTGCCGCGCCCTTGTTTGTTCCTTTGTCCGCAACGAACCCTTCGTCGGTCGCGGTCGTATGCACAGCTACGACCTCCTTCCTCAGAATCCGTTGCAAACAAAGGTTCTGCGCAACCATCGCGGCGATTCATGAATAGTGCAGGCTAAAAACTCAGGCTTTTCTTACGTTGAAGATATGCCATTGCGGCCAATTCCATGATAGTCCCACCCGCGCGCTTTCATTGTTGCGGGACCATACAGGTTACGCCCGTCAAACAGCAGTCTCCCTTGCATGAGCGATTCAACCTGCTCCCAATCAGGCTCACGGAAACACAGCCATTCAGTCACCATAATCAGCGCATCGGCATCCGGTAAACAGGCCTCCGGACTGTCCACAAACTCAATACGCTCATCATGTGGCCACAAGCCTTTGCACACATCCATGGCCGCCGGATCATGGACGCGGATACGCACGCCATGCGCCAGCAACGCTTCAACCACACCCCTGCTTGGCGCTTCGCGCATATCGTCTGTTTCCGGCTTGAAGGCCAATCCCCACAATGCCACCCGAGGTTCATCAATACCCTCCAGGCCGTCCAGAACCGCTTGTACAAAACGTATCCTCTGCGCCTGATTCACGTCATGCACGGCTTCAATCAGATGCATTCGCGTACCATGTTCCTCGCCCGACGCCATCAGCGCCCGCACATCCTTGGGGAAACAGGAACCGCCATAGCCAATACCTGCATACAGAAAATGCGGGCCAATACGCGGATCGGATCCCAAGCCTTTGCGCACGGCCTCAATATCGCCGCCCGTGGCATCACAAAACATCGCCAGTTCGTTCATAAAGGAGATGCGCGTGGCCAGCATGGCATTGGCGGCATATTTGGCAATTTCGGCAGATTTACGATCCATGACAACCAAGCGGTCACGGTTGCGATTGAACGGTGCATACAGGCGACGAAATATCTCCGCATCATCCTGATGTACAACCCCAACAATGATTCGATCCGGTTTCAGAAAGTCATTCACCGCTTGTCCCTCCCGCAGGAACTCAGGATTGCTGGCCACCGCCACTTTCGGCACATCGGTCCTGCCGGACAATACCTCCGCCACCACGGTTTCCACCCTTTCGCCTGTTCCGACCGGCACGGTGGATTTGGTCACCAGGATACAATCCCGCCGGACATGGGAGGCAGCTTCACGCGCCGCCGCTAACACATACGACAGATCAGCCGAACCATCCTCTTCCGGCGGCGTACCCACAGCCAGAAATACCACTTCGGCCCCGGCCACCGCTTCCACATACGAGGATGTAAATGTCAGGTGTCCGGATTTCATATTGCGGAGAACGATGGCCTCCACCCCCGGCTCATGAATCGGCATCACGCCTCGGGCAAGATTATCCAGCTTGGTCTGGTCCACATCCAGACCCACCACATGATGGCCAACCTCCGCCATGCAGGCGGCGGTCACCAGTCCCACATAACCTGTACCAATCACACATATCCGCATCATCACACCTCTTCATCATTTTTACGGCAAAGCATACCCAGACTGGTTGTTGTAAAGAACTTTCCGGGTAAGCGGTCAAGCCATGGATCCAGCGCAATCATCATCCCTGAAAGGAACCTGTGCCGGTCAAAAAACGGACTGCCAAACAGCATCGGGCCGCGCACCTTTCTGATGACCGGCAATCCCGCATCGGTAAGCCACTGCCGCTAGACAGGGAATGGGTGTACGGACACATGTCCGAATCCCACTTCGGCTGAAAGTGGCGGCGCGGAAATTTTATCCTGCCCCTTCCAATAGATTTTTTTAAAACGTCCTCCAGTCACCCTGTCCAACGCATAACCAGCCATTTCCGGGAAATTACGCGGATTGGGCGTAGTGATCATGGCATAGCCGCCCGGTTTCAATACGCGTCGCATTTCCTGCAGTGCCGGCATCGGATCGGGAAGATGTTCAACCACTTCGGATGAAAGCACAATATCCAGGCTGTTATCAGGGAAAGGTAAATGAAAAATATTGCCGTTCAAAAAACGAACAGGTTTCATGTTTCGTTCGCGCACACGGTAAGAGCTGCGATCCGCACCCAGCGCCACTTCCCGCTGATTTAAATCCAGACCATACCATTGTACATGGTTGAATTCGGCACATACATCATAAACATCGAACACGTTGGTGCCGGGACCACAACCAAGATCCATCACACGAATATTTTCCTTGTCAGGCCATGCGTCAAGTAAATCACGCGTTGTTTTCCCAAGCATAATTTTCCGCAACTTCCAGAAATAAAAAATATGCGTCCATGAACGTGAAAAAAACTTCTCCGCACCGGACCAGTCCTGTTTAGCCTGCCCTTTACCCACAGATCGCGCCACAGCGAGTCGCCCGAAGGGAACCCTTGCACACGGGCCATACCGGCGTTGCGGCACTGGCTAATGGAATAACCATTATCTGCGCGCCGCGCCTTGGTCTGACCCGTGCGCAAGGATTCTGTGACGTGATTTGTGGGTAAAGGGCAGGTTTAGCCGACATCCTTCGTCCTTTCCCCCTCAATCTTCCATCCATGGATGAAACCCCATGCATAACATAGTTGGCAAACGAGCCACACCCACTTCCCTTGCAGCAGACTTCTCATCATACGCACAGGATAGCGCAGTATCCGCCGCCATAAAGGAACGTGAAGCGTAAACTCGCCATGTTCCGCCGGAGTTTCAATCACCCATTCCGGCGAATGGATATTGGCATAGGCCGCCTGATAGCCATTGCGATACATCTGCCCCATCAGTTTTTTCCAGCTTTCCGGAGGTAAATGGTGATAAATAATATCGGGTAACACGACGACCCGTGTGCCTGCTTCACGAAACGCTTGCCGTAAATATGGGTCAAGCCCGCGTGGGATCACCTCATTTTCTCCACCCACTTCACGAAACAGGTCAGCGCGCATGATCAGGCATGGATGTTCCGCCAAATCCGAATCCACCATCTCTTTCACGGGCTGCCAACTGCGCCGCGGCACTTGGGTCATCACCCGCTTCACAAACGATGTCGCCCAATCCGGCACCGTATTGTTGCCTCCCGCCATGCCAATATCAGAATACCGATCCATCGCATCAATCATTTTACTGAAAGTTCCGGCATCGGGTAATGACGAATCATCATCCAGAGTCAGAATATACCGTCCTTTGGCCATGCATGCGGCGATATTGATTGCACGCCCCTGACGCTTATCTCCCTTGAGCACAATCAACTCAAAATCCTGCATATTCTGGACTGTCAGCGAAGCCATCAGCCTGGCAAAATATCCCCCTCGATCCGCATCCGCTGTTGGAATAATCACCGATAGCAGTGGCAACCCCTGATCCACGGGCACATGCCAGCAGACCCCCGTTAGCGCCCCTTCATTACGGAAACGCACCCATTCCCGGTCCAGGTCAGGAATAAACCATTGAGCTTCGCTAAACAACGCCAAAAAATCACGCGTCATAGTAACTTTTATACCAATCGACGAAGCGCTGAATCCCCACCTCGATGGCCGTGTCAGGCTTGAATCCGACATCTTCCATCAGTGCATTCACATCCGCACTGGTGGCAGGCACATCGCCCGCCTGCATGGGTAAAAAGTTTTTCTTTGCTTCCATGCCCAAAGCCTTTTCCAGAGCGGAAATATAGTCCATCAACTCAACAGGATTTGAATTGCCAATATTGTAGAGCCGCCACGGCGCACGGCTGCTGGCGGGGTCAGGATTGCTTCCATTCCATTCCGGATTTCCCGAAGCCGTATGATCCAATACCCGCAAGACACCTTCGACGATATCATCAATATAAGTAAAATCACGGCGCATCTTCCCGTGGTTAAACACATCAATCGGTTCGCCATCCAGAATCGCTTTGGTAAACAGAAACAACGCCATGTCCGGCCTGCCCCATGGGCCATATACCGTAAAAAAACGCAGCCCTGTTGTCGGCAAGTCATAGAGGTGAGAATAGGTATGCGCCATCAATTCATTGGCTTTCTTGCTGGCCGCATACAAGGATAAGGGGTGATCTACATTGTCATGCACTGAAAATGGCATCGTCTCATTTGCGCCATAAACCGATGATATTGCTGTCAATATAGGCGTGTGGATTGGTTAAAGAATAGCGTACGCCAGCCTGCGCCGCCAGATTCACAACCATATCAAATTTCTCGTCCGAAAACAGCGCGGCCATACGCTCCCGGTCCTTTATATCTATTTTTACAAAACAGAACCCCGGCCTGTCTTCCATGCGTGCAAGACGCGCTTGCTTCAGGCGCACGTCATAATAATCATTCAGATTATCCAGTCCAATCACTTCATCACCACGTTCCAGCAAACGAAGAACCACATGTGATCCGATAAAGCCTGCCGCACCCGTAATCAATATTTTATGCATCATCGCCTCACATTCAGTATTGATGGATCCAATTCATCCACAGTTTTCTTTTTGGCCAGAAAAGCATGACCACTAGCCGTACGCCATGCTTCGGGATGATGTTCCAACAGCTGATCCAGCCAGGAAAACGGCACCATGACCCACCCAAACAGGCGCAGCCCTGTTTTATAAAGCGCCTCACTACCAAAACTGAAGAGCATAGACAACGTCTCTTGCGCCAGCCATGCAAGCGCCGATGCCGGCCCTGCGGCAACTGTCATTTCCGTTACCTCCATACGGGAAAAAGCTTCTTTATTCCCTCCGGGGTCCAGCGCTGAAAATCACATGGTGAAGCATGCACCCCCTGCATCCATGGTAATTCGACATAGGCCATCCCGCCATGCTTGAGGACACGTTCGATCTCCCGAACAGCCAGACCGGCATCTTCCACGCGTTCAAGAACTGCAGTACATGCAACGGCATCCATGGAAGCGTCAGAAAATGGTAACGCATGAATGTCACCCTGCACATCAACTCCCTGTCCTGAGAAAAGATCGAGGTTGATTACCCTCGAATGCAAACGTAGCGAAGATGAACCGATATTGACGACTTTAGCATCGTGCTCATCCGCAAACACTCCCGCAATAAAGGAACAACACATCCTTCGGCTCTTCCGCGTACGAAAGGTAGGATGCGGCGGCGCCAGTATGCTGCGCATGCGTTCATTCAATTTAGACACCCTCTCCCCCCGGACTATCCATCCACACCCTGAACCACTGTTCCAGCATGACCAGACTCCAGATACGGTGACCAAGCTCAAAACGTCCGCTTCGATGCATTTTCAGCAAATCCATGGCGCGTTCGGGTCTGATGATGCCACGATTGGCAAACTCGGGTGATGCAAACATCGCCTCAACCTTGCAGCCAAGCTCACCACGTAACCAATGACCGACGGGAATCGTAAACCCCTGCTTGCGCGGCTGAAGAATTTTTGCCGGAAGATATCGTGCTGCCACCTTGCGCAGTAAATATTTCCCCCGGCCAGCACGAAAACGCATCTCCAAGGGTAACTGCATCATCCATTCCACCAATTGGTGGTCAAGTAGCGGCACCCGCACCTCCAGTCCATGCGCCATACTTATGCGATCCACCTTGAACAGCACATCTTCAGGCAGATACCAAGCCAGATCGGTTGCCGCGAAACGCTCCGACCCTGCTGCACATTGCAGTCTGTCAGACAATATATTGATCGGATCGGCAGCCAGTGAAGCGCGGTAATCATCCGTATAAAGGAAATAACGAAACTCCCGCGAAGCAGTCATACGACGCAAATAACGATCGTTTTCCTCATGCGACAGATCGAACACAGCTCGCTGCAACAGCCCCGGAGCGCCTGCGCGATACGCCCATTTCCAGCCGGAGAACGGCAACGAGGGCAGCAACCGCGGTAAACTCAACGCCCGTCGGGTCCATTCGTAACCCAAAAACGGCTCATCTCCGCCATCACCGGACAACACCGCCTTCACATGCTTGCTTGCAACCTGAGACACCAGAAAGGTTGGCAGAATGGAATTATCAAATAGCGGTTGTTCCAGGGATTGCAACAATTGCGGCAACTTTTCCACCAAATCCAGCCCCGCAATATGTTCACAATGCTTGCTACCAATATGTTTGGCCACCATCCGCGCCCAACCGCGTTCGTCGCCACCGCCATCGAAACCGATGGTAAAGGTCCGCAACGGTTGATCCATCTGTCTGGCGGCAATCGCGCACACCAGCGAGGAATCGATCCCACCTGATAGAAATGCGCCAATCTCGACATCCGACAACAGATGTGCCGCCACAGCATCATTCAAACGACGATCCAACTCGTCGATTAGCTCCGCTTCGCTTCCCTGCACACTCCCGGACGGAAGCTGCCAATAGCGTTCCACCCTGCATCGGCCATTGCGCCACAGTAACAGATGCGCCGGAGGCAGCACCCGCACCTCTTCAAAAATCGTCTGCGGTTGCGGTACGTAGCCCAGCGCCAGATAGGCATCAATCATGGGTCGGTTGAGCTGTTTTGTCAGCTCCGGATGGGCGAACAGCGCTTTGATCTCCGAACCAAACACCAACCCCTGCCTCCGTTCAGCATAGAATAGCGGTTTGATGCCGACTCGGTCCCGTGCCAACAACAGCGACCGATTCTTATCATCCCAAATGGCAATGGCAAACATCCCCGATAACCGGGCAACGACAGCCTCGCCCCACTGTATATAACCACGGAGAATTACTTCGGTATCGCTATGCCCGCGAAAATGATGACCCGATGCGATCAATTGATCCCGTAATCGCGGTGCGTTGTATACCTCTCCGTTGAAAGAGAGATGCACATTTCCCACGGACATCGGCTGCGCCCCTGCCTGACTCAGATCCTGAATCGACAATCTTGTATGGGCCAATCCAGCGTCATCACCCAGCCAGACGCCACAAGCATCAGGCCCACGGTGGCGCAACAGTGCAACCATCCGGTGCAGACAATCGGTATCGCCCGCACCCACAAAGCCCGCCAGACCGCACATCTTACAAACTACAAGGCATGATAAAGATCATGCATCTGTTCAGCCGCCCGCTGCCAGGTCATTTGCGCCGCCCGATTACGCCCGGCAACCTCCAACCGGCGGCGCAAATCAGCATCATTCCAAAGGCAACTCACCGCTTGCGCAATCGCCGAAACATCATACGGATCGACACAGATGCCTGCCTCGCCAACCACTTCCGGGCACGCACTGACATTGGAGGTAATAACCGCCGTACCCGCGGCCATCGCCTCCAGCAAGGGGAGGCCAAAGCCTTCATACAGGCTGGGATAGAGTGCAATCTCAGCCCCAGCCAATAACAACGGTAGATCCCGGTCTCCAACCGTACCCAACAGATAGACCCCCTCCACATCATTACCCAACAGGTCACGCAGTGGAGCCTCCGGGCCGACGAGAGCCAGTGGAACACCCACGTTCGCCTCCCTCACTGCCGCCAGCGAACGCACAAGATTCTTCCGTGGCTCCGGCGTACCGACTAGAAATATCAGGTAGGGAAACTTCAACCGATAGCGTGCACACACCTTGGCGATTTCAGAATTATCTTTCTCGATAAAAAAATGGGGCTCCACCCCCTCATGCACCACACGAATGCGGTTATCATCAATACCCATCAATGTAATCAAGTCCTGTTTGGTTGCCTCCGACACCGCCACCACTGCATCTGCTCGTGCCAGCGCCCGTGGTAACTCCACCCCATAACCATGGGCATTCAATGTCTGATTGCTAAAAAACTCAGGATGGCGCAGCCATGTGAGATCATGCACTGTAAGTACTGTCTTCGCCTGCCTAACAGCTGGCAAAACGAAGTGAGTGCCATGAAAAATATCGATTTTCCCCGTCCATCTTTCCACAGGCGGCCAGCCCAGATGGTTCCAGAAAATCTGCAAAAAACGGCGTGGGACCTTGGCTTCACAGGTGGCGACATTTGCTGCATCAGGTTGCCACATCGCACGGTTTTCACCAAAACGGTTGGCAAAGAGGATGTAATCATCTTCCACATCCAACCGTGCTAACTCCGGCACCAGCCCGCGCACATAACGCGCAATGCCTCCATGTGCGCGCTGCGCATGGAAACTGTCGAGCGCGATTTTCATTTTTTAGCTACGGCAACAAGACGGACTTGCCAATGGCTTGGCGCTCGTTCCCCCGGCATCTCAATAAAATAGACCAAGCGCAGAAGTTTGTACCATAACCACCGAACCAAGCGGTATGCCAAGTGGCGAGGCGTCCATTTAATCGGCCAGTATTCAGGAATAAAACGCACTTCCTTATATCCGGCCATTAGTAAAACCTGCCTCAAGCTCATTTCTGTAAATACGAGTTGATGGGTAAAATCATTATA
>VAOZ01258960.1_pt1 | contig 10282 bp, 11 predicted proteins | sample 3394041 | NCBI WGS metagenome assembly VAOZ01 (sample SAMN08290431, study PRJNA428436) | hydrothermal vent metagenome | isolation source: Deep-sea hydrothermal vent chimney | place: Indian Ocean: Southwest Indian Ridge
CGATTGTATGGGGATTTGTAATGGCTCCGGATGCTGGATTCGAACCAGCGACCAAGTGATTAACAGTCACCTACTCTACCGCTGAGCTAATCCGGAATGTATTGAAGTGGTGGACAGAGAGGGATTCGAACCCTCGGTACCGTTACCAGTACGCATCCTTAGCAGGGATGTGGTTTCAGCCAACTCACCCATCTATCCATATTTTTTTATTTAAGTGGTGGACAGGGTGGGATTCGAACCCACGGAGGTATGACCCTCGCTGGTTTTCAAGACCAGTGCATTCAACCAAGCTCTGCCACCTGTCCGTTAAATTTATAAAACTATAACAATGGAGGTGCCACCCAGATTTGAACTGGGGATAGAAGCTTTGCAGGCTTCGGCCTTACCACTTGGCGATGGCACCAGTTCGACTATATTTATTATTATGGTGCCCGGAGCCGGACTTGAACCGGCACAGTGTTGCCACCGAGGGATTTTAAGTCCCTTGCGTCTACCAATTTCGCCATCCGGGCATTACAATTTATGGAGCGGGAAACGAGGTTCGAACTCGCGACCCCAACCTTGGCAAGGTTGTGCTCTACCACTGAGCTATTCCCGCATATCTACTTCTTTAGGGTCGGAAGTATATCGAAAAAAAGGATTTATGTAAAGAGTTTTCTCAATATTTTTTTTAAAATGATATAATCACGTTCAGATATTATAAAAGGATTTATATGCGTAGTGATATTATAAAAAAAGGCTTTGATAGAACTCCTCACCGCTCTTTGTTGCGTGCAACAGGACTAAAAGATAAAGATTTTGATAAGCCGTTTATTGGAGTTGCAAATTCATATATAGATATTATTCCAGGACACTTTTTTTTACAAGAGTATGGACGTATCGTAAAAGATGCTATTAAAGAAGCTGGTGGTGTGCCTTTTGAATTTAATACTATAGGCGTAGATGATGGTATCGCGATGGGACATGATGGCATGTTGTATTCATTGCCTTCACGTGAATTAATTGCAGATAGTATTGAAACTGTTATGAATGCACATAAACTAGATGCTATGATTTGTATTCCAAATTGTGACAAAATCGTTCCAGGTATGCTCATGGGTGCGCTTCGTGTTAATGTTCCAACAATTTTTGTCTCTGGTGGTCCTATGAAAGCTGGGCATAAAAAAGATGGTACGCCGATTGATTTATCTACTGCATTTGAGGCTGTCGGTGAACATGCAGAGGGAAATATGAGTGATGAAGAACTTTATGAAATAGAGTGTGAGGCATGTCCTAGTGGCGGAAGTTGTTCTGGAATGTTTACTGCCAACTCCATGAATACTTTATGTGAAGCTATGGGCGTAGCTTTACCTGGAAATGGCACAGTACTTGCTATGACTCCTGAGCGCATTGAGATGGTAAAAATTGCTGCTAAACGTATAGTCGAGATGGCAAAATCGCAAGATAGTAAATGGAACATGAAAAATATTTTAAATGAGAAGGCTATCCATAATGCTTTTGTAGTTGATATGGCAATGGGTGGCAGTACAAATACAGTTTTACACATGTTATCAATTGCAATAGAAGCAGAGGTTGATTTTAATATTAATAAAATAAATGAAATATCAGAGCATGTTGCAAATATTGCAAAAATTTCCCCTTCACTATCTACAGTTCATATGGAAGATATCAATACGGCAGGTGGCGTTAATGCTGTTATGAAAGAAGTGAGTCGCCGCGGAGGTACATTGAATCTAGACGCACTAACTGTAACTGGAGAGACCATTGGTGAACGTATAAAAGATGCTGTAATCAAAGATACTACAATAATTCATACAAACGAGAACGCTTTTTCACAAGTTGGTGGATTATCAATTTTATTTGGCAATTTGGCAAAAGAGGGCGCAGTTATTAAAACCGCTGGTATTACAGATAATATGCGAGCATTTAAAGGTAATGCTATTTGTTTTAACTCTCAACAAGATGCAATTGATGGCATCATGGCACATAAAGTAAAAGCTAATAGTGTTGTAGTCATTCGCTATGAAGGTCCCAAGGGTGGTCCAGGTATGCAAGAGATGTTAGCTCCTACGGCATTGATTCAAGGCATGGGACTAGGAGAGAGTGTTGCCCTTATTACTGATGGACGTTTTTCTGGTGCAACTCATGGTGCAAGCATTGGACATGTTTCACCTGAAGCTGCTGAAGGTGGATTGATAGGTCTAATCGTTGATGGTGATGAGATAGAATTAAACGTTGATACACATGTATTGCAGTTAAATGTTGATGAAGTTACATTAAATAAAAGACGTGAAAATTTTATTCCATATAAAAAAGAGATTACATCAAAATGGCTTAAACGTTATAGTTTGCTCGTTTCAAATGCATCACATGGCGCTACTTTAAAAACTGAACTTTAGTAAAAAAGAAAGTTGCCGATTTGGTTTGTATGAAACAGATTATATTGATTGTATTTTTAAGTATTTTAATATACGCTAAGCCTGCTTATTGGGTACAAGTGATTGCAGTTAAGCATCCATCTTCTATAACTCATGCATTTTTACAAAAAATTCAAAAGAGCAAAAAAGGATATAAGACTATTTATAATGGTGGATATAAAAAAGTGTTAATTGGATCATTTAAAACGAGCAAAAGGGCAAAAATAGCTAACATATTTTTTAAACACTATGTTGCAAAGGATGCTTTTGTTACAAAATATAGTATTCATAAAATAAAAAAAAATAAAAAAATAAGTATAATACCAAGAGCTAAAGTAGTAACAATTAAACTAGCTTCTAGTAGGCGTCAAAATAAAATCTTAAAACATGGCGTTGTAAATAAAGATATATCTAAAATAAAAGATATAGTTGCTCCAGTAGTAGCTAGTTGCATATCTTTATGTAAGAAAAGTCGAACTAGACAATCTGAAATAGCCTCCGCAATACGATTCTATAGACACTCTAAATATTACAAATTTATCAACTGACCATGCACTATAAGCATACTCTAAACAACACAAAGAGAGATATCTTGATTTTTAGAGGCTAGTCCTACAAAGTTTTGCCTTGTCTCATAGCTTATTCTTTTATTAACTATGAAGTTATTTATGGTCTCTTACTTAATAATCAAATAGCCTGTCTTTATCTAAAAAAAGCAAGTCTAGCGACAGATTTTTACTAACTGTTGTTTGTATATCTTCTAAGAGCGTATAGGCATCTTCACCATCTATTGGATAACTTGCGGTGTGAGATTGTATATAGGAGGAAAAAAATTCTTCAAACATCTCTTTTACAATGGTTGCGCCATATTTATCTGTGTATTGTAAAACGAAGAAGTAATGATTTTCATAATTTGCTATTGCGTCGCAAGAACGTAACACTTGTTCCAAGCTAGCACTAACTAATTCTTTTGAAAAGCCCTCAAAGTTACAATATAACACAGTCATGCTCTCAGCTCTATTTTCATCGATACGTCTCGCTAGTCCAATGCTAAGAGTGAGTAAAGGAATAATCTCTTTAAATGGAAATTTCACACCAGCCATAAATAATCCTTTTAGATAAGTTATAAAAATACCTTATTATAGCAGATAAGAGGACTAAAAATAAATGTTGTGTCCAAGAAATTTGCTATTATGCAAAAAACGAAGTAAATCGAGCACTTGGAGTGGTAACTTAAATTCATACACTTTTTTTAATAATTCTAAGCAGCTATTTCAATTTGTAACACTGAATTAATCTCTTCAAATTTTGAAGGTGATAAATTCCCCAAATAACTATGACTTCTAACTCGATTATAGCGAAACTCTATATATTCAAATATCTTCCTTTTAGCTTGCTCTTTTGTATAAAAATATGTTTGATATACTAAGTCACTTTTGAGTGCTTTAAAGAAGCTTTCCGCAACAGCATTATCCCAACAATTACCTTTTTTACTCATACTTTGAAGGATGCCATACTTTTTCAGCAATGGAATACATTTAAATATTTTAGAAAATTCTAAGAAGCAAGGTGAAGATGGTTGGAGTAATATAAATGCTATAAATGATTTAATTAAATCTATCATCGAAGCTGATGAAATTGTAACAGTTGCTTCATTTTCTAGAGGTGCTGGTGCTGGCGGTGTATTTTTAGGTCTTGCTTGTGATTATGTTGTAGCTAGAGACAATATTGTTATAAATCCGCATTATAAAATTTTAGGACTTAGCGGAAGCGAATATCATACATGTACACTCCCAAAAAAAGTAGGCAAAAAGATAGCAAATAAACTTTTAAATGATGCTTTACATGAATTTTGTAAAAATTTATATAATGAAGATTTTATTTGGAGTAAGCAAGATTTTTTAGAAAAGAATATTGATTTTATTGAAGCTTTAAAAAGAATGGAATTAAGTAAAATGTATCCAGAATTTTGGAATAAACATAGTGAGTTTCATAAATTAAGGCATGAATTTGTTTACAAGATTTGCCCATTTAGTACACCTCAAAGGATTAAAGGGAAATTATGCATGAATATAGTGTGGTGCAGTCTTTGCTAGAGCAGTGCGAAAATATCACAAAAATAAATAAAGTCACTAAAATTATAAAAGTAGTGGTAAAGATTGGCGTAATGAGTGAAATAGAAGCCCACCTTTTAGAAATTGCTTTTAATACTTTTAAAGAAAAAACAGTTTGTCATGACGCAGAGTTTATTATTAATATACAACCAATAATAATTAGATGCAGTATATGCAATACTAAAAGCAAGCTTAATAACAAGCAATATAATTGCCCAAAGTGCCAAAGTGTAGATTTGGATGTAATTGATGGTGAAGATATGTTTTTAATGCAATTAGAACTTGAATAATTTTTAATTTCAACTATATTTAAGTTATTATAAATTATCATAGTAGCATATATTTTTTAAGAGGAGTTTAATAAAATTATGAGCTTGACTTTGGATGATAAGATTTTATTATTATTTGCATATGCAGATATTTTTGATTATCCAGACGATATTTTTATAATAAAAGAGATATCTAAACTAACATTAAATATTGATTCTACATTAGATATCAATGATATACAAGCAGAGTATATAAGAGTTTTTTTAGTTAATTCTACTTTGTTTAAGTGTGTTCCTTATGCTTCATGGTGGATTGATGGTAAAATGTGTGGCTTTACATTATCTAAAATAGAGAGATTTTATATGCAATGTGGATATCAATTTGATAAAAAGAAGATGAAAAAACCAGCAGATCATATCTCTTTTATGATTAGATTTGTTGCGATTTTGGCAGAAGAGCATAGATTGAGTGATATTATGGAATTTTCATTTTTTTTTATTTGGTTAGATGATTTTGCCGATTCAATAAGTAAAGTTACAAATTTACAACTTTTTCAAAGTATCATAAGGTCTTCTTATATTATTATAAATTCCTTCGAGGAGGATGTATGAATATAGATACAATAAGCATAAAAACTAACAAGTGGATAGTTATTTCACTTGTCTTTATCGCGGTCGGATTATTTGGTATGATACATGTGTTTCTTTATGGTCAAAAATACTCTTATGGAGTAACAAGAGAGATACCATGGGGACTTTTAATTGTTGGATATGCTTTGCTTGTTGCTACTAGTGCTGGATTAACTCTTATCTCATCTTTGGGATTTATATGGGGGTTTAAACAATTTAATCCATTAGTAAAACGAACTCTTTGGCTTGCTATTGCTATGCTAATAGGTGGCTTTTATCTTCTTTTTTGGGATTTAGGAGGACCTTTTAAGTTACAAATTTTAAGATTTATTAAATATTTTTACCCTTTTCATTACACATCACCTGTTTGGTGGATGGGTTTTTTTCTTGCTGTTTATATGTTTTTGCTGTTTATCGAATTTTATTTTTTAATGAATAAACATTACAAATTAACTTTTATATTTGGTTTACTCACATTTTTTCTTGCAATTTTTTCATTAGGAAATCTTGGGTCAGAATTCAGTTACGATATTACTCGTTATTTTTGGAACGGACCTTTTTTACCTATAGATTTTATTATTTCCGCACTAGTTACCGGTAGTATTTTTGCTATTTTTATTCAATATTTTTCAAATAATAGAAATAATAGCAATATGCACACATTAATTTCCTTAGCAAAGATTTTAGTTTTATTTTTAGGAATAATGGTGTTTTTTGAAATCTGGAAAATATTAACATCTATATATGGTCATCCTCCTATGAAATACGAAGCTACTATGATGCTTATTGATGGTGCCTTAGCCATTAGCTTTTGGGTCTTTGGAGTGATAATCGGAATTATTATGCCAGTTATTTTATTATTTATTTCAAAATTTAAATCATCAAAAATTATTCTACTATCAGCTTTTTTAGTAATAATTGGAATGTATGTTATGAGGTATGATATGGTATATGCTGGTCAGATTGTCTCAGTGGTTTCTGGATACTTACCACATGTAAGGTATGCTGTTTATCGCCCTTCATTATCTGAAATAAGTTTATTTATAAGCTCTATAGGAGTTGTAGGAATTATATATTTTATAGGCGAGAGATTTTTGAATTTAAATGGAGGAAATTTCTATGAATAGACACAGCATGACAAGGAGGGGATTTTTAAAACTTGCAGGTGCAACAGGTATAGCCAGTACGGCCGCATTTACTGGACTACCCTCTCCATTAAAAACTTCCAAAACAAATGAACAAAAAAGTAAAACATTTTTACATTATTATAGAGGTGTGCTTAGTCCTTCTTTTTGTGAAATGTGTTTTTGGAATTGTGGAGTTAATGTATATACTAGAAATGGAAAAATACATAAACTTGAAGGAAATAAATTAAATCCGAATAATCATGGACATCTTTGTGCTAAAGGAAATGCTGGTATTGACTCTACATATGACGCTGATCGTATTCAATTTCCAGTTATTAGAATTGGAAAACGAGGAGAGGGCAAATTTAAAAAAGTTAGTTGGGATGAAGCATATCAATATGTTTATGATAAATTAAATCCATTGATAAATAAGTATGGATCGCGTACATTAGCAACTCTAATGCATGGAACAGGTGAACCTTATGTACATGCTCTTACAAAGGCAATCGGAAGCCCAAATATAGGTATTCCAGCATATTCACAATGCTTAGGTAGTCGTGATATGGCATGGGTATTTACTTTTGGAATGATTTTAGGTGGCCATGAACCATTTGATATGGCAAACACAAAGCATATGATAATTTTTGGAAGAAATGAAGCGGGTTCTGTACAAGTAAGAGAAGCTGAGGATTTTTCACAAGGTCTTGCCCATGGAGCAAAATTAACATACATTGATCCAAGACTTAGTGAGTCATGTGTAAATGCAACAAATTGGTTACAGATAAATCCAGGAACAGACATGGCGCTTGCACTTGGATTTATACATGTAATAATTAGGGATAATTTGATTAATATAGATTTTGTCAAACAATATTGCTACGGATATGATAAATTAGTAGATCATATTAAACAATATACTCCTAAATGGGCAAGTGAGAAATGTGGAATTGATGAAACTTTGATTGAAAATATAGCATGGGATTTTGCAAAATATGCGCCTAATGTTATAGCTATTCCTCCTAGGAGAGCAACTAGATATGGCAATGATGTGCAAACTGTAAGAACAATTGCTATATTAAATGCACTTATGGGAAACTGGGGAGTGCCTGGAGGTATCTGGGCAAAATCAAAAGTTCCAATCAATCTCCCTCATTATGAAGTACCAAAACAACCGACCACAAGGAGAGTCGATGGAGTTGGAGAGGGTGAAAAATATCCACTTGCTCCACCATCTTTAGGTCGCGTAAACGGTATATATAAAGCAACATTAAAGCAAAAACCATATCCCATAAAAGCATGGCTAATTTACGGCACAAACCCTCTGTATCATTCAAGTGCTGGTGTAAATGGTATATATGAAGCTCTAGATAATTTAGATCTTATTATAGCTATAGATACGCAATTTAGTGATACGGTCATGTATGCCGATGTTGTCTTTCCAGAATCAACCTATCTTGAAAGAGATGATGCACCTTTTATACAAAGCGATAAATATCCGTTTATTGCTTTGAGAGAAGCAGCAATTTCACCTATATATGACACAAAAGGATGTTTTGATATTTGCAATGGAATATCTAAAAAATTTAATCTTCAAAAATGGTTCCAAGATTCACCACGTCAAAAAATTAATAATCTTTATAAATATCTTAATAAAGATCAGATTTTAACATTAAAAACAGAGCGAACTCTTGTATTTGAAGATGTTGATCCATATCCAAATGCTAGCGGTACTAATTTAATATTTAAAACACCAAGTAAAAAAGTGGAATTATACGCATCTACTTTAAAGGATTTTTATGATAAAAATGGAGATGAATTTTCACCATTACCGATATATAAAGATCCTCCAATGCCAAAAGAAAATGAGTTTAGATTATTATTTGGTAAAACTCCTCGCCATTCGCATGCAAGAACTCAGAATAATTGGATTTTGTTAGAACTTCAAGACGATACTCCAATTTGGATTCATCCAAATGATGTCAAAAAACTAAATTTAAAAAAAACTGATATGGTTTACATAGTTAATTCTACAACTGGTACTAAATCAAATCATTGTGAAAAATTAAAAATAACAAAAGGAATAAAAGAAGGATCTATTTTTATAAATCATGGTTTTGGACACAGAACAAAAGCATGGACTAGAGGGTATGAAAAGGGAACGGGAGATAATTTTTTTATAAGTGATGATATTGATCCTATTAGTGGTGCAAGTGCATTTAATAATGGTTTTGTAGTTCTTGTAAAGGCGTAAAATGAGTATAAGTACAGTAAACAAAAAGGGTAAAAAATATCAAAATCTTGCTATGGTTATTATCGCGGATAGATGTATTGGATGTGACGCATGTTATGTTGCATGTAAAACAGAATGGAACGTTCCAATAGGCAAAGAGGCTTATAGAACAAAAGTATGGAATATTGAAGATCAAGATTATCTAGGTAATCCTACGGTTAATTTTTTACCAGTATTATGTAATCATTGTGATAATCCGCCTTGTGTTCATGTTTGTCCAACTGGAGCTAGTTTTAAAAGGCAAGAAGATGGTATAGTTTTAGTAGATCCAGATATGTGCATAGGATGTAAAGCCTGCATGATAGCTTGTCCATATGATGCTAGATATTATGATGAACAAAGACAAACAGTAGATAAGTGTACCTTTTGTTTACCACGATTAAATGAAGGATTAGAGCCAGCTTGTGTAAATACATGCGTTGGTGGAGCAAGAAATTTTGGTGATATAAGTGATCCAAATAGTAGAGTTGCAAAATTATTAAAAAAAGCAACCTCTATTAATAGATTGAAAGAATCTGATGGTACATTACCAAATGTTTATTATATAACTATTAATGAATAAAAAAATGGAGTTGAATATGAAAATTAAAAAACTATCCATATTATTGTTTGTATCTATATTTTGTATTTTAAATATTGCCTTATTTGCACAAAATAAAGAGAGTAAAGAATATTATAAAGTAGATACTATACAAACACAACATTATATAATTATGTCAAGAAAAGAAATAGGTAAGCATAATCTTTCTCTTGCTCGTCTTTATGCTCAAAAAGCCCTTGAATCAAATGTTTGGAGTAAGCGAGCATGGGAAAATTATAATGATATTATTAAAAGATTAGTAAAAAATGGTCAGATAAAAAATTTTGCAGCTATGTTTAATAAAAAAACAAGTAGTAATATTTCTTCAAATAACGCTCCATCTGCCAAAGATACAAGTAAGGTATATATGGGATGTTGAGTGTTAAGCATATTAAAAAGCAAGAGACCATAAGTAGTTCAATTTGATGGTAAGAATTTTATTTCCACATTTCAACTACTATAGCGAGAATTATTGTAAAATACACTTTTTAAAAATCATATAGTTTATAAAGGAATTTCATAAAGAGAGGTGGATATTATATGTTGTCAAGTTTCACCACGTTGTATCATTTCAAAAGTAATATCTTGAAACACGGTAGTGTTCAGTAATCTGTGTCAGCATCGAGTAATTCCTAAAATTGTATCATAAGTTTAAAGCTTTATCTAAACGCCCTTCAAAGTGAATAGCTAATTGAGAGATTGTCAAGCTCCAGTTTCTCACAGGCATAGTCCATTTTTTTGATGCATTTTGAATACCCATAAAAAGTAGTTTTAGTAAGCTATTATCGTTAAGAAAGCCACCTTTATTTTTAGTTAGTGATCTAAATTGTCTATGTACTGATTCAATGATATTCA
>VAOZ01280932.1_pt1 | contig 10281 bp, 4 predicted proteins | sample 3394041 | NCBI WGS metagenome assembly VAOZ01 (sample SAMN08290431, study PRJNA428436) | hydrothermal vent metagenome | isolation source: Deep-sea hydrothermal vent chimney | place: Indian Ocean: Southwest Indian Ridge
TTCCCTAAAGGGAGCACTGATTTTCAGCCACTTCCCCTTTAGGGGATCGAGGGGTAAAAGTGGCTGAAATCAAAATCGTACCTTTTTAGACCGGACTCATCAATAAATCCTTTTATTGTCCATTCTCCCGTTTCTGTACAGAGATATAGCTTCTCAGCTTTTCAACAAATTTGTTGAGTGCATTTTCAAATTCTTTTGTGTATTCTGTTTTTATACTCATATAATACTTTTCCTTAATCTACAAAGATACTGTTTTTAAGTCCTTTTTTGAAATTGCAATTCAGTTTTTCACAATTCCAACTAACATTAAAATTAGTTGTTGATAATCTGTTGTTTAAAATTTTTATTTTTTCATTCTCCGCATCCGTTTGTGTCCTGTCATTATGATTTTTCCTTTGCCAATCTCTTAAAATAATCATACAGCACAAATTGTGATCGTACCGGTTTTTCGTCTTCTGTGGGAAACTTGTATTGGTTGATAGGCTCACTGTTGATAAACCGGGCTTTGATGTTATCAGCCAATTGTGTTTTTAGCATAAACATAATCTCATCTTGAATCTTATGGTCATAAACCGGACAGGCCACCTCAAAACGGTGATCAAAGTTGCGAATCATCCAGTCTGCCGACGAAATGTAGTAAAGCGGGTCGCCGCCGTTGGCGAAAACCATAATACGCGAATGTTCCAAAAACTTGTCCACAACCCCCGTTATCTCAATATTCTCGCTAAAACCCCGAATCCCCGGTACCAGCACGCAAATGCCACGACAGATAATTTGAATTTTCACACCGGCATTGGAAACCTGGCTTAGCTTTCGTATCAGCTTACTGTCCACGAGGCTGTTTAGCTTGATGATAACCCACGCTTCACGCCCGGCATTTGCATTTTTTATTTCATTGTTCAGCAGCCTGATGATGTTTCTGCGCATATAATAAGGTGCCACCAGGAAATGTTTAAACCGCGGTGGCGTATAAGGCGATTCCAGCAAATGAAACAGCATGTTGACCTCTTTACCGATCTCTTTGTTGGCCGTGAAAAGTCCGTCATCGGCATAAACTCTTGCCGTGGACTCGTTGAAGTTGCCCGTGCTGATGTGGGAATAATAGATGTTTTCCCCTTCCTCTTTGCGGCGGATAAGCATAAGCTTGGCATGTACCTTATAACCCGGCAGGTTTTTGATGATCTTCACCCCCTCCTCTTTAAGCCTGCCTGCCCAATAAATATTGGCTTTTTCGTCAAAACGAGCCTGTATCTCCAGGAATACGGTGACTTTCTTTCCGTTACGGGCCGCATTTATCAGTGCGTTGATGACGTTGGAGTTGCGGGCGGCACGATAAAAAGTCATTTTTATGGATCTCACCTTCGGGTCTATGGAGGCTTCGCGAAGTAAGTCCACGAGATACTGAAACGACTGGTAAGGATAATGCAGCATAATATCTTGATGCCGGATAAGCTTTAAGATATTGTTGTTTTCCTTTAACAATGGGTGGGGTACGGGCTTCATCTTCGGGTAAACCAAGCTGTTGTCGCCCATGTTGGGGAATCCGATGAAGTCGCGAAAGTTGTGGTAACGACCACCGCCACGAAGGCTGTCGTCTTCCGAAATCTTTAATCTTTTCAACAACCCTTTTAATAGAAGCGCGGGGATTTTGTCATCATAAACAAAACGAACGGGCAGACCTCTTTTCCGCTGCTCCAGACTTTCGCTCATAAGCTCGTAGAAGCTTTTTGAAAAATCGTTGTCTATGTCGAGTTCGGCATCCCGGGTGAATTTTATGGTGTAGGCGGCAAAGGTGTCAAAATCAAAAGGCTTAAAGACTTCTTCTAACCCAAAACGAATCACGTCGTCCAGCATCATAATGTATTTCCTCCCCTTGTCGTCCGGTAAAAGCAGAAATCGTGAAAACCGGTGTGTGGGAACCATGATTAGGGCATAATCCTCTTCCTGCCGTCCTTTTGAGTCATGCAAAACTACGGCAAGGTAGATGAACTTGTCGCGGAGAAACCCCGGACTTTTCAGGTTCTTCAACATGATGGGAAGCAGATAAGGCCGCAGATGTTCCGTGAAAAACTGCCGGACAAAGTGACCTTGTTCTTCGCTTATCTCTGTTTCGTCAACAAAATATATCCGGTTTTCCCGTAACTTATCTTTGATTTCCGAAAAAGTCTTGTTGTATTTTTTCTCTTGCAACGCCACAAAGTCCATGGCTTCTTTTAAGATTCTTTTGGGTGCAAACCCGGGGTTCTGGTCACGGGTCTTTTCCATTTCTATTAGTCGCCGCAGTGTTGCAATGCGTACCCTGAAAAATTCATCGCGGTTGTTGGAGAAAATTCCGAGAAAACGCAGCCGCTCAATCAGCGGGTTGCCGGTATCTATGGCCTCCTGTAAAACTCGGTCGTTGAAATGAAGCCAGGATATTTCGCGGTTGATGGTTTTCTTCGTTTTTGCCATGATGGGGTTATAGTGAAAAGTATGGCCACAAAGTTAGTGTAATTCACAAAATAGTCAGAAGGGTGCATAAAAGGTGGGACAATGGTTTATATATCCACCACTTCAACCTCCTCTTCGTGAATGTAAATCAGCTTTTTCTCGATGTTATGGAACCCCATTCGGGCATAAACGGCAGCGTATCCGTCCACCTGTTTCCGGTATTTCTCTTCCGTCTTGACCTCTCTCACACCGGTTTTGTAATCGAGGATGGTCAGCACATCACCGGTAATCACCACCCTGTCAGGACGCAGAAACTGTCCCTTTTCCGCATCGTAAAGCTCTGTCTCGGTCTTGATGATGGCGCCTTTTGCATAGTAATGACTTAACCCGGGATGGGAAAGTACTTTTCCCAGAAGTTGTTTGATGCGGAGCGTCTCCATTGTGTCCAACAATCCTGCGTAACGATAGGCATCTATCTGTTGCTCTGCTTCTTCTGCGTATTTTATCTTGGACAGGATAGCATGTAGCAGCTTGCCAAACGTACGTTGTGCACTTTGCCCCAGTGCTTCCCAATAGACCTCCTCCACAGGGGCAATATCGAGGTATTCGTACCATGGAGTGGAGAAATTGCGGGTTAAAGCAACGGTTTCCTTCCCTTTGGCGAGCCTGTTGTCTGCGGATATTTGAGGGAACTCCCCCCATTCATAATGCAATACCTCCTCATCCCAATGACCTTTGCTAACCATGAAATCAACGAGATACTTAGAGAAATAATCCCTGCTATTATTTTGTAACAGGCTTCCCGTCAGGTAGAGTGCGTCCACCGCACGTGTAAATGCCACGTAAATTTTATTCAGGAAATCCAGGTCTGTCTTGGCTCTTTCGTGTATCCATACTTCTTCTCTGCCGGCTACTGCCAAATCTTTTTCGTTGATGTTAAGCAGGACAGTGGAGATGTCTTCCAACTCATGGAGGTGAAGTTCTTCCCAGAACTGTGCGTGGGTAAGCCGGTTTAGCATGGCATGCAGGTCGGCAATTACCACCCCGAATTTCAGTCCTTTGGCTTTGTGGGCTGTCATCACCTGCACAGCCTCCATTCCTTCCGGCAAGATGATGCTCTCTTTGCTCCTTTTCTCTTCCCAAAGCTGAATGAATGCCGGCAAAGAACCATTGTAGGTCAGCTCTTTTTCAAAAATAAAGTCCAGGAAAAATTGCAGGAAGAGATCCGGCCTGTTTGTATTTGTCAGACTTCGGATCACTTCGGCAGCTATCTCATAGACGCTGTGTGTCCGTAGAACCTCCGGTGTGGATATCGACAACCCGAATTTGTGTAAAGCAAAACCCAACGGATCTGTTTGCGTGACGGCTTCACTGTAAAGTGTGTGAAATTTCTCACCTGCTCCCTGAATCAAAAGCAGGTTGGTAAGAAATTCAGCAAAGAAAAGCCTGTTGTCATTTTCGGTCATCAGCTTCATAAAAGCCACGGTAAGCCGCACTTTTGGGGAAGCTGTCAGCAGCATCGACTCGGAAGAGACCACCGGGATGTTGTGCTGCAACAAATGTGCTGCAATTGCTGCTGCCGATTTATTGTCCAGTGTCAGGATGCAAATCTCTTTCAGCGGATAATCTCTCTCCGAAACTTCTTCAACAATCTCCCTGATTCTGTCCAGCCTTTTTATTTTGAAATCGGCTGCGTTTTCAGAAGGAATGAAATCCATGGCTACAAAGCCACCTTCCTTTTTTTTGGCCGGAGGAACTTGTTGCTCAACGTCTTCGTAAACTTCGTCGAAGCCACCTGTAAGATTTTTCCCTGCAAAGCTAAAAAAATCATTGTTAAAGTGGATAATCTCCTCCCGTGAACGGTAATTGATTTTCAGGTCTTTCTGCGTGTAGTTGCGTTCCAGCATCTGCTCGCGCTGAATATTTTCAGGACTATCCTCCAGTCCGTAAAGATGGGGCAGGTGGGTGAAAAGCTCCACCTCACCATTGCGAAAGCGATAGATGGCCTGTTTGGCATCGCCCACCACCATGTTGAAATGTCCGCCGGCCAGCGACTCTTCAATTAGTGGCAGCAGGTTGTCCCACTGCAACACTGACGTATCCTGAAACTCATCGATGAGGAAATAACGATAACGCCTGCCCAGCCGTTCGTAAATGAAGGGAATCGGCTGTCCGGAAATCTCGCGGTGGATGCGCTTGTTGAATTCGGAGATGTGTACCTTGCGTGTCCTCTCCGTAAAGCCTTCAAAAAGCTGCCTGATTTCACCAATGAGTGCCATCTCGTAAATGTTATTATATACCATCCGCCGAATGGCATAAAAAGAAATCGCCTTCCGGATGGCTTCGAGGCTCTCTTTCAGTTGCGGTGTAATGCTGTCAATAAGCTCTTTAAGGCCGCTGCTCTTTGAGGATGAATACCAGATATCCTCTTCTATGGCCTTGACAACGTAACTGTTGGGTGGCAAGTCTTTCATTGCTGACGGCCATTCGGCCAGTTTTTTGAAATAACCACCTACACCGCTTTTCCCATGATAAAAATCATTGGCCGTAAGCCCAGTGTTATGAATGATCTCCAGGCTTTTCTTTGCTTGCTTTTGGATCGTTGCTCTTGCCAGCGAAACGGAGTTCCGTAGCTTTTGAATGTTTTGAAGAAATAGTGCCGGCGGAATGTTTTCCAGTCCGTTAGCGTCATTTTGCCCCCCTTCCTGTAGCTGTTTTTTTACAAAATCTGTTAGATTTTTGTCCAGGTTGTAACTTTTTTCATCTTCTACCTGCGACATGACAAACCGGATGAGAATTTCCGTAAAGGCATTGTCGTGTCCCAGTTTGTCGTAGATGTCTTCGACAATAAACGGAACCATGTCGTCCGTGTCGATAATGACTTCAAAACCTTGTGGCAACTTCAGGTCGGAGGCGAAAGTACGCACAATTTGGTGTACAAACGAGTCGATAGTGCTGACGGCAAACTCATCGTAATTGTGGATAATGAGCGATAGCAGTTGTCCGGCACGATGGGTAATCTGGTCGGACGAAAGAGAGGTCTCCTCCATTATTTCAGGGTAGTTGCTTTTATTTAAATGGCCGGAGGAGATGTCTTGCAGACTTTCTATTATCTTGGACTTCATCTCGTTGGCAGCCTTGTTGGTAAAAGTTATGGCAAGAATATGTCTGAAACTTCCCGGATTTTTCAGGGTGAGCTTTAGGTATTCTTTCACCAGTGTGGTGGTTTTCCCTGACCCTGCAGAAGATTTATAGACGACAAAATGGCGGTTCATAGTTTCTTGTTTTTAGCAGTCCCTTTTTTTTCATCTTTCTTTCTTTTTTTTCCGCTTCTGCGAAATAAGTCCGAAAGCCGGGTGAACTCTTTCCGGTAAACGATGCCGACTCCCTGGGTATAAGGCGAGACCTTATCGTAGTTGCTGTAATTGTACCATGAATTATCGTTTGAATGGTTATAAGCTTTCAGCAGCCAGCGACCGTCTTTGGTTATCTTGTAGCGGATATCTACATCGCCCACGAGGTTGTTGGCCGACTTGTTCTGCTTGTCGTAGGTCATGCCAAAATTCCCATTAATCATAAGCCGGTCATCAAACAGCTGTGTTGACAGTGCTACGTCAAATTCCTGCTTGGTGAGCGCATCGCCGGGTTTATAGTTTACACCTATGTCAAAATCCTTACTGATTTTCGACAACATGCTACTCAGCTGGTTGGAGAGGATGGTGTAATAAGAGGTATTCCATGAAATACTTGACGCATTGCTGAAGCTAAAAGATCCCAGCACCAGCAGCGATATCATCTGTTGGTTCATAACCGCTGTGTTTGTGGTGTCGAGTTGTGCATAAACCATGCGCTGCATATCGGGGTCCAGATCAGGGAAATGAATCTGAAATTTTATGTCCGGATTAAAAAGGTCGTGCGACATGACGATATAAGAGTTTACCTGTGTACGGTTCCTATAGCTTGCACTGGAGTCAACGACAATACCGAGGCTGCTCAGGTTTGCTTTGAGCTTGTAAAGACCTTTGATGTTGACAGTTGCCTGATAAGGATTGCCTGCCCAGGAGATGCGCCCTCCTTTTACCAGTTCAAAATGCTTTTTGACCAAATTCCCCAGCGAAAAGTTAAACTCTCCTCTGTCAACGATGTAATCGCCTGATAACGTCATGGTACCATTCGAGTTTACCTGTAAGTTCAAAATGCCACTTCCTTTTGACTGGATATCCCCCATGTTTGAAGGGAGATAAATCTTCACATCAGCATTGGGGCGTATGTTCATATTCAGCGTGATGGCATAGGCACTTTTCTTCTTTTGCTGTAGCTTCAGGACGGTTTCTACCGGCTGCAACATGCTGCTGTCCACAGGCGGTGGCTTGAAAATGATGTAATCTTTATCGGCAATCTCAGTGGCGTAATCCAGGGGCAGGACAACGGAAGTGCCCGCATCGGTTTTTGCATTAATTACCATTTTAATATCGTTGACAGGCCCTGTAATACTCACTTTTCCGGAGGCAATAGCCTTACCGTAATAGACATCATTCATGCCCCGGGTGGTGTTGAAAAACAGAAACTTTTTTGTGTTGATGGTGAGGTTCATACGCATGTCTTTGAAATAGTGATGCATAATGTCTCCCTCCAGAATTGCACTGTTTCCCAGCGTATCGTACAAGGTCATCTTTCCGAAATCAATTTTATCCTTGTCAAAAAGTATTTTTTGATTAAAAGAGTATTTCGTATTCAGATAGTTTACCACGAGGCTGGCGTGTTTTATATCCACATATCCTAAAATCAACGGGTCTTCAGTAGTTCCTTTTAACGTTATCTCCCCTTTTGCAATGCCTTGCAAATCAGAGATATATTCATTGAAAAAGGGGTTGATGGCTTTTAGTTTCAACTGGTTAAATTGCAAGATAAGGTCAAGGTTGGCAGAATCCCGGTAAGGATAATAGAAACCGGTCATATCAACGGTTTTGGTGCGGCCTGTGTTACTTTGTTTTACCACTTGTGTTTTTATAAAAGCCGAGTTATTCACATTGTCCCAGGTACTTAAAATTCTGGCGTTGCCAAGCAGAGAATGGTTCAGAGCGAAGTTGTCGATGCTGAGGTCTGCCACACGGGCATTCCGGCCGTTTACATCTGTAATCTTGACAATGCCGTTGAGGGTGCCGTCAATATCGAAGCCAAGGAAATGCCATAACAAATCCAGATTGGAGAGGTTCCACGAATGAAAGGAGGCACTAAGCGAATCTCCGTTGTTTTTCGGAAACTCTCCGAGCAGGGCAAACTGTGATAAACCTCCCCGGATGATGAGATGCTGAAAATGCCAGGCGTCATTGGAATGGACAATTTTGTTTCTCGGGTCAACCTGCCAGAGTGTATCATTTATATAGACTTTCGACCGGCTGATGTTAAATTGTTGTAGGTTTCGGTTGTCAACAAAGAAACCCTCCACCAACCCTTTGTTTACCCACAAGCTGTCCGGGTTGTGCCAGAAGAGGCTGTAGGCCAGGCTGTCGTTGCGCAGACCCAGTGCTACCCGCAGACTGTCCAGTCCGAAAACGGTTTTGTCACCGGCTGTGCTGTCTTTTAAGATAAGATGCCGGATGCGGTAACTCATTTGCAGCTGGTTGTCTTCTGTCCTGATCTTCAGCCTGCTGCCCAGCGCAACGGTCTTGTTAAAGATAATCTTTTTGGCTTTGCCTTCGGCTGTTAGTGTGTGATTTCTCAGATCGAAAAGGGCAGTGAACGTAGTGTTGGGACTGATATTTAGTCCGCGAACAAAATGTTCACCGATGAACTCGGGTTTTTTCAATAGCAGGCTGATTTGAATCCTGTCCCGATGCGTTGAATCTATTGTATTCTCCGTGGGTAAAACCGGAAAATAATGGTTGAAGAACTGCCCCAGCTCCCTGCCTAAAGTTGCCAGCCGGTATTGTCCCTTCATCTGGAAATCCAACAGGGTGGAATTGAAGTTAATACTTTGTTGCCCGGAATTTTCCCGGCGTTTCACAAGGGTCATCAGCGCCACGGGATAGCGGTCTTTTCCAAAACCGACAATTGCATTTTTCATGCGAACATGACCGGTAAGTGAGTCAATATCCAAACCGGTAAAATCTATCCTCGTTAGTCCGCTTAGGTGAAAATCTTTCTGTTCCCACCAGTGAAGTGGTTTAAAATCAGAGCGACTTAAACTCAGACTGAAATGAAAACGGGGCTCCTTTTTGAGAGCAGTATATCCGGCGGCATGTAAAATCAGGTGCGGATCGTCAATTTTTAGTTTGCTAAACAGTGTGTCAATCCGGTAGTCTCCGCGGTAATTAATATTCTGAAAGCGATATCCATTTATCCGGATATGCCGGATGTTAGCAGACAGCTTTGTGTGCTGCCTTCCCAAGGTGTCCAGAACGGCAACATGCGCTGTGAAATCTGCATTTCCGAGCAGGCTGTCGCTGCTGATAAAATGGTTAAGTGGAAAGCTTTCGGCATCAAAATAGGCGGTGAGCCGTTGGATTTTGCCGGTGCCGGCTTTCAACCGGATCGTTAGATTCATTTTTCCACTGTCCGCCATGACGATGCTGGCACGGGTGAAAAAATTGTAGTACGAACCTTTGAATTTCCCTTTAAGCTTAAATTTTTCTCCCGATGCAACCGATTGGGGAATAGGAATATGCGGGTCATCCTGAGGAATGACAAAACTTTTCATGTCGGCAACCGAAGTTTCAAAATTATTTATCCGGGCCACAATTCGGGTAGCATAAAAGTCCGGAAGCCCTGCCATGCTTACATCTCCAGTGAAGTGTGTCATTTTCCCAAAGGTCAGGTTCAAATTTTCGCCCACAAGTCTGCTTACCGGTCCGCTCACATTGCCACCGAGAATCTTTACACGATCTTTCATTTTAAACATAACATTGGCAAAATAGCCTATATCGCTTAAATCCAGGCTGGCAGGTCCGAAACTACCGTGCATGCTTACCGAATCGATAAAGTCGGAATATGCACTCCAGCCTTTTGCATGCATGGTATAATCGAGGTTTATCCGGGAGTGGTTGGTCACCAAAAGTGTATTCTTAAAGCCAAATACGCTTCCGCTAATCACCACATCGCTTTTCATCTTTCGCAGAAAAAATCCTGACTTCTCGTGTGCAGTGAGGTTGTCCAAATGAAAACCAAGCGAGTCGTTTACCAAATAAAAGTTACGGGCGTAAAGGGAGGCTTTGGTCACGTCAAGGTCACTGTAATTCATGGTGTTTTGCAGAGCTTTAGGAGTTACGTCATTTTTATTCTTGAGCTGGAAGTGAATATTTTTCATGGTTAGTTTCTGAATGTTTAGCCTGAAAACACCCGAAGAGGAGGAACTGCCACCGGAAGAGAGCTTATTGATGAAGTTGACAAAGGTATAATTGTCCTCTCCTTTATGCACAATCAGCCGAAAGTCCACCGTGTCCATGTAAACGGTATGGATAAAAAACTTGCCGTACAAAAGTCTGAAAAAGGAGGGTCTGGCTTTTATGTTGCCGATGTGCAACATGGGTATGCCAAGTGAGTCGCGCAGGTCGATATGGCTGATCTCTATTCCCTTAAAAAAGTCGATGTCCACCAATCCGATGGTGAGGCTGTCGCCGGTTTTCTCAGATACCCATGTTGCTACTTTTCTAACCGCCATGGATTGCACCAGCGGTTGCTTAAGCAAAAAAGAGAGCACCAACGGTAGCGACAAAAGAGTAAGTATCCCGTAAAGCAGTGCCCGGAGAATCCTTTTTTTAATACTTTTGCCCTGTTTTTTTTCTTTCAAATGAGTATTTACATTTTAGGTATAGAATCTTCGTGTGACGACACCTCGGCGGCTGTGATAAA
>VAOZ01002058.1_pt1 | contig 10275 bp, 9 predicted proteins | sample 3394041 | NCBI WGS metagenome assembly VAOZ01 (sample SAMN08290431, study PRJNA428436) | hydrothermal vent metagenome | isolation source: Deep-sea hydrothermal vent chimney | place: Indian Ocean: Southwest Indian Ridge
GTTTCGCCCCAGGTCAACCGGCGGTCAAGGTGAATTTTGGCAAAGTCGGCTACAGCACACTGCGAAGGGCTGCCGGTAACCATTTCCGAAATGGTAACACTGCCTTTTCCGAGAAATTCGTCGTAAGCAAGGTGTTCGTTTAGTTTCTCAATTTCCAAAGCTGCACGAGAAGCCATATAAATGGCGTTTTTACCCCTTTCGGGAGCTGAACCGTGAGCCGAAAGTCCGTAAAAACTGACTTCAATTTCCATACGTCCGCGATGACCGCGATAAATATTCAGGTTGGTAGGCTCGGTGCTGATGGCAAAGTCGGGACGAATACCATCTTCTTCCACGATATATTTCCAGGGAAGACCATCAGAATCTTCTTCCATAACACTGCCTACAAAGTAAAGGGTAACATCTTTGTCGAAACCAAGCTCTTTCAGGATGCGGCCGGAAGTAACGAAAGCAGCGGGGCCGCCTTCCTGGTCTGCCGAACCGAGCCCCAGCACATAACCATCTTTTATTTCTCCGCTCAGCGGGTCAAAATCCCAGGCATCCAGATTGCCGAAATCCACCGTGTCCATGTGCCCGTCGAAGGCCAGGATACGTTTTCCGTTCCCGATACGACCAATGACATTGCCGAGACCGTCAACTTTTACCTCATCGAAACCGGCCTCTTCCATTTGGCGTTTTAACTCCTGTTGAACTTCTTTTTCCTGCGTACTGAGAGATTTAATCTTCACCAGTTTCGACAGGCTGTGGGCGGTATCGTCACGGTATTTCTCGGAAAGTTCTTTAATTTTTTCGAATATATCTTTCATAGCCTTTAATTTTTTGGATGGCAAATTTATGAAGTTATTTGGATAAACGATTTTTGAATCCTAATCGAACGTATAGGCTTATCCGTGTCACCTTGAAAAAGGCAAAGATAAAAGATAATACTAATTAACAGGCATTAAAAAAACCTGCTAAATTTTAGCAGGTTTTTTTAATTGAGCAGGTTACTTTTACTTCAAATGAAGTTTCTTTTTCACCAGCGGGGTAATATCATCACCATTTCCATAATAGAGAACGACGCCTTGAGAGACATCGAGAATGTAATTGTAACCGTTTTCTTTACCTACAGCGTCAATAGCCGTTTTCACCTTACTGATAATGGGCTGAAACAATTCTTGTTGTTTTTTCTGAACGTCCTTATCAGCAGAAGCCTGAAAAGCCTGAATACGCTGTTGCAGGTCGGAAATTTCTTTTTCCTTGGTTTGTCTGATTAAATCGGACATCGTGCCCACATTACTTTGGTATTCCCGCACTTTGCTTTGGTATTCCTGAGCCATGGATTGCATCTGTTTTTGTAACCCGGCAGCGTATTTTTTTACCTGAGCCTGAGCAGAGTCGGCTTCCGGCATCGTACTCATTAGCTTGTTGGAATTGATGTAACCGATTTTTAAAGGGCTCTGAGCAAATCCAAATCCGGAAATAAAGAGGGCGATGACTAAAAGTAAAAAACCTTTTTTAATTGTTTTCATTGCATGAATATTGTGATGAATAATAATTTAACTTCAAAAATGAGCGGCAAATTTAAAAAATTTTCATCAATGATTGTAATAAAATTCGTTAAATGAAAAAATAACTTCATCAATAGTTCGGTAATTTTTCGTTCTCGCAAAGACGTCAAGAGGCAAATACTTGGTTCATAATAAGTTACACTTATCATGAAACATCTACAACTGATTGAAAATCAGATTAATAAAATTATTACCGGAGTATTGTTCATTATTGTTGCTATAAAATCTTATCTCTATCGTGAACCGGAGCTGTTTGTTTGCATAACTTTTCCGAGTTCGTCAAGTACAGCGTCACTGATGTCATATTTCGGGTTGCCGTAAAGCAGGGTCGGGCTTCCCGCTTTATCAAAGACAAAAGCAATATTTTCCGTCGTTGCGATGGTTTCTATGGCATTGTAAACCTTTTCCTGAATAGGCTTTATCAATTCTTCCCGTTTTTTGAACAAGTCGCCTCCAGGGCCAAAATATTCTTTTTGTAAAGCTTTTACCTCATTATCTTTTTTTACAATTTCATCTTCCCGTTTCTTTTTCACATCGGCTGGTAACAGGATGGCTTCCGCCTGATATTTTTTATACATCTCACTGACCTCTTTGTGCTTCTCAGTAATTTCTTCCTGCCACTTTTTTGATAAGCTGTTTAAAATATCCTGAGCATCGGTGTATTCAGGAATATTTTTCAGAATATACTGTGTGTCCACAAAGGCACTTTTTTGTGCATGAGCCGTGGGTACAAAAGCCAGCAATAACAGTCCCACAACAACTATCGAAACAATTTGTCTTTTTGTCTTTTTCATAGTGTAATGATTTTATTTTCAATAAAACTCACAATAAGCCTGTCAAAATTAGTCAAGCGAACCGTTCATAGAGAAGTGGAAATGGCTTCCGCTGGCACTGGGGATCCCCGGAATTTTATCGAATCCGTAACCCCAGTCTAGGCCGAGTAGACCAAACATGGGTAGATAAATTCTGGCGCCAATACCGGCCGAACGTCTCAGATTAAATGGATCAAAGTCTTTCGTTCCGGCCCATGAATTGCCTGCCTCAAAGAAAGCTTCAATATAAATGGTAGAAGTGGGTGCCAGTGAAATAGGGTAGCGCATTTCCAAAGTATATCGTGAATAAATTGATCCTCCGAGATTTCTGTTTTTATAGTATTCAGGTGTTATAGTTTCGTTGCCGTAGCCCCGCATGCCAATAACCTCTCGTCCATCGTAGTTGTTGTAACCCGACAACCCGTCACCACCGAGATAAAAACGCTCAAACGGTGTCACTCCCAATTGGGAATTGTAAGCGCCAAGATATCCGAATCTGGCTTTGGTCACCAGCACCAGCTTATTCATCAGCTCAAAATAGAGATAAGCTTTGAATTTCCATTTGTAATATTCTATCCATTTATATTTCTCAGTATCGGGAAGTTTTTTGTAATCTTTATTCGTAAAAAGCGAATAAGGTGGTGTTAATGCTAACGATAGCGAGATGTTGGAACCGGATCTGGGATAAATGGGAGCATCCACCGAATTTCTTCCAAAAACAATATTGTAGTTCAGATTGTTGTATTTACCGTTTCCATTTCCAACAGAAAAAATAGCAGCGTAATTTTCCAGGCTGTAAAGTTGAATGTTTAAGGCCTGATAAAGTGTAAAATAGTCATCAGGCCATTGCAAACGTCTTCCCAGACCAAGGGTGATAGCGTGGCTCACAAATTTTCGGTCTCCATTTGAAGCAGATATTGGGTTGTTTGGATCGGGTATTATGGTAGAACGTGATTTTATGGAATAGATGGAATAGTAATAGGAGAGAGTGAGAGCGTTAGGCTTTTTGCCTCCTAACCAGGGTTCGGTAAAGGTAATCCCGGCACTCATATAGCCAGCGCCATAAGTTTGGAAGCGAATGGATAGTTTTTGTCCATCGCCCGAAGGGACAGGCCTCCATGCTTTGGCGTTAAAGAAATTACGTAAAGAGAAATTGTTGAAACTCAGACCGACAGTTCCGATAATTCTTCCATAGCCCCAACCGCCCGAAAGCTCTATCTGGTCGGCGGAAGTTTCTTCCACTTTGTAGTTGATATCCACAGTTCCGTTTGCCGGATTTGGCTTGATATCCGGTTTGAGGTTTTGTGCATTAAAATATTTCAGGTTTGCCAGTTCACGCACACTTCTGATGACATCCGAGCGGCTGAAAAGTTGTCCTGGTTTTGTACGAAGTTCGCGAATAACCACATGGTCGTTGGTTTTGGTATTTCCGCTTACCGTTACCTTATTGATGCGAGCCTGTTTCCCCTCATGTATGCGGATCTCTAAATTGATAGAATCGTTACTCACATAAGTTTCCACCGGTGTGGCCGAGAAAAACAGATAACCGTTGTTCATGTACAAGCTGCTTACATCGAAACCTTTGCTGTTGTAATTCAGGTTGGTTTCCAACAACTTTTTGTTGTAAACATCTCCTGGTCTTATACCCAGAACAGCGCTTAGAAATTTAGAACTATAAATAGTATTTCCAATCCAGGTGATTTTCCGATAATAATATTTATCCCCTTCTTTCAGATAAATATTTATCCCGATATCAGTCTTGTCAATTTTATAAATGGAGTCTTTAAGTACTTGGGCATCACGGTATCCGGCGGAATTGTATTCGACAACGATTTTGTTCAGGTCATCCTTAAATTTCGACTGAATGAATTTGGAACTTTTGAAGATTTGTAGGCGGTAGTTTTTCATTCCATAGCCGACAAGGTCGTCTCTGAGTTTCTTTAAACGGAAAGTAGCTGCATCAGCCACAACCTTGACCACGAGAGGGCCCAGGGGATTCAACGGGTTGAAATAACCTTTCTCACGGGTGTCTTTCATGGCACTTCTCACCTTATCTTTTGTGAAAGCATGATTTCCGTAAATGTTGATAACGGCAATTTTTACTTTCTTATTTTTCTTAATGTTTATGGTAAGGTCAACAAACTCCTTATGATTTTTTCGTGGACCTGCCTTTTTACTGGAAATGTTTACCTGCGTGTTCAGATAGCCTTTGCCACGATAATAATTTTTAATAATTTTTTCGGTACGGATGATTAAATGGCTACTTACGACATCACCACGAGTAAGGTTTATCTTGTCTTTCAGATCATCCTGCTCGCTCTTTTTTATGCCTGAAAAGTTAAATTCATTGAGTTTGGGCTTCTCCTGCAGATAGATATCAAGATAGATGGTATCGCCTTTTATTTTGGTAGCCAAAATACTGATGTCATCAAAAAGTCCCTGGTGCCATAGATTTCGGATGGCGGTAGTAATTGCATCCCCGGGTATTTTTATTTTCTTCCCCTCTTCGAGGTCTGCCAGCATAACGACAACCGATTTGTCGAGATAGTTTATTCCGGAAACATCAATACCACCAATAATGAATTTCCGTGGGTGATCGTAACTGATTTCAGATAGTAAATTTTGTTTCGATTGAGCATTTGCCAATAAAGGGACAAAAGTTAAACCAACGAAAACCAATAAAAGCCAATTCCATCCGTACTTAAACATCTTCATTCTATTCTCCAAATTTTAATTGCTCTCTTGTTAAGCCAAATCTTCTTTCTCTCTTTTGAAATTCAAGAATGGCTTCATAAAAATCTTGTTTGTCAAAGTCAGGCCATAATTTCGGAGAAAAGTATAATTCGGAATAGGCTATTTGCCATAAAAGGAAGTTACTGATACGCTGTTCTCCACTCGTACGAATAAGTAATTCGGGATCAGGCATCTGCGCTGTATTCATATATTTTGAAACAGTGTCACAATCCAAAGTTTCCGGGTTTAGTTTTCCCATTTGCCGATCGTTTATCATTTTCTTAATTGCTTCGATAATTTCCCACCTTCCGCTATAATTTAAAGCCAGTGTCAACACCATTTTCTTGTTGTTCCCGGTTTTCTCCATGGTGCTCATCAGCTTTGCCCTGTTCAACTCCGGAAGGCCGTCAATATTTCCAATGGCGTTGAGCCGGATATCATTTTTATTCAGGGTCGGAATTTCTTTTTCAATGGTCTCAACAAACAGATGCATCAAAGCCTCTACTTCTGCTTGTGGCCGGTTCCAGTTTTCGGTAGAGAAAGTGTACAATGTAAGGTATTGGATACCCATTTCAGCAGCAGCTGTAGCTACCGTACGCACAGCGTCAACTCCTTTGTGATGGCCAAAAGCCCGGTCGTGTCCCTGCTTTCGTGCCCACCTGCCGTTTCCATCCATAATGATGGCCACGTGTGTCGGAAGTTTTTTAAGGTCTATATTTTTTAAACTATCCATTTGCCTTACCACCGAAGGCTTTTACACCCCTTTTTGTTGTTAAACTCAATTTTATATGTTACACTGATGTTGGCCACACTAAACCAGTCTTTCGTGCCACTGTTTCCCCGTTGTTCCCCCGGCTTATGGCTCAGGGTAGGATCGGAGAAATACTCCTCCGGCGTCAAACTGCCGGGATTCATTGAGGGGCCATCCAGATAGTAGGTTTTGCTCACATCGTCCAGGTAATCAGTAAAAGTCCTATGCATGTTCCACTCTGCCGAAAGACCGAATCTTTTGCTCAAGCTATATTTAAATCCCAACCCGAAAATTGCGGCAAAGTTATATTTTTTATACGGTCTCCGACCATCATAGCTAACATTTTGGCCTTCTGTTCCCAAACTTCTTAAATCATATACCCGGCCATCGTATTTTGTTGTCGGTTTGAAAAAGAAAAATCCTGCCCCGGCTGTAATGTAGGGTGTGAATTTGTGCCTCTCACTACCGGTAGAATATTCCATAAAGTTAAATTCACCGGTTACCGAGAGGTCATCAATTGTGGTGATAAAATTCAGATTTCTATTTTTAACCGCTTCTGTTTTGATATCATCGCCAGCCACTTTTGCATGGGTGTAAGTGATTTTTGCTGTCCATCGGTCACCAAAATTGTACCTGACCACGGCACCATAAGCCGGTTTGGGCATCACAAACGGAGCGCTCGGAACAATATCGCCGTTGTAATAGGAGTATCCTCCGGAAAGTCCTGCTTCCACTGTGTTTTGCGCATGCAAAACCAACGGAAAAAAGATTCCTGTCATAACGAACAGGAAAACTGATTTACAGAATGTAGGTAAAGACTTTGTCATTTGTATGTTTGTCCCTGATTTTGAACGGCAAATTTATCATTTTTTTGTAATCATCACCGGCTTAATTTCGGCTATCAACACCCCACAGTAATTTCTCTCGAATAGTAGAAAAAAAACTTTGTTCCGGCATCTGAACCAAATTAATTCTAAAATTACATTTTTTGATAATTATCTCTTCCGTTTTGTTAATCTGACGCTGGCGCGAATCCAGCGACAACAAATATTTTTCTTCTCTTCCTTCTATTTTTATACTTATCTCACTGCTGTCCTGAATAACGATGGGACGCACTGTTAAATTGTGTGAAGCAATAGGGGCAATGACAAAATTCTCCGAACCGGGAGTTAAAATGGGTCCGCCCACACTCATCGAATAAGCTGTGGAACCGGTGGGTGTGGCAATAATCAGCCCGTCGCCCCAATAAGTGTTCAAAAAAAGACCGTTTACATAAACGTGGACAGTAACCAACGATGTGTTATTGTTACGATATATGGTAAAATCGTTTAACGCAAAATTTAACTTACCGAAGATATTGTTGGGCTTTTCCAGCTCCAGGAGTGTTCGCCGGTTGAGACTGTAATTGCCTGCATAGATATGATCAATGGCCTTCTTCATCTCAAGCCTTGACACACTGGAAAGAAAACCAAGCCTCCCCAGATTAATACCCAAAATGGGTACTCCCAAATCGTGGACATAAGGTATGGCATCCAACAAGGTCCCATCACCACCTATAGAAAACAAAAAGTCAAGGTTCTCAATATCTTTTGATTGGCTGAAAACACCAGGTTTTTTTGTAAAATTAATATGGCTTTTAATGCGGTCGTAATAGCTTTTATATACGGAAACCTGTGCACCTTTTCGATCTAATTCATCAAAAAGCTGCTGAACATAAGACGTCTGTTTCGGGTCAAACTGTTTACCAAAGATAACAATTTTCATGTAAAGTGGTCTTGTTTACGTGCAAATGTAGGTTAAAAAATAATAATTTAGCACATGTTTTTTTACCTGTTGCCTGCAAAAACTTTTATGAAAATGATGAGGCAGGCTGTAATGCCGGTATTGCAGGCTTTTGAGGATGTTAAGATAGAAAAACGCCGGACAAAAGCGAAAATAAATTTTAATTTTTTTTCGCTTTTGTCAACGGTTGTCATTAATTCAGGTTAATCTATGAAGAAGCTGTTCTTTTTTGCTATTTCTGTTTTTTTCGTTCAGTCTTTGAAAGGGCAACAGGTTCGGGTCGACAGCCTTTGCCGGCAGGCTTACGGCGAAATAATGTCGCTTCGTTTTGCGCCGGCCCGAAAAATTTTAGAAACAGAGAAGCAACTTTATCCGGAAAATGTTTACGTGGACTATCTTGAAAATTATATTAATTTTTTGCATGTATTCATTGGCGAAGACATGAGAGTGTTTGATACATTGTCCGAAGATTACGGGATGCACTATGACCGGGTAGAGAATCTTTCCGATACTGGTCGCTATAAAAATCTGTTGCTTGCAAACATGAATTTGCAACAGGCTTTTGTCCGGCTTAAATTCGGACAATATTTCTCAGCTGCCTGGGAAATAAACCGCGCCTACCGTATGGTGACGGAGAATGTGGAACGTTTTCCGGATTTTATTCCTGACTTCATTACTATGGGCATTTTGCATGTTATGATTGGTCTGGTCCCTGATAAATATGGCTGGATGCTAAAAATTATTGCCATGAAAGGCAGCGTGGAGCAAGGGAAAGCTGAACTTTATCGGGCACTTGATAATACAACCAGGAACTCGCCGAATGCTTATTTGCACAGTGAAGCCCTGTTTTACCTCGGATTTATCGAATTGAATCTCTCACCCGACAGGAAGGCACTCGACAAGCTTCTAATATACCTTGGCCGGACGGATAACAAAAATCTATTAATGGGTTTTCTGAAAGCGGATGTCCATATTCGATACGGGCAAAATGACCTGGCGCTAAAATTGCTTGACAGCCTTCCGCACAGTTCCGGATATTTCCCCTTTTATTACCTCCGTTACTTAAAAGGCGGGTGTTATCTGAGAAAGTTGGAATCAGATTCCGCTATCCTGTCTTTCCGCTCTTTCCTAAAAGATTTCAAAGGGATAAATTATATTAAAGATGCCTGGCGCAAAAGAGCATGGGCTGCTTTGTTGCAAAACAAAACGAAAAGATATCAGCAGTTAATGGATTCGGTGAAAGTGTATGGAACCACCAAAGTGGGAGCTGATCAGGAAGCGTTGGAGGAGGCCAATTCGGGTATTATTCCAAATACAAATCTCCTCAGGGCACGCTTGTTGTTTGATGGCGGTTATTATGCCCGTGCCAAAACTATTCTTGACACCATGGAGACCCTCCGCCTGACAAAAGACGGGCAAATTGAGCGTGTTTATCGTTATGCCCGCATTGCCCAGCGGCAAAGGAATAATCCGTTAGCTAAAAAGGAGTATCGCCAAACCATTATCATAGGAAACCTTTCTCTACGCTATTTTGCTGCTAATGCCGCACTGAAACTGGGTGAAATTTACGAATCGGAAGATAGCCTGACGCTGGCAAAGAGTTTTTATGAAAAATGTCTTGACCTCAATTTTGACGAATACAAAAACAGTATCCATGGCAAAGCTAAAGAGTCGTTATTGAGAATTCAGGGAAAATAACCTGTTACAATCGATAACCAAAACTGAGGACAACGGATTGATTATGAAAGGTGTTTCTTGACGGATTAACCACGATATCTTTTGTTCCGTAGAAATAGTAATCTTTGTTCATTTTGGAATAAACGTAAGCCACATCGATGGTAAGACTATTATTAATATGAAGTCCCAAACCTCCAGAAACAGACTGCCGCATGCCATCATTCAGCTTACGTGCATAAGGGCTGCCGTAAACGGCATAACCGGCCCGGATATCTGCCATTCCAAAACGCCATTCGGTTCCCACGCGAAAGTTATTTGTCGAGTGGAAATATTTTTGAATATTCCCGTTCTCTGAGAGATAGTCGTAATTGGTTGATTTGAACCTGGCATTGGCATAATTAAGGTATTCATATTCAAACGAGATACTGCCTCTGTCAGCAATGATAAGACCCGCATCGGCCAGAAATTTCATAGGCGTACTCAGCTTATACTGGTAGGTTCCAGTCGGAGAGGAGACCGAGGCGGGACTTGTCCACTCCAGATTGGCAAAAGTAGTGGTGTACCATACGTCGCGCATGTTGAAATACCATGTGGGTGAGTGATAAGCCACGCCTACGCGTAACCATTTCACAGGCTGAATAATAAGGCCAATCTTGATGTTTACTCCGGAGCCTCTTGTCTCCAGATTTTGGTTAAATTTCCAACTCTTAAAATAGGGAATGGTATCTGCCGCATCATATTCGGAATAAGATGAAGTACTTGAGTAACGCAGCGCATCAATGCCGATGGTGGCGCCAAGGAAAAGGAAATCATTGTAATTGGCGGAAAAAGAGAAATACCATTCGTTTATTGCTCCTCTGGTTTGCAGTCTTTCGCGCTGATAGGTTCCCCCAAAAGGGACAGAACTGTAATACCAGTCCGGATAACCCGGTATGGTATCAATAAGATAGAGTTGCCATGCCGGATTTAA